>PVMK01186893.1_pt1 | contig 12094 bp, 11 predicted proteins | sample 1853481 | NCBI WGS metagenome assembly PVMK01 (sample SAMN08533507, study PRJNA380276) | Marine sediment metagenome, whole genome shotgun sequencing project. | reverse complement strand
TCCATCGGGTACTGTTACGGTGGCGAACTGGGCCGGGGGTTTATCAAGAAGTTTGCGGCGAACGGATGGCTGGTCCCCAGTTGGCCAAAAGAATACGGTGGGTTAGGCGCCTCTGCCGCGCTTACTTTCGCCATAAAGGAAGAAATGGCATACGCAAGGGTCCCATGGGTCTTTGTGGCTGCTCACATGGCAGGCCCCACAATACTGCATATCGGTACAGAAGAGATGAAAAAGGAATGGTTGCTGCCCATTGCTCGAGGAGAGGTGGAATTCGCACTGGGGTACACCGAACCGCAGGCCGGATCTGACCTGTCTAATGTAAGTTTGAAGGCTATTGAAAAAGATGACCACTTTGTCCTTAACGGGCAAAAGACCTTTAACACCCATTCCCATGTGGCCGATTATCACTGGCTAATCTGCCGTACCGACCAAAACGAAAAAAAACACAAGGGCATTTCAATGATGATTGTTGACATGAAAAGCCCTGGGATAACTATACGGCCAATGATAACCCTGGCAGACTGGCAGACCAACGAGGTCTATTATGACGATGTGATCGTACCAAAAAAGGCCCTTGTGGGTGAAAAGAACAAGGGCTTCTACTATCTCATGGCCGCCCTGGATTATGAACGTATGTTCCCCTCCGGGGGATATCGGCGGATTTTTGAAGAAGTGGTCGAGTACGCCCGGCAAACTACGGTGGGGGGCCGTCCCCTTTCAAAAGACCCGCTTGTCAGACAAAAATTGGCTCAGATGGCCATGGAATTGGAGGCGTCAAGACTTCTTTATTACAGACTGGCCCACATTCTTGATAAAGGAGAGATCCCAAACTACCAGTCTTCCATGCAAAAAATCTTTGCCACGGAAACGGCCCAGCATATCACAGCTGCCTGTATGGAGATTCTCGGCCTCTTCGGTCAACTCAAAAAAGACTCAAAATGGGCTCCCCTTGCAGGACGGGTGGAGCATCAGCACCGTTGGAGTATAGTAGAGACAATCTATGGCGGGACAAATGAAGTTCAACGGAACATAGTTGCCTTAAGGGGTCTGGGTCTGCCGACCAACTAAAAGGGCAGGCGTTCACGGGAGGACCTTCACCTGTAACCGGTTACCTAAGAGGAGCGCAGTGTATGAATTACGACCTCAGTGAAGAACAGACCATAATCAAGGATACCGCTCACAAATTCTTGTCAAAGGAGTGCCCGGGCGAATTTGTCCGGGCCATGGCGATGATCCAAGGGTTACACACCCGAACTTTGGCGTGGCATGACTGAGCTCGGGTGGATGGGGCTCCTGGTGCCGGAGATATACGGCGGGTTTGAGGGAAATTTTCTCGACCTGACCGTTGTTTTGGCGGAAATGGGCTATTTTGCGACACCAGGACCTTTTTTCTCCACTGTGGTTCTGGGCGGACTTCTGGTGCTGGAGGCTGCCAACGACGCGCAAAAGGCGGAAATCCTCCCAGCGCTCTGCAGCGGTGAGCGAGTTATGACATTGGCCTGGATGGAAAACGAGGGCATCTTCACCCCGGAAGGAATCAATCTTTCGGCTGCTCCCGAAGGGGATGGCTATGTCCTTTCGGGAATAAAGATCTTTGTGCCGGACGCCAATGTGGCCGATACCATGATATGCGCCGCGAGGACAGGGAAGGGCGAAACAGACATAAGCCTGTTTGTGGTAAACACCCCGATCAACGGTCTCAAGATAAATCCACTTATTACCATGGCCGGGGACAAACAGTGCGAACTTGTTTTTGACAGGGTCAAACTCCCCCGCTCGAGCCTGTTGGGCGAACTTAACCGAGGGTGGCCCTTGCTCAAAAAGACGCAGTTGATGGCATCGGTTGCCAAATGCGCAGAGATGATGGGCGGGGCCCGGATGGTTATGGATCTGGTTATCCCCTGGACCAAGGAACGGATCCAGTTCGGCCGTCCCATTGGGTCCTTTCAGGCCGTCCAGCACCACTGCGTCAACATGCTCACCTATCTGGACACACTAACCTTTATGACATATGAGGCTGCCTGGCTGATTTCAGCCAAAAAATCGTTTGAAAAAGAGGCATCCATGTGCAAGGCCTGGGTAAGCGATTCGCATCGCAAACTCGTAGCCCTGGCTCATCAGGTCCTGGCGGGCTGGGGTTTATGGAGGAGCACGCCCTGGGGCTATACTTCAAGCGGGCCAAGGCCGCTGAACTGTTTTTCGGAGACGCAGATTTTCATCGCGAACTGGTGGCCCAGGAAATGTGTCTTTAGGGCTCGCGCAAAAATAACTTCACATTTTCGCATGCCATCTTCAGATTATCTTCGGCCGCGCCTCAATCGCGAAATCCTCGGAAGAGTGTTGCTATTCCTGTGGTTTCGTTCAATCGGCACAGCCAAATCTGACCTAAATCTGGGCGCCAATTCTGTGAATTTATTTTTGCGTGAACCCTTAGAAAGAGGTGTATGATGGCAAAAATCGATTACGTAACCTGTCTTAATGAGATGTATCAAAGCCAAGGGTTCCCGGTCTATAAGTGGTCGCAGTTTGATACAAGCCCATGGACTCCTTTTGAGAAACCACTAAAAAAGACTTGCCTCTCCCTTGTCAGTTCCAGTGGCGTCTTTCAAGAGGACCAGAAACCCTTTGATCCCTGGGCGGTCAACGATCTCAGTTTTCGGGAAATCCCAAAGGACACTCCTTTTGACAGGCTCCGTCTGAACCACAACTATTTTGACCACCGGGACGTACTTAAGGACTTCAACTGTATTTTTCCCCTCGAGCGTCTTCAAGACCTTGAGAACGACGGCCACATCGGGGAATTTGCTGCCACGACCATTACTCTCGGCATGGGCAGGCTTTACAAACGCACGGCACTGGTGACAGAAACCGTTCCCAGGATGGTGGAAATCCTGAAAGCACAAGACACGGATGCGGTTTTGCTTGTGGCGGCCTGACCGCTGGACCATCAGTCCGTTGGACTGATTGCCCGTGGTATTGAAGATGCAGGCCTGCCTACGATCTACCTGGGATCATGTCGGGACATGATGTCACAGGTCAAAGCCCCTCGAAGTGTTTTTGTTGATTTTCCCCTGGGTCATCAGTGCGGAAGACCCGGGGATATCCAACTGCAAACTCAGATCCTGAAAGATACTCTCGACGTATTGGTTAGGGCCAAAACCCCCGGTACCCTGGTGGACCTGACCTATGAGTGGGGTGAGCCGTTTGACTGGGATACCTATCTGAGAGACGTGGAAGAAATGGTTGCCGAGGAAGAAACGCATCTGCTCAATATCTCGGAGAATCCGGATTAATGCGGACATCTCTGGATAGCGACTGGCGATGGGAACATACAGACATCTCTTTTAAGAGCCGCAAAAGCCAGAAGATACTCGCATCACGGCGGTGAGGTTTACAATTTTGCCCGGAACAGCCCCTGAGATGATTGCCCCTATTACGTGTGGCTGTTCCGCCTGTCCTGGGAAGATTGGTTAAGGTATTTGGGGCGTGGCAGATGAGCTGGAAGAACTTAAATTGCGCCTCTTAAAAGAGATGTCTGTATGTTCCGCCACTATGAACTAAATCCGTTACTTATTGAGATATTCCGTAAAAACCTTCTCCAAAAAATAGACACGAGGTTGAGAGAGCTAAAATGTCAGAAAGACTATTGGAAACATTAAAGAGATTGTCAGAAACCCCGGGACCATCCGGGCAGGAGCAGAAGGTAAAAGAGATCATCATCGAAGAGGTCAAAACCGCCTGCAACGAACTCAAGGAGGATTCACTCGGGAATTTAATCGGAAGAATAGGGCCTGAGAAAGGCTACAAAGTAGGGATTCTGGCACATATGGATGAGGTTGGCCTTATCGTGAGAAAAATCTCCGATCGTGGGCTGATAGGTTTTGACCTCGTCGGTATTATTGATGGTAAGTGTCTTTTGGGCACCCTTGTGAATGTTCTTACGTCAAATGGGACATTGATCCCGGGTGTCATCGGAAATAAAAGCAGCCATCTCCAAACAAAAGAGGAATTAAGGGCGCCCGTTTTTGCAAAGAGCCTTTGGATTGATGTGGGGGCCGAATCGAGAGAAGAGGTGTTAAATCTGGGGATCGACATCGGGTCCGGCATTGTCTTTTCGACACCTTTTCACAGTTATGAGAACGGCGCCGTCCTCGGTAAGGCACTTGATAACAGAATAAGCTGTGCGGTTTTGATTGAGGCAATGCGGGCCCTGAGTTCAACATTGAAGCAAACGACCGTTTACGGGATGTTTACGATTCAGGAAGAAATTGGTGCAAAAGGGGCCAGTGTGGTCGCTTTTGACATTCGACCCGATATGACCTTGACACTGGATAACGTACCCACACAAAACCCAAACGAAGTGAGTAGGGGAGACGTTGATCTGAACCGGGGGCCGGTCATCAGGATATTTGATTGGTACCCTTCCTTGACCTTCGGGATGTTTACCCATCCTGCTATTAAGGAGCGATTGCTAAAAGTGGCGAATGACGAAAAGATTATTTACCAAACCGATGTCATGACGGCTACTTATCTGGATTCTTCCCAGGTCCATTTAACGGCAGGAGGCATTCCCGGCGGATCCATTTGTTTTCCCAGACGCTATTCTCATAGTCCGGTGGAGATGAGCCATTTCAACGACATCCAGAATGGACTTCAACTGCTCATTAAGTTCTTGGAAAGCCTTGAAAAGGATCCCATCCGCTTTGGAAAAATTTATAAATAGTGTCTGAACGAAAACTGTCTTTTTCGCCCATATCTGCGTCAGACTCAAATTTTAATCCTCGAAATACTCAATGTATTCCTGCGGTTAAAATTATCGTCTTTCCTTCCGGGCCGTAGGCCCTACAGGCCGGAGGCTTGATCTGAACAAAAAATCCTAGTTTTCGTTCGGACACTAACTAGGGTCGGCCCTGAGCCTTTGAAAGGAGAGAAAAATGATAGAATTGGCCCCGGAGCAAGAAGTGATTCTGAGTGCAGTCAGGGAGATAGCGCAAAAAAAGCTCAAGCCCAGGGCTGCAGAAATCGATGAAAGCGCCGAATTTCCGTGGGATACGGTAAAAATATTTTCCGAAAACGGTATTATGGCACCTTTTCTTCCTGAAAAGTATGGGGGGATCGGAATGGAATATCTGATTTTTTCAATGATCCTTGAGGAGATCTCAAAATGCTGTGCATCTTCGGCGCTGATCCTCATTGCCCAAGGCGACGGCATCATGCCTGTTTTATATGGGGGAAATGATGAATTGAAAGAAAGATTTCTCCCCGGATTAACAAAGGGAAAGCTCATTGCCTTTGCTGCAACAGAACCTGGGGCTGGATCAGATATCCTTTCTATGAAAACGAAGGCTGTCAGAAAAGGGGAAAATTATATTCTCAACGGGCAGAAATGTTTTATCACAAACGGCGCCATAGCCGACGTCATCACGGTTTACGCGTATACGGATCCGGATAAAGGTCCCAAGGGTATCTCTGCATTCCTTGTTGAAAAAGGATCCGAGGGGCTGGTTTACGGGAAGAACGAAAAAAAAATGGGTATGAGAGGCTGCCCCAATTCGGAACTGTTTTTTGAAGACCTGGTTGTGCCCGAGAAAAACAGGATCGGTGAGGAGGGCAAGGGGTTTTACAACATGATGGCTGCCTTGGACACCAGTCGCATGTTTTCCGCTTCCCAGGCCGTTGGATTGGCCCAAGGGGCCATTGACGAGGCCACTGAATATGCCAAACAAAGGGTTCAATTCGGGCGGTCTATTTCTGAATTTCAGGCTATTCAATTCATGATTGCTGACATGGTAGCGGCCACAGAGGCTGCACGCCTGCTGACCTATCAGGCTGCCAGACATCTGGACAAAAAGAGAAAGCACCAGATTTCGCGATTCTGTTCCATGGCCAAGTTTTTCGCATCAGATACAGCCATGAAAGTCACTACGGATGCCGTACAAGTCCTGGGGGGATATGGGTATATGAAAGACTTTCCCGTGGAGAGGATGATGCGGGACGCAAAACTCATCCAGATTTATACGGGAACCAACCAGATCATGAGGGTTGTGGCTGGACGGGAAATATTGAAAAAATGATTGACTTCAAACAAGTCTCAAAATCTCAGTTTGATCGCTGATCGAGCAGCGCCTTACCCGGTCCGTTCTGTCGTGAGGGGATGACCCAAGGCCCACTTCCTACCCGGACTATATTGATTTCACTTTCTTTCAAATATGATATGATTCCCAGGAAGCTGTCCGAGAATGAGATAGTTTTTTCAAGATCAAGGAAGGCGAAAACTATAACCACAGGAATATATTAAAGTATTTCGAGGATTATAATTTGAGTCTGACGCAGAGATTGGGAAAAATAGCCATTCTCGGACAGCCTCCTAGCACCCTTTTATGGCTGATGTGAGCAAAAGGCCGGTGAAGGGCCGGCATTTCATAAACACGCAGGGGACGAGGGAAAAAATGTGACAGGGGAAAAAAAAGGGGGCGCATGGACGTCTAGGGCCCTTTTGAAATATGCGCTCATCCAGGTCCCCGGAATTGCCGTGGTGGTCGTGGCAACGATTCTTGCAAGACGCTGGCTGGATCTACCGGCCTGGATTGGAGTGGTCGCCATCACCATTTGGGTTGCGAAGGATATCATTCTGTTTCCTTTTGTGTGGCGAGCCTACGATAAGCCCCGCTCAGGGGACCCATACTCCATGATAGGTGTCCGCGGCATCGCACAGGAGAAACTGGCGCCATCGGGCTATGCCCTTGTGGGGAGAGAGCTTTGGCGGGTTGAGATGATAGAGCCGGGTCAGCCCATAGAAAAGGGAGAGGCCGTCCGGGTCAGGGAGATAAACGGACTCACACTGATGGTGGAGCGTGAAAACGAATAAATGAACAGACCTGGGAAGTGCAGCGGTATTTTGAATACATGTATGAAGTTGTGGTTGTGCTGTTTGGTGGCACTCTCAGGGCTTCTTGTTTTGGTAAATGATGGCTTTGGATACGAGATAACCGACAAACTCTATATAGGCGGTCTATTGGCCGGGGCATATCAATATCAGAATATCAGCGATGCCCCTGGATACGAAAATGAGGGCAGGGGCGCAGTGCTTTTTCAACCAGAAATCGGTTTTAGCCCGACTCAAAACGATGCGTTTTTCGCCAAGTTTGGCTTTGCCTCCGGCAATAGTCTTAATGACGTCACTCCCTTTGTACTGGCTCCCTGGGCAGCTAACCTGCAAGATGACGTGAAAGACATTAACGGTCGAAACCGCGACTACCTGCTTACTGCTTGGTACAAGCATACATTCACGTTCAGCGCGGATCACACCCTGGGGCTCACCGGCGGTATTATTGACGCCACGGACTATATGAATAATAACGCATATGCTGATGATGAAAACACCCAATTTATGAACGAGATCCTGACAAACGGCCCCGGCGCGTTTTTACCTTCCTATGACATCGGCGTAGCTTTTGAATGGGCGATAAACGATTTTTCCGTTACAGGCACTGCAATGGCGCTGGGGGACAATGAAGAAGCGGAACCAAACAATGAACCCTACAATTTCTTCGGGGTTCAGTTGGGTTATACCGTGAACACGGTCTTGGGGGTGGGGAACTACCTGGTAAGTATTGGTACTACAAGCAATAGTTTTCCCGACCCGAAAGGCCAAAAAAAAGACCAGCGCCATGGTGCTTTGATCTCCTTTGACCAGCAACTCGGAGAAATTCTAGGGGCGTGGATCCGGTTTGAGTGGCAGAATGATGAGACTGCCGTAAACTTTACGGATGTATACACGGGCGGTATCGACATCAATGGGAATCTCTGGGACCGCGCTTGCGACAATATCGGGATCGGCTATGGTCACCTGAGGGGGGGCAACCTGGATTTCGACCACACGGATGTATTCGAGATCTACGGCCGGTTTGCTGTGAACAAGATCTTTGCTGTTACAGGGGATGTACAGTATATGAAGGACTCAATGAAAACGGGAAGCAGCCCCAAGGGGTGGATTTTTGGACTTCGCCTGACAGCGGAGTTCTAGGAGGCTGTCCGACATTGACTAGCATAGACGAATCAGCTACAACATGGACGTAGTTGCATAAATAAAATGGCAAAATGAGTTAGAAGCTACAAATGCAGGTCCTAAGAAAATAAAGGAGAGAAAAATGTCTAAAGAAATGCGTCTCAAAAATGACCTTGCTGCGGGTAAGCTCCTCTGCGGCTGCGCAGTGATGAGTCGAAGTCCACTGATTGTGGAAATGCTGGGAAACTCAGGAATTGATTGGCGCTTCATTGACACCGAACATACGCCCATGGGTAGTGATATGGGCCTGGAAAATCTTATCAGGGCAGCTGAAGCCAGCGGTATCGCCACCGTCGTCCGGGTAAAAGAAAATCGGGAGCTGTATATTCGCAATGCCCTCGAAACTGGGGCCGAAGGCGTGGTGGTTCCCCACGTGGCAACCCGGGAAGACGCTGAAAATGCTGTCAAATTTGCCAGGTTCCCACCAAAGGGTGTTCGCGGTGCCGACCCCACCGTTCGATCCGCTAGATATCGATGCGGCGATTTTGACTGGGACGCTTTTATCAGGGCGAGCAACGATAAAACCCTGGTTATACCATTGCTGGAAGACAAAGAGTTTTTGCCGAACCTGGATGACATCCTATCGGTAGACGGCCTTGATGCCGTATGCTTTGGTCCGACGGATTACGCGCTCTCACTCGGCCTTAATCTCCTTTACGATTTCAGCCATCCCAAAATATTGGAGGCCTTTGAAGCAGTTGTGGAAGGGGCCAAAAAAAAGGGTATCCCTGTCATGTCAGCTGTGAACCCGTGCACTGTGGAGCAGTCCAAAAAACTGAGCAGTATGGGTATTAACTTTCAACTCTTTGGAACGGATATCGGTTTTATCAGCGCCGCATTTCATGATGTAATGGAGAATGTGATTTCAAAGGTGAATCAGTAGTATACCAAATCTAATCCAATAATCTAATCCTATCGTAATGACCATTTTATGATTGCCAGATCTGGATAGTTGGAAAATTGACTTTCCCCTCTTTCTCGGTGAATGAATCATCTCCACGTTGCTTGCAGGGGTTTTGATTTCAATGAAATAGTTTTTTCCATACAACATAAGACGAAAGGAGCAGGTCATGAGTGACGACTTGATTGGATGTGATGCTATGGACCTGGCCAAAATGATTCGAGACGGCGAGGTCAAGCCCACCGAGTTATTGGAGATTACCATTGAGCGAATCGAACGTCTCAACCCCAAACTCAATGCTGTAATCCACAAGATGTACGAGCAGGCCCGGGAAATTGCAGAGAATTGCGATTCTCGATCCCAAGAAACCGCATCTCCTGAGGCTGTATTTTATGGGGTTCCATTTCTTCTAAAGGATCTGCTGGCTGAGTACAAAGGCGCCCCTTTTTACGAAGGGTCACGTGCAATTGAGGGTTATGTTTCGACACTGGATAGCGAACTTGTAAAACGTCAAAAGGCGGCCGGTTTGATCATTATTGGCAAAACCAACACGCCCGAATTTGGACTCCTTCCCACAACCGAACCCGAGCTGTATGGACCCACGGCCAACCCTTGGAATCCTGCCTTAACACCAGGTGGTTCAAGCGGTGGGTCGGCGGCTGCCGTGGCAGCAGGAATCGTGCCTATGGCCCACGGAAACGATGGAGGCGGCTCGATTCGCATTCCCGCTTCCTGTTGCGGGCTCTTTGGTTTGAAACCAACCCGGGGTCGGAATTCCTTGGGACCAGTCTTCGGGGATATAGGATCCGGCATCATTTGCGAACATGCAGTGTGTCGAACGGTGAGAGATTCAGCTGCGCTTTTGGATGCCACGTCAGGGCCGGATATCGGAGATCCTTATTATGTTCCGTCGCCCCAAAGACCTTTCTTGGAGGAAGTGGGTAGGGACGCGGGAAGATTGAAAATAGGCTTCATGACTTCTGTTCCCGAAGGCTGGGGACTAAAAACTCAATTGCACCCGGATTGTGAAGAGGCGGTTAAAGACGCGGCTCGGCTTTGTGAGGGGTTGGGACATATGGTTGACGAAATTGCTTCAAAAGAGCTCAACCATCCAAATTTTGTCAAGATGTACGGTAATCTTTTTAGTTGTCTTACAGGCCGCTTTATCGAGTACTGGGAAAGAGAATTGGGCAAAGAGGTAACGCAGGATCAAGTTGAACCTTTGACCTGGTTCAGCTATCAAGCAGGTTTAAAACGAACCGGAGCATATTACCTCGGTGTTGTTGAAGAACTGCAACGTTTTTCACGAAAAATAGCGAGGTTTTATGACCAAAACAATTACGACGCGATCCTGTCTCCGACGATGACTATTCCGCCCACAAAGCTTGGTGCGTTCAACCCTACATCCGAGGACCCTATGATAGGGTTTAAAGTTTCCAGCGCATTTTGTGCGTTCACTGAAATCCAAAACATAACTGGTCAACCGGCTATATCAATACCATTATTTTGGAATGAGGACGATGTCCCGATTGGTGTGCAATTCGCTGGCCGCTTTGGGGACGAGGCTACGCTTCTTCGCCTGGGTGCTCAACTGGAGCAAGCACGGCCTTGGATTGATCGAAAACCACCTATTCATTGCAGCAATCAGGAAACATAAGGGAAAAAGAAAATCTCCAATAATCCAATTAACTTTAGGAGGTGTTGCCGTGACTGAAGCATTAAGAACCCCGGATGAAAGGTTTGTCGACCTTCCTGGTTTTCCTTACGACCCGGTTTACATCGATAATTTGAAAGGATTTGAAGGCTTGCGCATGCACTACGTGGATGAAGGCCCGAAAGGTGCTTACCATACTTTTCTGTGCCTGCATGGTGAGCCAACATGGGGCTACCTTTACCGGAAGATGATCCCGTTCTTTACGGCTGCAGGGCATCGGGTGGTAGTTCCGGACTTTTTCGGTTTCGGGCGCTCAGACAAGCCTCAAGAGGAAGGGATGTATACTTTCGACTTCCACCGCAACATGTTGATCGCGTTTATTGAAAACATTGATCTCAATAACATCACCCTTGTATGCCAGGACTGGGGAGGGCTTCTCGGACTCACTCTGCCCATGGATATGACAGATAGATTTTCCCGCTTGTTGATCATGAACACGACCCTTGGCACCGGAGATGTTCAACTTTCCAAAGGGTTTCTCGATTGGCGTGCCTGGGTTAGGGAAAATCCTGACATTTCTGCCGGACGATTGCTAAAGCTGGCATGTCCACATCTGTCCGAAGCAGAATGTGCTGCTTATGAAGCTCCATTCCCAGATACTCGATATAAAGCCGGTGTACGCCGTTTCCCGGAGATGGTTCCTGATCGTCCGGATGCCCCCGGTGCAGCGCTGTCGCGGAATGCCCGCGAATGGCTTCGCACCCAATGGACAGGCGAGGTGTTCATGGCGGTTGGGATTAAAGACCCGGTACTCGGATTGGAAGTGATGCAGGCACTTAGCAATGACATACGGAACTGCCCGGAACCCTATGAACACGATGAAGCTGGGCATTTTGTACAAGAATGGGGCGAAGAGATCGCCAGAGAGGCGCTGGTGGCTTTTGCCGGGTAAAAGGTAAAGGTCCCAAAAGGGAAGGGGTATAATCTTGGCAACAGATTTTTTGAATAGATTCCGTAAAACCTATAATTTAGCAGGTAGTCATCGGTCCAGGGCCAATACTGGTTTGAGGAAGCAACTACAAGATATTTTGTAGTTCCTGTTTCTTGACTCACAAGAAGAATTTCTCTATACTCCTTGGTAGTGTGTATTTTCTGTCATTGTAGAATTATAAATTTCCAGTATGATAATCTATAAACTAAAGGAGGAAGTCATGTCCGTTTTTAAATTATCTTTTGTTCGTATGTTGCTGGCAGCGCTGGCAGTTTGGTCCTTTTCAGCAGTGGCTCATGGGGCTGATGAATACAGTGGGACGATAAAGGTGTTTAAAGATTCAACTCTTATAAAAGAGTTTTTTGGCAATTCGTATGGTTACGCGGTATTTCCAAAGATTGCTAAAGGTGGGTTAGGTATCGGCGCTGCTCACGGTAAGGGAAAAGTTTATAAAGGCGGCGTCGTGACAGGTACTACCTC
>PVMK01154250.1_pt1 | contig 12096 bp, 9 predicted proteins | sample 1853481 | NCBI WGS metagenome assembly PVMK01 (sample SAMN08533507, study PRJNA380276) | Marine sediment metagenome, whole genome shotgun sequencing project. | reverse complement strand
CCATCGATTTCTTGCTTCTACGGGTGCGCTGGCCACCGACGGCTAACTCCTATCCCCACCGGATGGGCTTCCGCTCAACGGAGAGTATCCGCACGGAATTTGTTGTATTGGAAGCCTAACTGCAGCCCGCTACTTCTTGCACGCCCTCGACCAGGCCTGCATAGGATCTACGAACCACCAAGACACCAAGGACACCAAGAGGTCTCAAAGGGGGCAACAATCGCTATCGCTATCGAAAAGAAAAGGGCAGATTCGAAGATTCGATACCGATAGCGATAGCGATTGTGATAGCGATACCGATGGAGAGATTGGGCTTGGGCGCGGGATCAGTCCGCGATGCGGATCTGGTCCTTGCCGTTCTCCTTGCCGCGATACATGGCGAGGTCGGCGGCGCGCAGGAGGAGGTTCTTCTTCATGTCGGTGGTCCCCAGACGCGGCAGGTGGTGGGGGTAGACGGCGACGCCGATGGAGCTTGTCAGAGGCTGGCGCCAGTACACCGGGCGGTCGGCCCAGGAGAACGAACCCTGAAGAAACCGGGTGTTGGCCAGGGCCGTCTGAATCGAGGTCGCCACCTCGCAGGCCATCTCGAGATCATGATCGGGGAGGATGACCACGAACTCGTCGCCGCCGTAACGGGCAAGCGTCGACTTCTCGTCGGTCACCGCACAGGTCAGGAGGTAACCGAACTCCTTGAGAACCTGCGAGCCCGCGAGGTGGCCGTGGGTGTCGTTGACCCTCTTGAAGTCGTCGATGTCGAGGAAGAGCAGAGCCACCGTCGAACGGGTGACGTCGGCACGGATCAGGTCCTCGCTCAGGCGGTGGTGGAAGAAACGATCGTTGTACAAACCCGTGAGATCGTCTCGCCGCGCCATCTCGTTGGCGCGCTGGGCGTCGAGCAGATTCTCGATCGAAATCGAGGTGTAACGGGCGAAGATCTCGAGCATCTTCATGTCGCGCTCGGTGTACGGTTTGCCGTCGGACCGATTGAGCAGCTCCAGGACGCCGCAAACCGTGCGCTCGATCCACACCGGCACCGCGATCACGCCGGTGGTTTGGAACTCGTGGTCGACGTCGAACTTGGGGTAGAAGTTCGGGTCGTTCTCGGGATCGGACATCAGGTAGGGCTCTCCACTACGATAGACATACCCCACTACGCCGGAATCGGCTCGAAGGCTCTTGCCGAGCAGTGCGGACCCGTAGGGGCCGAAGGCGGAAACGAAGTAGAGCATGACCTCGTCCGGGGTTTCCCCCCGCTCTTCGGGCCGGTCCATCAGGATCGAGCCCGCCTCTGAGGGCACGAAGTCGTTGGCCTTGCTCAGAATCTCCGATAGTAGCGACGACAGCTGGAGCTGCGACATCGCGAAGGCTGAGTACCTCTTCCGATCGAGGTACGGCTCGAGATCGCCGAGAGGCAGGCTAAAGACCTCTGGTTGAGACATTTGTTGATTTTATCATGCACGACGCATCAGGCCCCGCATTCGTTCCTCGAGGTCAACCACGGTTTCGGTGTGGTCGGCGCGACCGGGCGCGAAACGCACCTCCTCGAGCTCTCGCCGCAGCTCTTGCATCTCAAGTTCAAGCATCTTCCCCTTCGGCCGCACCCGCGCATCGAGCCACCAGCGCTCGAGCGCAACCTGGAGCTCCCGCGCACGCTCGGCCGGGCTCTCACCCGTCCGTCGCGGGGGCAGGGCCGCCCTCCGGCGGCGGGCGGCGATCACGGGCGCGACCCCTCCCACCAGCAAACCCACCAGAAGCGCACCGAGGATCCACGCCCAGGGAAGAGGCGTGCCGCCGGCCGCCGGTACGGGAGGGAGCCCCTCTTCCACCGGGACGACGGGGTCGGAGGTGGGTGCGTCGGCCGGAAACGGCGCCGAGGTCGGAGGCGGCGTATTCACAGTCAGCCGAAGAGGTCCCATGGTCTGTTGCCGGTAGTGCCCCGCCACTGGGTCGAAGACGGCCAGCGTCACCGGTTCGAACTCGACCTCGCCCCATTTCCGCGGCACCAGGGTCGTGCGCCAGGTGCGGGCGCCGTGAATGCCGGTTTCATCCACGATGACCTCGCTGTCCTCCTCCGGAGGGTAGCTCTCGCAACCGGAGGAGCTCGGCCACAGCGCCGGCGCCTCTACCAACGGCAGGTTGCCGGTGCCAGCCAGCTCGATCGAGAGCACGGCCGACTCCCCAAAGTCGATCTCTGTAGGTTCGATCTTCGCCCTGTAGTGTAGATCGCCCACCGCCCCGGAGTACCCGGCGGGGGCTCGCGGCCGCGGCCCGACCTCGATCACGATCTCGTGGGTTCCCCGCTCCACGACCTGAAGCGGCGCGAAAATGCTCGATGTACGAAAGCCGACCCTCGCTTCGACAGCCGGCATTGTAAGCCGGTCCGTCTTGAGGGGCACCAGCACGTGACGCGCAACAATGAAACGGTTGTATCGAACGCCGTCCACCTCCACGACCTCGCCCGTTATCCGCTCCGGCGGCTCGACCCGCTGCGCCCACCACCCCGGATAGGACGGCGCGGTCACCCATTCGAAACCGTCGACACCGCCCGCAGTGGTGTCGAGCACGATAGTGGCGACGACAGGCTCACCGAGCACTACCTGTCGCGCGCTGACCTTCTGGCGCAAGGCCACCCGAGCCGAGCGGGGCGGTTGTCGACGCCCAAAGATATCGTCGAAAGGATCAGTCGGAAACGCCGACCGGCGACGGCCGGGACGCTGCCGAACCACGCTTCCGGGAACGACCTCCGCACTCACCGCCTCGGCGAGCAGCTCGGTGTCGCCTAACTTCACACTCACCGGCCCCACCGAAGCCGTCCCCACCTCCAATCCCTGCAGCACGTAGGTGAAGCTGAGGGCACGAGTCGCCACGCCGTTGACCCACGAGAACTCCGTTTTGGTGGACGGACCCGACACCACCTCGAGGTTAACGAGCTCGCCCAGATCCACCACCGGCGTACCCTTCGGTTCGAGAATCCGCACCTCGAGCCTCGCAGCATCCTCGATTCCGAAGACCCTGGGATCGAGTTGTACCTCGAGGCTCGGTTCGGCGGCGGAGGCGGAGACCGCGGCGGCGGCCGCCACGGCGGCCAGCACGACACCAGCGCTTCGCAATCTCACCAGTCCTTCTCCACCTTGCCGGCCTGCGGCGTCGGCGATCGCATGGAATCCCGCGCCTCGGCCTCGGCTCGCTCGAGGGCGGCATACAACGGCTGATTGGGGTCCGGAGTGGGAGTCGGCGCCGCACCCTGATTCGCGGACGGAGTCGGCGTCGGGGTCGGTTCGCCCTGGTCGTCGCTATCCTGCTGCTCCTGGTCTTTCTGGTCGTCCTCCTGATCCTGCTGCTGTTGTTCCTGTTGCTGCTGCTGTTGTTCCTCCCGTAATCGCAGCGCCAGCTCGTAGTTGTGTTTGGCCTCGACATCATCGGGATCTTCGAGCATCGCGCGTCGCAGCCAGCTCACGGCGGCCTCTGCCTGCACGCCCTCGAGGGCCGCGGTACCCGAGTTGTACGCCGCGCCCAGGACCCCTCCCTCATTCGCCGCCTCGAGCAGCGGGGCGGCGGTCTCCAGATTGCCCGAGGCCGCGAGAACGGTGCCGAGATCGTAGAGGCGCTCGGGCTGCTCCGGATCGAGCTCTTTCGCGCCGGCGAAGGCCGTTGTCGCCCCTTCGACATCCGCGGCCCGCCAGCGGCCGACGCCTCTGCGAGCGAGCCGGCGACTGCCGCCGGGGATCAGCCGCTGCCACCACGAGGCCTCCGGCAAAGCGCCGTCCGCGGCCTCGGTTGTCGCAGGTGGCCCGTGGACGGACGGCGCCGAGCCGGCGGGAGAGACGCCCTGCTGGGCGAGGGCCGTGGGGGCGACCAACCCGAGGACCAGCGCCACCGTCGCCACTCGCCGCCACGGTGACACGGCAAAACCCATCATCAGGAGAACCGCCGCACCGGCCAGGAAGAGAGGGAAGCGCTCGATTCGGCGCACCGAGCGGGTAGCCTCGACCTCCCTGGTTCGCAACCGCTCGACCGCGGCCGCGATCTCCTCCACCACATCGGGATCGCCCAGGGACACGACCTCAGATTCCACGGAGTCTGCGATCCTTTGCAGCACCTCCGGGTGGGCCCGAGTCACGACCGGTTGTCCGTCAGGGCCGCGTTTGTAGTGCACGCTGCCCTTTTCGTCGATCTCTGGAATGGGTCCGCCCTGCTCGGTCCCGGCGACGACGCCGAGTATTCCGACGCCGGCCTCGCCGAGAGCCGCAGTTGCGTCAGCTACGTCTCCCTGCAGGTTCTCGCCATCGGTGAAGAGGAGCAGTACCCTCCCCTCGCCTTCCTCGGGAAGAAGATCAAGCGACGATTCCACAGCTCGTTCCAGATTGGATCCTGGAAGGGCCACCATTCCGGGCTGCACTCCCCCGAGGAAGACCGCCACGGCGCCGAGATCGGTGGTCAACGGCACCAACGCATACGCCTCTCCGGCAAAGACAACCACCGCGACCCGGTTGCCCTCGAGCTCCGGCAGCAGACGGAGAAGGGCCTCGATGCTGCGCGCCAGTCGTGAGGGGCGCAGATCTGCACACAACATGGAGTCGGAAACATCCAGCGCCACTACCAGATCGCGGGTTCGGATCGTCTCTTCGGCCGGCAGCTCGCCCCACTGCGGTCTGGCGACCGCGAGCGCCATGAGCGCAGCCGCGCCGCACCAGGCCAGGAGTCGAATCCATCCGGTTGACGGCACCCCGCCCAGCAGGCGCCGCCAGACCCCAGGCGATGCGAGCCGCCGCTGCTGTCTGAGACGGCGACGGTGGCGGAGGTAGGCGAGAAGCGCCGCCGCCGCCGGCGCCGCCAGCAGTGCCAACCGGGCCGGTTCCGCAAAGCTCACCACGGCGTCCTCCCCGCCACGCCTTCGAGGACCGCCCCCGCCACCAACAGCATGAGGGCTGCCAGGGCCCACGGTTCGAACCGCTCCCGGTATCGCACCAGGCGGGTCGACGTGAAAACGGTCCGCTCCATCGTGTCGATCTGGGCGAATATCTCCTCGAGCGCCTCGGGATCGCGGGCCCTGAACGACGTGCCTCCGGTGCTGCGTGCGATCTCGGCCAGCAGCTCGGGGTTGACGTCGACCTCGACACTGCGGATCTGCGAGGTCTCGCGGCCGGTCCGCGGATCGCGCATCCACACCGGGATCGGCACCTTTCCGCCTCGTCCAACAAGCACGGTGTGGACCGTGATGCCTTCGTCACGGGCGAGCTCGGCCGCGGTCCTCGGGTCGAGCTGGCCCGCATTGTTGGACCCGTCGGTGACGAGGACGACGACCTTGGACTCGGACGACGAGGTTCGCAGGCGGTTGACGGCGGTTCCCAGCCCGAGCCCGATGGCGGTGCCGTCGGGAAGACTTCGCAGCCTGACCTGGTCGAGGAGATGATGGGCGACATCGTGGTCGAGGGTGATGGGACAGATCGTCACCGCCGCTCCGGCAAAGACCACCAACCCGATGCGATCGTGGGGCCGACGGTCGAGGAAGCGTCCGATCGTCTCCTTCGCCACTCCGAGCCGGTCGGAGGGCTGGAAATCCAGCGCCGCCATCGACCCGGATACGTCGAGGGCAACCACCATGTCTACCCCCTCGGCATGCTCGAGAAGCCGGGACAGAACCTCCTGTGGTCGCGCCAGGGCCACCGCGAGAGGCGCGAATGCCGAAGCTGCCAGAACACCGGCAACCGCGGTCCAGCCGAAGCGACGCAACCCTTTCTGATCGACACGAGCCTCGAGCGGGAACGGATAGCGTTGCCAGCGTCGACGGAGGATCCAGACCGCCGCCGCCACGACGCCGACCCCGATCAGCAATAGCCACAGAGGCGTCGAGAGCTGGATCATCCCGCTGCCCTCGCAACGAAACCCAACGGGATACGTGGGCTGATCATCCGGTCGCCTCCTCGAACGCGCGCTCCTCCTTCTCCGGCTGCATATGCTGCTCGATCTCGACGGCCGCGTCGCGGGCCGTATTGATCGCGCGCGTGAGCTCCTGATCGTCGATCGGGAATCGGCCGAAGCGGACGCGGTCCGTAGTACCCATCACACTCTGGACACCTCGTTGAATCGCCTCCGACCACCCGAGCTTGCGGGTCATCAGGCGCAGCTCGAAGGACGTCATGTCTTCGGCCGGCTCGCCGCACCGTCGCTCGAGATAGTGGCGCAGCCCGGCTGCAAGGCGATCGCACACCCCCTCCGCCGGCTCCCGACCAACCCTCCTCTCGAGCTTGACGAGCATCGACTCGAGCTCGTCGAAGGGGGCCGGAGGTGGAGCGGACGTGCCCTCTGTGCTTTTCCGCCATCGTCCCCACCAGGTGAGCGCCGCCGCCAACGCGAGCATCGGCGCCGCCGCCGGCAGCACCCACTCCCACGGAAACCCGCTCACGCCGAGAGGATCGCGGAGCGGCACCGGCTGCACGTCTGCACCTTCACCGGGTGGCAGCACGGACGCCACCGTCACCAAAGGCCCGTCGGATGCCGAGATCTCGCGCGCCTCGCCATCGGCGTCGCGGACGACGACGTTGAATACGGGCAGGGCGATCTCTCCGACCTCCATCGGCGCCAACACCAGCTCCCACGCCGGGGGTCGAGCTCCGGCCAGCTCATGGGGAGGGTCGACGATCGCCCAGGATTCCTCGGCGCCTTCTCCGACCTCGAGCTCGCCCCACATCAGATCCTCGCCGCCCCGCGCCATCACCCGCACATGCACCCGATCGCCGACGCTCACCGCGGCTTCAGGAACAGTGACCTCCAGCGCCGGCCGCTCACCGGCAAGGGCGACGCAAGCCGCCGCCAGGATCAATGCGACAACGATCCTAGCCCGCACGGCGACGCTCCCGACGCTCGAACATCGCGCGCACGGCGGGCAGGTAATCCTCATCCGTGCGAAGCTCGACGAGATCGACACCGGGGGGTATCGGCGCCGTCTTCACCGCACCGGGACCGCGAACGACCCCGCGCTCCCCACCTTCGGCATCGACCACCGGCAGCGCGGCGTCGGCGAAACCCTGCTCGAGCAGATCGTCGCCGAGCCGCATCACGACGACCTCGTGCCGGCCCGCCAGCGCCACCAGCTCGCGCCGCGGCAGGGCGCAGGTCTGGTCTGCGAGAATGATCACAACACCGCGCCGGTGGAGCATCCGGCCGGCCGCACGAATCGCCTCGTCGAGCGCCGTGCCATGGCCGCGGGGCTCGGCGGCCAGGACCTCGCGCACCACGCGCAGCCCGTGACGCCATCCGAGGCGCGGTGGAATCACCGTGCGCAGGCCGTCGTCGAAGAGAATCGCACCGACCCGGTCACGGCGGGATGCGGCAAGGGCGAAGAGGCCCGCAACCTCGCCGATGAGGTCGTGTACCGTCATCACCCCCGAGCCGAAACGAGTCGATGCCGACAGATCCACCAGGAGGAGCACGTTGAGGTCGCGCTCCTCGCGGTAGCGTTTGACGTGAAGAAGGCCCGAGCGCGCGGTGACGTTCCAATCGATGGTCCTCACGTCGTCACCCGCGCGGTACTCACGCACCTCCTCGAACTCCAGCCCGAGGCCGCGGAATGCGCTCTGGTACAGCCCGGCAAGGCCGGAGTCCATGGCCTGGCGGGCGCGAATCTCGAGCCGGCGTACCTGGGCTCTCAGCTCCGCCCCAACATCCCGGGCCGATGCCTGCGGACGCGGCCGCCCGAGGTAGGAGCCGAGGCTAGGCGTCATTCAACAAACCTCGCAATCGGACGCGGGCGCGGACGCGGGCGCGGACGCGGGTGGATCACGGAACCTCCACCGCGAGCAAGATACGATCGGTGATTTCCTCGACCGTCGCGCCCTCGGCCTCGGCTTCGTAGGTGAGCACCAGACGGTGTCGCAGCACCGCCGGCGCCAGCTCCTTGACGTCCTCCGGGGTGACGTACGAGCGCCCCCGAACGAGGGCCAGTGCGCGGGTCCCAAGGGCAAGGGCGATCGACGCTCGCGGCGACGCGCCGAAGGCGAGCAGGGGCACCAGGTCGCCGAGCCCCACCTCGTCGGGTCGTCGGGTGGCCGCTACCAGGCTCACAATGTAGGAACGGATTCGGTCGTCGAGGTAAACCTCTCGCGCGACCTCCTCGAGCTCGGCAAGCTCTTCCACCGAGCTCAGCCGTTCGGGGCTCGGGAACGACTCCGCGAGGTGGTACTCGAGCACCCTCCGCTCCTCCTCCGGCGCCGGGTAGTCCACGAGCACCTTGAACAAGAAACGATCGAGCTGAGCTTCAGGGAGGGGATAGGTGCCCTCCTGTTCGATCGGGTTTTGGGTCGCCAGCACCACGAATGGTTGGGGGAGATCGTAGGTCGTGTCGCCGATCGTGACCTGGCGCTCCTCCATCGCCTCGAGCAGCGCCGACTGCACCTTGGCCGGGGCGCGGTTGATCTCGTCCGCGAGAACCAGGTTGCAAAAGATCGGACCGCGGTGGGGCACGAAGGTGGAGGTCCGGGGATCGAAGATCTCGGTCCCGGTCACATCGGCCGGCAGGAGATCTGGTGTGAACTGGAGACGCTGAAAGCTGCCTCCGATCACCCCCGCCAGAGTCCTCACGGTCAGAGTCTTGGCCAGACCCGGCACGCCTTCGAGGAGCACATGCCCGCGGCACAACATGGCCACCAGCAACGACTCCACCAGACGGTCCTGACCGACCACCACCTGCGACACCGCTTGCTGAATCTCGCCCAAACGCGCGGCCGCACGATCGATTGCCTTCTCATTTCCAGGTGAATCCATATTTCCCCCGTGGGCCAGCAGGCCCGAAGGCACAACAACGCAAAGATCGTGCCTACTCCGGATGCGGGCAAATGCGCCCCTGGAGACGTCGAATCGGCCGTTTGACGCCAGAAAGGCACGCACGGCCGGCCGGGACGGCCGGCCGTGCGGATACAAGATGCAAGATACAAGATGCACCTGCCCGGCCTCCCACCCCCCGGGAGAGTTTTGAGTTCTCAGTTTTGAGTTTTGAGATTCCGCCCATCCACCCAGGAATTTTGGATTTCGAAATCGGATTTTCCGCTCACCCCCCCATTTGAACCACCAAGACACCAAGGACACCAAGAATACGTTTGACCTTTGCCCTGGAATATGCGGCAGAGACTCCGGCGCCAGGGGAAAACCCTTTCTTCTTCTCAGAAGTCCGCGACGGGGGCGTCATCGCCCACGTCGTGGAGTTCTGAGTACGGATACAATGAGATCGATGTCGATGCAGCGGATCGGACGCTACGAGATCGAAAAGACGCTTGGCCGCGGCGCCATGGGGGTGGTCTACCTCGCCCGCGATCCGCTCATCGACCGCCGGGTCGCGCTGAAGACTCTGCGGGTCGATCTCGATGCCGAGCACGCTGAGGAGTTCCGCGAGCGTTTCGTGCGTGAAGCCCGGGCCGCCGGCAGGCTCAACCACCCGGGCATCGTCACCGTCCACGATGTGGGCGAGGACCCCGAGTCGGGTCTGATGTACATCGCGATGGAGTACCTCGAGGGCCGCGATCTCAAGGAACTCCTCGCATCCGGCCACTGCTTCCCGCCCTCCGAGGTCGCGCGGATCGCCGCCGACGTCGCCGTCGCCCTCGACTACGCCCACTCGTTGGGCGTCGTCCATCGCGACATCAAGCCGGCCAACATCATCCTCGCGGACAACGGCTCGGCCAAGATCACCGACTTCGGAATCGCCCGCCTCGAAACCTCCAACCTGACCGTCGACGGCCAATTCATCGGCACGCCGAACTTCATGTCGCCGGAGCAGATCACCGGAAAAGATGTCGACGGCCGGTCCGACATCTTCTCGCTCGGCGTGGTGCTCTTCACCCTGCTCACCGGGCAACGGCCGTTCGCGGGCGACACGATGCACGAGGTCACCCTCCGCATCGTCCAGGAGCCGAGCCCGATCCCCTCCACCCTGAGCACGGACATTCCGGCGGCTCTCAACCCGATCGTCCTCAAGTGTCTCGAGAAGAACCCGGAGCGCCGCTTCCAGACCGGTCGCGAGCTGGCACAGGTGCTCAGGGCGGTGACCCGGTCGCTCGTGCAGCGGGCGCCCGGTGATACCGGCAGCACCGGTGTGTACCAGCCGGGCCTGGCGACTCGAATGCACGCTGAGACGTCCCCAATCGAACAGCTGCCATCGGGTCGCGCAGCCATTGCGGCAGGGCTTCGACGGTGGGGGAGGGGGCTGCGCCTTCCCGAATGGATGCGGTGGGAGGTGGAGTCGCGCTGGGCTTGGAGCATTCTCGCCCTCTCCGGTCTGCTCCTTCTCGTCTCGATCATCGGACTGCGATCCAGAATTGACAACGGCCCCTTCCTCGGCCCGTCCGAGTCCTCAACCCGAAACCTCAACGCGGTTGTCGACTTGCTGCAGACCGCCGGCGACCGTCTTGGCGCCGGGGATCCAGCGCAGGCTCAGGAAGCCGTCCGCTCCGCCCTGGACCAGGTTCCCACCTCCCATGCCGGCCGCGCGCTCGCACGCGAGATCCGCGCAGCCATCGAAGTCGAACGCACCAGCGCGGCCAACCAGCGACTCGTGGAGACGCTGGTGGCCGAAGGCCGGCAGCTGTATCGCAACGGCAAATATGGAGACGCCGGCGATCGTTTCCAGGAAGCCCTCGATCTCGACCCGATGAACGAGATCGCGACCGACTACCTCGAGCTGGCCGAGGAGAGGATGCGGACGGCCCGAGCACGTCGTTCGCGGTCGTCGACCTCGCGCGCCTCGAGCCCTGACGCGCAGGCTGTCGAGCCGGTGGCCGAAAGAACTCCGGCCGGCGGCATCGCGCGCATCACCCTCACCTTCGACTCCCCCATCAGCTCCGGCGCGGTCTCCGTCACCCTCGACGGCGAGTCTCTTGCGGACGTCCCCTTCAACTTTTCGTCGACCGGTTTTCTCGGTTTCAAACGCAAGGGCCGCGGCACCGTCAAGAGAGTGATCCTGACCCCGTCGGGCCGCCACACGGTGGGCGTCCAGCTCGTCGGGTCCAAACGAGGCACCATCGGTTCGGCCAGCTTCGACCGGGATCTTGCCCCCGACAGCCACTGGACCCTGCGGGTCGATCTCCCCGACGATCGGTCCGAACCCAACTTCTTCCTCGTGAAAGCCGCGAGGTGAGCAACCTACGGCAATTGCAGCTCGAGACGTCCTGGGGCACACTGAACCTCGTCGGGGGTTCGCGGGCCGGCGACGGCACCCTGATCCTCCTCCCCCAGCTCCATCTCGCCCTCGACGCCGGCCGCGCCCACCGCGCGCTCCCTCCCATGACCACCGTCCTCGTGAGCCACGGCCACATGGACCACCTTGGCGGCATCGCCTACTGGGCCAGCCAGCGCTACCTGCAGTCGATGGGGCCCGCGCGGCTGATCGTGCCGCGCCAGATCGCGTCCGGGGTAGAGGAGCTGCTGGCCACTCATGCCCGCCTCGAGGGCGGCCGCCCGTACGACGTCGAGCTGCTGTCAGTGAGCGCGGGAGACGTCCGGCCCCTGCGCAGGGACATGGAGCTGGCGTTCTTCGCCACCGACCACTGGGTGCCCACCCTGGGCTCGCGACTCGTGTGGCGGCGTCACCATCTGCTGCCGGCGCTTGTAGATCTCCCGGGCGAAGAGATCGCCCGCCGTCGCCGCGCCGGAGAGATCGTCACCGAAGAGATGACGACTGATCTCCTCGCCTACTGCGCCGACTCCGGCCCCGGCATCTTCGAAGCCGGACCGGAGATTCTGTCGTCGGAGGTGCTGCTCATCGAGTGCTCGTTCTATCGCCCCGTGGACCGGGAGCGAGCCGCGCAGTACGGCCACACGCACATCGAGGACCTCGTGCCGCAGGTCGGGCGTCGGGGGTGCCGCCACCTGGTGATGCTCCACCCGTCGCGGCGCCACCGGCTGCGCGAGGTCGAACGAATCCTCGACGAACGCCTCCGTCCCCTCCTCGACTGCAACCTCCACCACCTCATGATCGACTGGGATTGACGACCGTTCACCACCAAGACACCAAGAACACCAAGCCCGCCCATTCCCCCGAACAACCACAGAGGCACAGAGAGCGCACAGAGCCATCGCAAACACGAAGACACAAAGACACGAAGG
>PVMK01126071.1_pt1 | contig 12096 bp, 9 predicted proteins | sample 1853481 | NCBI WGS metagenome assembly PVMK01 (sample SAMN08533507, study PRJNA380276) | Marine sediment metagenome, whole genome shotgun sequencing project. | reverse complement strand
GCGTTTGCGAATCGAATAATCTTTTATAGCGATAGCCGTCGGAAATTGTCAAGTCGAAACCATAAGATGAAATTTGTTTAAAATTAAAAATGTTACAGAAGGGATTATTGAAGACCTTGGGATAAATATGACAAAATGAACTGTCAATTGGAAGATTTCTGATTTTTGGCAAGATTATTTCTTCCAGGTAAGACTAGAGTAGGCAGGATTATCGCTTATTAAAGCATATTTGAATTGTAGAGAAGGATTTCTGTCTGATTTATTTTCGCCGGGCTCAACCTATAGCAAGTGAGAATATTAAACCGGCTTTTAGGGCCTTAGATCTTGTTCGAGGGCCCCGCCAAATATAGGCGGGATTTCGCATCTGATTTAAAGTGGGCTGTGCTCAGCACACGCGAGGAGTCGGAATGACGGAGCGTACATCTAGTACGTGAGTAAATTCCGACTTCGAGCAACACAGCCCTGGTCCAAATATCCATGATGAGTGTTTTGAAACGAGTTTTAGGCTTCGGGGAGCCTGACGACTAAAACCGGTATCTTCGATCGTCGGATCGACCCGCCGTGCGGTGCTGCCCGAGCATGACATCTGCCAGGTTCCCTGCCCGTGGGTCCCCATAACGATGAGATCGCAGTTTCGTTCTTCAGCGTGCTTTAAATCTCTTCAACCGGATTTCCCCGCTCGACAATAATATCGTCCGTGGTCAGCCCGCACCTTGCTGTCGCTGCTTTACATCTCTCACTGAATTGAAGCAGCGCATCTTTGATGGCCAGGTGTCCCGCTCTGCCGATCAGGGCTTCTTTGGCCTCTGTCAAGATGCTGCGCCTGATTTCCTCCCACCGCTCTGGGTCAGATATAACCGATAACACTGCTGGTCCAACAGAGAGACTTCGGGCAGTACATGAATGCATGGTGCAATGGAGGCGCATAAAGATCGGCCAGGCTCACCGCGTATGCAAACGCATAGCGAGCATTTTCAGAAAGATCTGTAGCATACAGTATTTTTTTGACTTCAACTTTTGGTAGTGTCATATTGCTGCCTCTTCATAAATGAAATAAAGAAATTTCAAAAACAAAAATAAGCAAACTAAAATCAGCTTGCCGGCGCTTTTTTAAACTTGCCTATTAAAGGCTTAAACCAGATACCGCTCAAAATCCAGGAGTACGCATAGGTACCAAATATGATAAGCACAAAGGCTGTAACGATATCCATGGCGCTGCCGTTTAAGGAGAAGCCCGGGACATAACCAAATAAAAACGGTCCCAGATACAAAAATTTGGCAAATTTAAAAGCGGTAAAGGCCGTTTTCCACATATTGGCCTTGGCAATCGTGGCCCCTGCAAAGGCGGCAATACACACCGGCGGTGTGATATTGGAATCCTGTGACAGCCAGTAAACGATCATATGGGCCGCGATTTCATTGACCCCCAGATGGATTAAGGCCGGCACGGCCACCACAGCGGTAATCAGATAGGCAGCAGTGACCGGAACCCCCATCCCCAGCACCAGAGAGGCCAGGGCAATCAACAAAATCGTTAAAGCCAGAGAACCGCCGGCCAGTTCGATCACAATATCGGCAAAGGTGAGCACCAGCCCACTGTAGGTGAGCACACCGATGATAATGCCGATGACCCCCACGACAGCCCCGATCTTGAGGCTGTTTTCAGCACCGGCCCGGGAGGCTTCCACAAAGTGGATCAGTTCGCTTTTGACATCTGCTCCTCTGGATCTGCGGTAAAAAAGCATAATGATGGAAAAAACGATCCCGTAGAGCACTAAAAGCCTCGCAGAAAATATTTTTTCAATAAAAGCATTAGCAGCCTCCCCCATCATGGCTGTGATGATCCAAGGTAAAAGCAACTGGCCAATGAGCAAAGCGGCCGCTATCCAAACCACAGTTAGATCGATGCGGGTGTCTTTGTCTTTGTAGCTAACCGCAACACAGGTGGCCAATCCCAGGATGGCGGAGTAGGCCGGCGAATAACCGGTCAGCATAAAAATGGTAATGATGATCAAGGGTAGTGTGAAAGCCCATTCTTTTCTCAGAATGTTCATGGGGCTGTGTTCGCTTTTTTTCGCCCTTGATATTATGAATCTTGGCTTCGTAGTGCACCATGATAAACACGCTGAAGATATACATCAGAGCAGGGAATATGGCCACCAGCATGATTTTAGAATAGGGAACCCCGGTGAGCTCGGCCATAATAAAGCCGCCGGCGCCCATGATGGGGGGCATGAACATACCTGAGATGGAGGCCGCCGGTTCGATGCCGCCGGCCACGTGGGGTTTGAATCCGGCTTTTTTCATCATCGGAATGGTGAAGGCGCCGGTGGAAACCGTATTGGCGATGGCGCTTCCGGAAATGGAACCGAAAAGACCGCTGGCGATAACCGAAACTTTGCCGGGCCCGCCGATTCGGTGACCCACCGCCGCTAACGGAAAATCGATGAAAAACCGCTGGGCGCCGGACTTTTCAAGAAAAGCCCCGAAAAGGACAAATAAGATCACATAGGTGGCCAGAACATTGGCCATAATGCCGAAAACACCGTCGCTTTTGTAGAAGATGCTGGTGCACACCCCCGGAAAAGTGTCGCCCGCATGGGCGAAAAGATCGGGCGCAAGGTCGCCATAGACCCCATAGAGCAGCAACAGCCCTCCCATGATCACAAAAACATTGCCCACCACGCGCCGGGCCAGCTCGATTCCGATGAGAACCCCGATCATCGCGACGAACATATCAAATGGGGTCTCCGCACCGGTACGGTAGTTGATGGCTTCAAAGTTGGTGATCCAGTAGCCGACACTGAATATGGAAAGCAAAATCAGCAGGTAGTCGGCGACGCGCAGCCATTTGTTTTTTGATTTATAAAGCAGAAAGACGAGAATGTAGGTGATGATAACATAAATACCACGATGATACTGGGTGGCGGCAGGCCTCACAACAGCAGAATAGGAGTAAAAAAGGACCAGGGTTACGGACAACACATCAAATATTATCTTCTCGAATTTAGTTAATTTGTCGTACACTGTTTCCCCCTCTGCTTTTAGTGATTGTTAAAAAAACGCACCGGTATTCAAACGTTTTTTTCTACAACCACTTATGCCGCGTTTCCGTAATTGGGAACATTATTATTAATAGCGGTGATAAATTTTACTCCATAACCCGTCGCATCCGGCAAAAATCCCCATGGCCCTTCCAACAAAAAAGAAGAAATGTGAGACACGGGCCAGGCAGCATCATGCTGTCACTGCGCTATACCCATATCTCACATCTTATTTCAAGCGGAAAAACCGCTTTAACCTGAAATAAACTCGCTGCGCGATTTTATTTCAGCATGCCTTTTTCTTTCCAGAACTTTTCGGCCCCGGGATGAAACGGGGTAACGATATTGGTGGCACCGGTTTTCAAGCTCATTTTTTTAAAAGTCTTTTTCATACTGAGCATGTGCTTGAGACCCTCATCCGTGTATACAGCGCTAAGCATTTTGTAGACGATATCCGCGGAGACCTTGGAATTGGCCACCCACAGCGCACTATCCTGGAAGGAGGGCGCCTCATAATCCACGCCTTTGTAAGTGCCGGCCGGAACCGCCAGTTTCCCGAAATACGGATACTTTTTATAGAATCCGGAAGCTTCGGCATCCGTACTCAGGTCGAGCAAAGCGATGTCATTGGTCTGGGCAGCCATAATGACCGCACCGCTCGGAAAGGCCGTAAACAGCCAGAAAGCATCCAGCTGTTTGTTGCCGAATGCAGCAGCGGCATCGTTGTAGCCCATGGCATTGCGTTCGATTTTATCCCAGACACCCATATGGCTAAAGAACAGCTCGCAGTTGGCGAAAGCGCCGGAGCCGGCATTGCCGACACCCACTTTTTTGCCGACCAGGTCTTTAACGCTTTTGATGCCCGAGCCCTTGCGAACCACCAGTTGAGCCGGTGCGCCGTACAACCAGGCAACTGCCAGCACATTTTCATATTTCTTGGGATCATTTTTCATTTGGCCGTTGCGGCCCAGCCAGACGTGACCGGAATAGACAGTACTCATCTGTTGCCTGCCGGCGTTGGTTTTTCTTAAATTTTCGACCGAGCCCGCAGATGTTTGGGCCTTGACTGAAAAATCCGGACTGGCTTTAAGCGGTTTATAAACCTGGATGCCGTTGGCAACCACCTGGAATGTTCCACCAGCCGGTCCACCGCCGAATATAACTCTTTCTTTCGCAAACGCGCTTCCGGAAAATGCTAAAGCCAACACACAGATTCCGATCAGAATGGTAAAAAAATTTGTTTCTCATGATAACTCTCCTAAACGTTTTAGTTGGTTAAGGTTTTGGCATCATACAACCAAACCGTTTGGACGCATGATATGCCATTTCAGTATTTGGTATCTACTGTACAGTCACGCTTTTCCTTGAAGACCACCTCCTTTCAAATCTAATACTTTACAATAGGCTGCTGCGATATTTAACCGCAGCGCAACCGCCTAATCACGGACGCTTCATTCAGGGGGTGCTGTAAAATTGGCCGTTGCAAGTTCTAGCGGCCAGACACACTCGAATTTGCCGTTAATGATTTGTAAAACCTGAGTCGGCAAACTATTTTGTCTTTCAAAATTCTCGTATGATGTAAACTTCACCGGACCGAACGGCGTCATCATATCGGTTTTATCCAGGGCTGCGCGGATACTTTCGGGACGGTTCGAATCGGCTCGTTTCAAGGCATCTGCAGCCACCAGTAAAGCCGAATAGGCTTCGGCGCCATGATAGTCGGGCGCGCCGCCGTATTTTTCCGTATATTGATCGTAGTATTCTTGTGTCCCCGGATACTGCAACTGGGGTGTCCACAGGGTTGCGGTCAACAAATAATCGGCGCTGGCACCGGCGTTGTTGATAAATTTTTGGCTCGTGAAACCGCCAGCACCGCCGCAAAGCAACGAATTTATTTTGGCTTCTCGAATTTTTTTAACCAGCAAGGCCCCGTCCTTGAGGTAGGAGACCATGTAAATCACATCCGGCGGATTTTGTTTCAAGCGATCCACTATGCGTTTAAAATAGTCCGGGCTGAGTCTTTCCTTGTGATAGGGCTCGATGGCGCGCAGATCAATGTCATTGTCCCGGCAAAACCACATCATCCGCATGGCGCCACTGGTGCCGTAAGGGCTGTTTTCGTATACGATGGCCATGGATTTGGGCCTGATATTATTCAGAAAAAAATCTTCCAGGCCATTGGTATATCCCTTGGCAGGTGGGTTCAACCTGTAGACGTTTTTCCATTTCCTTTGAGTGATGCGGTCATCGGCAGCAGTGCACACCAGAAAAGGCTTGTCTAACTTATTGGCGACTCCAGCCATGTATATGGTATTGCTACTTTGATAGGCTCCCACCAGCATAACGGCTCCGCTTTTTTCAACCAGGTCTTTAATCGCCCGCTCTCCGGGTTTTCGCTTTCCCTGGTCGTTGGCATACACCAGCTTCAACGGCCGGCCTTGATACCGCCGGCTTTGTTGACCGTCTCCAGGCCATCTCAAATGAATTTTTCATCATGTTCGCATAGGTGTACGCCTCGGAATGCGGGACGCCGATAACCAGTGGGTCAGCTGCTGTACAGATTGTGGGAACCGTAAAATTTCCTGCGATTGCGGAAATAATGGCAAAACAAAAAATAAGTTTGAATAAATGTTGCATGATCCACCTCCCATCATGGCCTTAAAGAGTAAATAATAGACCAGAGGAAAAACAGCTTTCAATTAAGCCTTTGCAAGGATCACCGATTTACATACACAGCTGACAAGGTTATCTCAAATGCAAGAATAGCCGAATTTATTAAATTGATTACCGCTGCGATACAAAAGTATCAGTGTATGTGGATATCGATGCAGGTCAGCAGAGAAAGGGCTATTCGCAATAAAGGGTGTTAAAACCTACAAATAAAGAGGAAAGCTGTCAATTAGACGATTTCTGATTTTTATGTCAGATTATTTCTTACAAGTTAATGGGTTTTTGAATTCATTTGCCATCGGACCCGGGTTGATGTAAAAAGAATAATTTAAAACCCTTATCGGAACATTCCATGCAGCTGCCGGAAATGGTACGGCTGGCTGCCGAATCGGAAAACACGAACCATGAAGCTTCGCATTATTTTAATTGTTTTGTCATTGCTGGCCTTTTTATCGGCTTCTACCGGCGGGTACCTGTATTATTCATCTTTGAAAGAATCTGCCCTTAAAGAAGCTGAACGGCAGGCAGATGTACACCTGAGAACAATTAAAAAAAATCTAGCTGCTTTTCTTTCTGAAAACGTCAAACCCGTAAAGACGCTGGCAGGCATGAAGGCGCTTCAATTGGCCCTGACCCAGTCCGATGCGCAAAACCTGGATGCAGCCAATGCCACCCTGGATCATTTCAAGAAAACGCTGGCTGCAGATGTGTGTTATCTGATGGACCCCGGCGGCAAGACAATTGCCTCCACCAATCGTTATGCACCCGATAGTTTTGTGGGCCAAAATTTTGCTTTCCGACCCTATTTTAAAAATGCCATTTCAGGAAAACCCAGCACCTATCTGGCGCTGGGCACCACATCGGGCAAACGCGGAGCCTATTACGGCCATCCGGTGTTTGCGAAAAACGGACACACCCCCGTCGGCATCGTGGTTATCAAAGCGTCGATTGAGTTAATCGAAAGCCAATTGGGAACGGAATTAGACGAAATTGTGATGGTCAACGATCCCCAAGGGGTTATTTTTATTTCAAATCATAAAGAATGGCTTTATCATCTGTTGTGGAAATACAATGAGGATAATATCCCATTGATTAAAAAATCCCGCCAATTCGGCACCGGCCCCTGGAAGTGGACCGGTCTGGAATCCAAAGGTGATTATATCGCGGACCGTGACGGCAATGAGTACCAGATCCACGTGGTACAACTGGAAACAAATTATCCGGGTTGGAATGTGGTGCATCTGCGCAACCTCGATGCGATTACCAAAACCGTCATCGAGCCCCTGATTAAAAGCACCGGTCCAATTGTTCTGGCATTGTGCGTGTTGATAGGACTGGCGGTTTTCTTTTTATACCGTCAGGCCAGTCATGAAATCCTGCAGCGCAGATCAGCGGAAAGTGCGCTGCGGGAAAGCGAAGGCCGTTATCGGTCTTTGTATCACCATACGCCGGCGATGTTGCATTCCATCGACCCAAAGGGCCGGCTGGTCAGCGTCAGTGACCACTGGGTAGAGGTGATGGGATATTCAAGGGATGAAGTCATCGGACGCCCGCTTACTGAATTTTTCACACCTGAATCGCGCCAATATGCAGAGACAACCATTTTCCCTCAATTTTTTAAGAACGGGTTCTGTCAGGACATTCCCTATCAGTTTGTGGAAAAAAATGGTGAAAAAATCGATGTGTTGCTTTCCGCCATTGCCGATCGGGATGCCCAAGGCAACATCGTGCGATCTTTGGCCGTCTCGATTGACGTCACCCAGCGTAACCGGGCAGAAGAAGCGCTGAAGCAAGCCCAAGAAGAACTCAGCCGGCATTCTAAAGACCTTGAGCGCCTGGTCAAAAAACAGACAAGGGAAATAACCAGTCTTTTAAGATACACCCCTGCCGTGGTTTACATTAAGGACAAAGAAGGCCGTTACACGCTGGTTAACACCCGTTATGAAGAGTTGTTTGATGTCCGTAACGCAGAAATTCGGGGTAAAACCGACTATGACATTTTGCCAAAACCCGTCGCCGACCAGTTTCGAGAAAGCGACTCGCAGGTTTTAGCAGAATCCCGGTCTTTACAGGTAGAAGAACAGATTCAACAATCCGACGGGCTGCACACTTATCTGGCGGTCAAATTCCCCATTTATGATGAATCCGGTACGATTAGCGGCGTTTGCGGGATCTTAAACGATATAACCACAGTAAAAAAGGCTCAAATTCAACTGCGCCGGCTTTCCGGCAGCATCATGGCCAATCAGGAAAAAGAGCGCTCCGCCATTGCCCGGGAACTTCACGATGAGCTGGGTCAGGTGCTGACCGCCTTGCGCATGGATTCTGTCTGGATGTACGAGCGCTTAAAGACTTCAGATGCTGAAGCTTCGGAGCGCGCCTTGACAATGTGTAAGCTCATCGATAAAAACATTGAGGATGTTCGCGGTATGGCGTTCCGTCTTCGTCCGGGGGTACTGGATGATCTGGGCCTGGTGGATGCCTTGGAATGGTATACGGCGGATTTTGAAAAACGCACCGAGATTGCCTGTGTATTTGAACACGAAAATGTTCCCGTCTTAAACGAAACGGTTTCGACCACCGCCTATCGGATTGCCCAGGAAGCGTTGACAAATGTTGCTCGGCATGCATCAGCCAATCGTGTGCAGGTGGATTTAAAAACCAACAATGGCCTCCTGACCCTTGCCGTGGTCGATGATGGTCAGGGATTTGACTCGCTGCATTTGTCTGAATCCGAAGGTCTGGGGGTTGCCGGCATGCGCGAACGCGCCGCACTCGTGGGCGGTGCTTTAGAAGTCCATTCCGAACCGAAAACAGGAACCCGGGTGTATTTCAAAGTGCCCATTGACGGGCAACCCGGTAGTTAGACCGGCAATGCTGAAAACATCTGTGGCAATGATCCAAATTGGGCAAGCCGGGACGAAAAATATATTGAAGATTGAAGAATGCAGATTGAATATTTGTGGATGTCGCTGCGCTCCGTCATTTTTATTACAGGTTTTTTTATAATTGAACCGCCGCAGGCGGACCTTAAATATTCAATATTCAATCGAAAATATTCAATTTCTTCTTGGTTAATTACACTGTGCTTAAGGTTTCCGGTTCCCCTGATAAGGAGATAAAATTGATCAAGGTCCTCCTCGCAGACGACCACAGCATTGTCCGTGCCGGTCTGCGCCGCATTGTCGAAGAAAGCGGTGAAATGGAGGTAGTGGCTGAAGCCGATGATGGTCGCGAAGCCATTCAGCTGGTTCAGAAAACCGCACCGGATGTGGCCGTCATCGATATATCCATGCCCGGATTGGATGGCCTGGAGGTCATCAGCCGACTGCAATCCCTGCACCCCAAATTGCCCATCCTGGTCCTCACCATGCACGAAGAGGGGCAATATGTGGTTCGAGCGATTCAGGCCGGGGCCATGGGCTACCTCACCAAACAATCGGCACCCGAGCAGCTGGTCAAAGCCATTCGCAAAATCCATGACGGTCAGCGCTACATCACGGATGAAGCGGCCGAATCGCTGGCCCTGCGGGTGGCCAAGGGATCAAACGGCAAATCACCTCTGGATTCATTGTCCATGCGGGAGCTCCAAGTGTTACGCCGCCTGGCGATGGGGCATACCAATCGTGAAATCGCCAGTGCCTATCACATCAGCATCAAAACCGTAGACACCTATCGTGCGCGCCTGTTAAAAAAATTGGGGTTGCGTAACAACGCAGAATTGTCCCGTTTTGCCATCCAAAATAATCTCGTTGAAACCTGATTCGATCAAATAAATTTTTCACTGCTGGAAAATGAGCATTTGAGGTAAGTTCAAGAACTGAAATTTTTAAAAATTTTCAATATCATAGGCCGTTGGTGGCCTATGATTGTAAGAAAAAATTTGACGGCATTTTCAGATTTTTCCAGATTGACACGCTTTTACCTTCCTATATTCCTTTATTGGATTAATAATGGTTAGTAACAGGTGATGCGGGTGAATATAAATTTTGTGTGAAAAGGAGATGATCTTGCTGAAAAAAGTTGCAATCGGCATCACTTTTTTTGCTTTATTATCCGGGTTCATGCTTGCCAGCGCCTGGGCTGCCGACCCCATAAAGATAGGCGTATTGCTTCCGCTGACAGGCAGCAACGCAAAATCTGGAATCATTCAAAAAAAATCTGTTTTGATGGCAGCAGATGAGATTAACGCAGCCGGCGGGATAAATGGCAAAAAAATCGAACCGATCATCGCAGACACGCAAGGCAACCCGGATGCGGGGCGTGCCGCCATTGAAAAGTTAATCAACCGGGACAAGGTCCTCCTGATTGGCGGCGGCTTTTCAAGTTCGGTAACCTGGGCAACCATTTCCATCGCCCAACAAAGAAAAATAGCGTTTCTGGTAAACAGCGCTGCAGCGGATAAAATCACCGAGCAAGACTGGGATTACATCTTCAGACTGAATCAGCCGATGAGCGAGCATCTTAAGGCCTTAGCGTCTTTTATAAAAAAGGCGGCAACGGATATAAAATCCGTTGGGATCGTGCATGCCACCGCACTTAAAAGTTCCTCAGAGGCCAGAAAATTTTTTAAAGAAGCCGGAGCGCTGGGCTTAAAGATGGTCGTAAAAGAAAGTTTTGAAACCGGCACTGACGATTTTAGGCCACTGCTGACCCGCGTGAAGGCCAAAAATCCCGATCTCTTATACGCGGTCACCGATGATGTGAGCGCGGCAGCCCTCCTGACACGCCATTCCAGAGAACTAAAACTGAATCCAAAACTGTTTGTCGGCAGTGCAACTGGATTTGCCCGGCCCGGATTTGCAAATAATGCCGGGACCGCATCTAATTATGTGGCTTGCGCCACGCTTTGGAATGCTTCAGTGCCTTATCCCGGAGCTAAAGAATATAACCAAAAATTTATAGCCAAATACAATACCCCGCCCACATATCATGGTGCTCAAGCTTATGCCGCCATGCAAGTGATAGCCGATGCGCTTAAACGCACAAAGGTGCTGACGCCGGCAAATGTTCGCGACGCACTGGCCAAAACAAAAATGACCACTGTATTTGGCCCGGTTAAATTTATCTCCTACAATAAAAAAAGCCGGCAAAACAGATTGCCGACCTACCTGGTGCAGTGGCTCAACGGTCAACTGCAGATCGTATGGCCCAAAAGTATGGCCACGAAAAAAATTGTCTATCCAACCCCTATACATGCCGACCGACAGTGAGCTGGAAATTATTCGCACGCAAAGCCGCAAAGCTCGCAAAGAAAAGTAATTTTTCTCTTTAAAAAAAACTTTGCGCCTTGGCGTCTTTGCGTGAGGTTTTATCAGGGTGTCGCCTTGTGCCGATAATTACAAATCCTTCTTAAAAAACTCTCCGGTATCGGCAATCTCGCCCGGTCTTTTACTGTATTCGGTAGGCTCGGTGCCTTCCTTAAAGGAAACAAAAACCGTTTCTTTGGATTCGGGAACCGGTAAAAGCCCGGTCTCAGCATCTATTTTGGTAAAGACAATGCCTTCCGGCACCTCAAAAATTTTGGGTGGCTTATCTTCCAGCACTCGCTTCATAAAACCCAGCCAGATCGGGCTGGCAGCCCGGGAGCCCGTTTCGGATTTCCCCAGCGGGGCCTCGTTATCAAAGCCCACCCAGGTCCCGGTGATATACTGGGGGGTATAGCCCATAAACCAGGCGTCAAATAAATTGTTGGTGGTGCCGGTCTTGCCCGCCACCGGTCGGTTTAATGCCTTAACGCGCCAGCCGGTCCCGTGCTTGACCACACCTTCCAACAGGTGGGTCATCAGGTAGGCGGTCGTCTTTTCGATGACTTTAATGCGCTCCGGCGCCATCTCTTCAAGCACATTGCCTTCACGATCGACAATTTTGGTGATAAATACCGGTTCAATCATATACCCGTGATTGGCGAACACCGAATAGGCTTTGGTCAGCTCCAGCAACGATACGCCCGAGGACCCCAGGGCGATAGAGAGATCTTTGCTCAGATCAGAGGTGATTCCCAGTTTGTGGGCGTATGCGATGGCATAATCAATGCCGATATCCTGCAAAATCTTGATCGTAACCACATTGCGTGATTTGGCCAGGGCATCGCGCATCAGGGTGGGACCGAAAAAACGCTCTTTGTAATTTCTGGGTTTCCAGGTAAAATCCCGCTCTTCGTCTTCCCACACGATCGGTGAATCAATGATAACCGAAGCGGGGGTATAAATCTTATCGCTTTCTTCAAACTCCTTATCCATCGCCGCCGCGTAGATAATCGGTTTAAAGGCGGAGCCCGGTTGCCGCCTGGATTGGAATGCACGGTTAAACTGGCTGTCGCGGAAATCGCGTCCGCCGATCATGGCTTTTACAAATCCGGTTTCAGCCTCAAGGCACAGCA
>PVMK01122965.1_pt1 | contig 12099 bp, 9 predicted proteins | sample 1853481 | NCBI WGS metagenome assembly PVMK01 (sample SAMN08533507, study PRJNA380276) | Marine sediment metagenome, whole genome shotgun sequencing project. | reverse complement strand
GAGCTGGAACCATAATAAGCGCTGCACCCCATATTTTTTTAGTTTGTGTTGGTACTTTTTTAGACATGACCTCCATACTGAATTCTGTTGCAGCTGGGCTTATTATGGTTCTAACACTATGGTTTTCAAAAAAGGCAAGAGCCGTTTTAAAAACATCTATAGACCTTTCTAGTCAGGATTCGGTAAAAGAACGTTTTGAACCCAACTACTTTTCAAGAGGTTTGGTTAGATTTACTTCTATGGTCGCAAAATATTCTGAAACGATCCTATCCGATTCATTGAATAAAAGAATCGATAAACAATTTAAAAAACCAAAATATTTTAAAGTTCTTGATAAAAAAGAAGGATTCCCTGCTTTTGATATGGTACGTGCTGCTGTAAATTTAATGGTGGCCAGTATTTTAATCTCAATTGCAACTTCTATGAAGCTTCCTTTATCTACTACTTATGTAACTTTTATGGTGGCTATGGGTTCCTCTCTTGCGGATAGAGCTTGGGGTAGAGAAAGTGCTGTATATCGAGTAGCTGGCGTATTAAATGTTATTGGAGGATGGTTCTTTACTGCTTTTAGTGCTTTTGTAGCCTCAGGAATTATAGCCTACTTAATCTATTTAGGTGAAGCTCCAATGATAGCGGTATTATTATTAATAACCATACTGATACTAGTAAGAAACTATTTTAACCACAAGAATAAAGGAAATGATAAGTTTACTCAATCTGGGTTAAAGAAAACCGAAAGTAAAACCGTCCAAGGAATTATTCAAGAAAGTGCAGATCATATTTCTAATGTGGTTTCTAGGACGAATAAAATATACTCCAATATGCTTACTGGATTAGCAAAAGAAGATCTGGCTAAACTCAAAAAGAGTAGAAAAGGTGTTGAAAAATTAAATGCTGAAGTAGATGAACTCCGTGATGATATTTTCTATTTTATTAAAAACCTAGATGAAACCAGTGTTCGTGGTTCAAATTTCTATATTATCATATTAGGTTATTTGCAAGATGTAGCACAGTCCTTAGACTTTTTAGCTAAAGCTAGTTACAAACACATTAACAACAACCATAAAGCACTGCGCTTTAATCAAATTAAAGATTTACAAGAAATTGATAAATCATTCGAAGATCTATTAAATGAAATTGAAACTATTTTTAATAACCGAGAGTTTGAAAAATTAGGAGAGATTATAAATAGAAAGCAAAAAGCTCAAGATGATCTTGCCGTTAAAATAGTGAGTCAAATTACTAGAACTCGTACAGAGGAATACGACAGCCCTAAAAACACAGCGCTATATTTTAGCTTATTAATAGAAACCAAGGATCTGGTTGCTTCTATTATGAACTTAATAGAAGAATATTATAATAGCTATAATAAAAAATAGAAGATTAACTATTTTGTTTTAACAAAGCCTAACAATTTTGAAATTGTTAGGCTTTTGAATTGATAATCATTTTTATACCTTCGGAATCTAAATGATTACTAATGAAACAAATTATATTCTACTTAAGTGCCTTATTTTTTAGTATATCAGCTTTTAGTCAAGATTTAACAGGAAACGAATTGTTGGAAAAAGCAATTTCCTATCACGATCCAAATGGGAATTGGGCTGCTTTTAATGGAACTTTGAATGTAACTATGAAAACTCCTGATAAGCCCAATAGAAATACCGAAATAAAGATAGATCTTCCTAAAGAGTATTTCTATTCAAAGGCAGTTAGAGATAGTATTACTACCGTATTTATTTTAGACAAAGATAACTGTGAAATTGTTTTTAATGGATCAGTTAATTTTTCTGAAGAGCTCGCTAAAAAACATCGCCTTACCTGTGAAAGAGCTAACATGTATAAAAACTATTATACTTTTTTGTATGGTTTACCTATGAAACTAAAAGATCCTGGAACGATCATTCACGAAAACGTGAAGCGTATAAAATTTCACGGAAAAGAATATTTGGTTTTAAAAGTAACCTACGATGAAAGTGTTGGGAATGATACTTGGTTTTTTTATTTTAATCCAACAACCTATGCTATGGAAGTATACCAGTTTTTCCATGATGAATCTAAAAATGATGGAGAATATATATTGTTAACTGGGGAAGAAAATATCAATTCTATAAAAATGCCTAAAACGAGAGCTTGGTATACCAATAAAGAAGATAAGCTTTTAGGTATAGATATTTTAAATCGTTAATGATTTAATGTATTCTCAACTTCATTTTCTAATAATAAATCTTTTTCTCCATATAAAAGCTCAGCAACCTGTATCAATTTTTTTATCATATCATTTACATTGGAATTATCATTAAATAATGAGGAAGCCATTTCGGGTGTTATTAAATTTTTTCTAATTAATTCATCAAAAGATTTATTGCTTTTCCTAATGTTCTCTTTTGCTTCTTTTTTTAATAGAGCAAGTTTTTTACCATACTTTTCAGCATTTTCTGCTTTTCTAAATAAATAAATAGCCCTTAATACTTTTGTGACTTTTCTTCTAAATTCATTGTACTCTGCCTGCAGATATTTATTTTCTAGATTTAATGAAAGTGTTAGGTTTTTATTTAATTCTCTTACATCCTTAATAATTTCAACCATTTTACGATTAGCAATTTTTATTTCGGTAACTGTTTTGTTCTGATTTTCTGTTAAATTAAATTCGTTTTGTGTAATCGTAGCATATTTTATTATTTCACCATAAATAGATTTAACTTTTTTATAATATAAATTCTCAACATCAATATGCATATCTCCTTTAGATTTTTTGATTATTTTTTTAATCTTTCGATGAGATTTAATGTCTTCCCTATGGATATTTAATGCGTGAGAAACAATTTCAAAAATGGCATTTTTATATAAATATTTCGATTCGTTTATCAATGCTGTTATAGATGAATCTGGAAATTCTAATACATGTTCATTAAGATATTTGGGCTCATCAATATCTTTATCCACTTTTCCTTTGAATACTCGCAATAATATTCTTTCTAATATTTTCACAAAAGGTATCATAATGATGACACCAATTAAATTAAAGATTGTATGGAAAAGTGCTAATTTTAAGGTATAATTTGTTTCTGCAATCCCGACTTTATACGAAATAAAGTTTACTAATTCTGTTAGTTGAAAAATAAATGCAATAGCAACTATTCCGGTAATAAGATTAAATACTAAATGTGCTCCTGCTAATCTTTTTCCTGCTATATTAGAAGTTAAAGAACCTAATATTGCTGTAATTGTAGTCCCGACATTGGCACCTATTGCTAAAGCCAAGCCATTTTCATATTCTATTTGACCCGCAGCCATAGCGGTAATTATTAAAACTAGCGTGGCGCTACTTGATTGTAATATCGTTGTAATTATAATTCCAATTAACGTAAAAAGTAAAACTCCTGGATAGCCAGAAACTGCATATTGAGTTAAATCTATAAATTCTTTAAAAACATCAAATCCTTCTTTCATATAATGAACTCCTAAAAAGAAGAATCCTAATCCTGCTAGGACATTCCCAATTCCTTTATAAGAAGTTTTTTTCTGAAATGAAAAAACAAGCCCAAAAACAAGCATGGGCATTGCTAATGCCGATATTTTTATTTTTAATCCTAACCCTGCGACCAACCATGCTGTGGCAGTTGTCCCAATATTTGCCCCAAATATTAATCCAATCCCTCCGGCTAATGTTATTAAGCCCGCACTAATAAATGAAATGGTTATTACAGAAACTAAGGAACTCGATTGAATTAATGCAGTAACAAAAGCACCAGCGGTAATACTTTTGTAAAGCTTATTGGTAGCGTTTTTTAAGATATTTTTTAAAGGACCCTTTGTAAACACTTTAAATCCTTCTTCTAGCATGATCATACCAAAAAGTAATATGGCAACTCCTGCTGCTATGGTTTTAAAATTCGGATTAAAAAATAAAACAACAGCTAACGCTAGTAAAATTGCAAAAAACAACAATTTCCTTATCATGTCTAAATCTCTATTTAAGTACAAACGTACTTGTTAAATATAATAATTATTAGCTTAGAATAAAAAAACTTGGTTAACAAAAAAAGGAAAGCTTTCACCTTCCTTTTTTAAAAATAACACATAAACATCTCCCAGTATTTTATAAGATACCCTCCCGATAGCTATCGGGATTAATGGGAATTAAGATCCGCACATCAAGCAATCATCATCTTCTTCTGCGGTTCTAGATTTAGCCAACATTTCGCGTAATTCTTGTGGAGTTAGAGGTTTGTCTGAACTTGCCGATGAGTCATCTTCATTAGCACCAACTACTTCAGAAACCGGTTCTTTTTTTACTGCTTTCTTTAAGGTAAACTTAATTGCATCCACCGCACTTTTAGTTCGTAAATAATACATTCCTGTTTTTAGTCCGCTCTTCCAACCATAAAAATGCATAGAGGTAAGCTTTGCCATATTTGCATTTTCCATAAATAAATTAAGTGACTGAGATTGATCAATAAAATACCCTCTTTGACGGGCCATATCTATTATATCTTTCATACTTAACTCCCACACCGTTTTGTACAAGTCTTTTAATTCCTGAGGAATAATATCAACATTTTGAATAGAACCATTTGCGTGCATGATTTCTTCCTTAAGGTCTTCGTTCCAAAGTCCTAAATTCACAAGGTCTTCTAATAAATGTTTGTTAACTACAATAAACTCACCTGATAATACTCTACGTGTATAAATATTTGAAGTGTAGGGTTCAAACGCTTCATTATTGCCTAATATTTGTGAGGTAGAAGCCGTTGGCATTGGTGCAACTAGTAAGGAATTACGCAGTCCGTGTTTTTTGATGTCAGTACGTAGTTTATCCCACTTCCAACGTCCACTTAATTCTTCTTCTTTAATTCCCCACATATTATGTTGGAAAATTCCCTCTGAAATTGGTGAACCTTTATAGGTCTTATATGGACCATCAGTTTTTGCTTCTTCCATTGAAGCTGTCAATGCAGCAAAATAAAGAGTTTCAAAAATTTCTTGATTTAGTTTTTTGGCGTCATCACTTGTAAATGGCATACGCAACATGATAAATGTATCTGCCAATCCCTGAATTCCTAATCCAATTGGTCGATGTCTAAAGTTTGAGTTTTCAGCTTCTTTTACCGGATAATAATTTCGGTCTATTACACAGTTAAGGTTTTTAGTTACCCGTTTAGTTACTTTATATAGTTCTTTATGATCAAATTCCCCGTTTTTCACAAACATAGGTAAAGCAATAGAAGCTAAATTACATACTGCAACCTCATCTGGAGAGGTATACTCCATAATTTCAGTACAAAGATTGGATGAACGTATAGTCCCTAAGTTTTTCTGATTGCTTTTTCTGTTAGCTGCATCTTTATACAGCATATAAGGTGTTCCTGTTTCAATTTGAGATTCTAATATTTTTTCCCAAAGATCTCGGGCTTTAATTGTTTTTCTTCCCTTATTTTCGGATTCATATTTTTGGTAAAGTGCCTCAAATTCATCTCCATAGCTATCAAATAATCCCGTACATTCATTAGGACACATTAATGTCCAATCACCATCTTCCTGAACTCGCTTCATAAATAAATCTGGTATCCACATTGCATAAAAAAGATCCCGTGCACGCATTTCTTCTTTTCCATGGTTCTTTTTAAGGTCTAGAAAATCGAAAATATCCGCATGCCAGGGTTCAATGTATATCGCAAAAGATCCTTTACGTTTTCCTCCTCCCTGATCTACATAACGAGCCGTATCATTATAAACACGAAGCATGGGAACAATTCCATTAGAAGTTCCATTTGTTCCTGAAATATAGGATCCTGTTGCTCTAATATTGTGTATAGAAAGTCCGATTCCTCCAGCAGATTGTGAAATTTTGGCGGTTTGTTTTAGTGTGTCATAAATCCCTTCTATGCTGTCATCCTTCATCGTTAATAAGAAACAAGAAGACATCTGTGGTTTAGGAGTTCCACTATTAAAAAGCGTTGGAGTAGCATGAGTAAAATATTTTTTAGACATTAACTCATAAGTTTCCTTTGCCGATGCTAAATCATTAAGATGTATCCCTATAGAAACACGCATAAGCATGTGTTGGGGCCGCTCAACAATATTGCCATTCAGTTTTAATAAATAAGAACGCTCTAATGTTTTAAATCCAAAATAATCATAACTAAAATCACGATTATATATGATGGTTGAATCCAACTCATCTGAATTTTTCATGATAATATCATACACCTCATCGCTTAAAAGTGGTGCCTTTTTATCTGTACGTGGATTTACATATTCGTATAAATCGGTCATAACAGCAGAAAACGATTTCTTGGTATTCTTATGTAAGTTAGACACAGAAATTCTAGCAGCCAAGCGGGCATAATCTGGATGTGCTATGGTTAAAGTAGCCGCAACTTCAGCAGCAAGATTATCTAATTCACTTGTAGTTACCCCATCGTATAATCCTTCAATTACTCGCATGGCAACTTTTACAGGATCTACCAATTCATTTAATCCATAACACAATTTACGTACACGTGCCGTAATTTTGTCGAACATAATTGGTTCTTTTCGACCATCTCTTTTAATTACATCCATTAATCTTTTTGTTTTAGTTAGTTAGTTTTTAAGCAAAGAATCCTTTGCCCAAGTATCTACATTAATTGTAGGTATTAGTGACATTAAAAAATCCACCCCTTGGGGAGAAGGCGGAAAATTTTAAAAATCTGCGTCGAAACTTATTTTGTTTGATTCTTTATCTTTGTTTGTGACTCCAGCTTTTTGATATTCAGAAACACGTTTTTCAAAGAAATTTGTTTTTCCCTGAAGGGAAATCATATCCATAAAATCGAATGGATTGGTAGCTTTATATACTTTTTCACAACCAAATTCCACCAATAGTCTGTCAGTTACAAACTCAAGGTACTGCGTCATTAATTTAGCATTCATTCCTATTAAACTAACAGGAAGTGACTCGGTTATAAAAACACGTTCTATATCAAGAGCATTAGTAAGAATTTCTGTGATTCGCTCTTTAGTAACCTTATTTACAATATGATTGTTGTGTAAATGAACAGCAAAATCCGAATGTAATCCTTCATCACGAGAAATTAGTTCATTAGAAAAAGTTAATCCGGGCATTAGGCCTCTTTTCTTCATCCAAAAGATGGAACAAAAACTTCCGGAAAAGAAGATTCCTTCTACCGCAGCAAAAGCAATTAATCGTTCTGCAAAACTGGGACTATCTATCCATTTTAGAGCCCAATCAGCTTTTTCTTTTATAGCAGGGAAAACCTCAATAGCTCTAAACAATTTGTCTTTTTCTTTATCATCACTTACATAAGTATCTATTAAAAGCGAATACACTTCAGAGTGAATATTCTCCATCATTAACTGGAACCCATAAAAGAATTTTGCCTCAGTATATTGTACTTCTGAAACAAAGTTTTCGGCCAAATTTTCATTTACAATTCCATCTGAAGCTGCGAAAAAAGCAAGAATATGTTTGATAAAATAACGTTCGTCATCATTTAATTTCTCTTTCCAATCGATAATATCTTGATGCAGGTCAATTTCTTCAGCAGTCCAAATACTAGCTTCCTGTTTTTTATACCAATCCCATAAATCATGATGTTGGATAGGAAAAATCACAAATCTGTCTTTATTTTCTTCTAAAATTGGCTCAACTACACTCATATTCATTTTGCTTTAAAAATTGATAAAATAACCTGTTGCTGTGGACTAACAAATATGGAAATTTTTATGAGTGTTTTTAGAAAAAAAGAATTTAGGTTTTCAACAAAGTTTTCAACATCTCGTTTTTTTTGCCTTACATATATTTTGTTAATATTTTAATCTAATTATCTGTTTTCCAGATCTTTAAATTAACAAAATAAATTTATAAACAAACTGAAAATAAGTGGTTAAAAACTCTGATAGGATGCAATTTTACAAGTCATGAGGCGCAAAATTATGATCATTTTTAAAGCTTATTTTTCAACAAAAATAAATGTGTTTTATATTGATATTTTAAAAATTAAAACGCTAAAAATAAAATTATGATGTAAAAAAAAGTGATTTTGTGTAACTAAAGTTTTGAAGCTACTTTTTCAAGTTCTAAATACCAATTTTCTCCAAACTTTCTAATCAAGGCATCTTTTACAAACTTGTATACGGGCACAGAAAGTTCTTTTCCTAAAGTACAGGCATCATTACATATTGGCCATTTATAATAATTCACAGCTGCAAACTCACTATAATCTTGTACACGAACGGGATATAAATGACAAGAAATGGGTTTCTTAAACCCGATAGCTATCGGGTCTACTTCGCCAGCATTAAAAGCATCTTCGATACCGCATCCTGCTACGTCATTTCCAGCCTGTCCAGCAGTCAGGTTTGAAAATGTAATGTAGGCACATTCTTTTCCGTTTACCAAAGGAGTTTCCAGATCTTTATTTTTTGAAATAATATGGGTCCCTTGTCTTTCTATAGCCTCAATTCCTTCTTTTCTAAGAAAGGGCTTTATCTTAGGATAAATATCTCGAAGAATTTTAGTTTCATCTTCAGTGACTGGCGCTCCTGCTTCACCCGCTATACAACAAGCACCTTTGCATGCATTGAGATTACAGACAAATTCTTTTTCAATTATATCTTCAGAAACTATCGTTTTACCCAGTTGAAACATTTGTCAAAAGTAGTTTGTTTTATTTTAAATATATTTCAGTTTTATAATTAGTTTTGCCGAATAAAATATTGAGAAATGGAGTTTAGTTTTAAAGAAATTATTACCGCAACCATGATACTTTTTGCAGTAATCGACATTATTGGAAGTCTCCCAATAATCATTTCACTTCGTGAAAAAGCTGGACATATTCAATCTGAAAAAGCTTCTATTATTGCAGCAGTATTAATGATTGTTTTCTTGTTTTTAGGTGAAAGAATATTAAGTCTTATCGGTATTAATGTAAACGAATTTGCCGTGGCAGGTTCTTTAATACTCTTCTTTTTAGCTTTGGAAATGATTTTGGGAATTACACTGTTTAAAGAAGAGGAAGGAAGTAATAGTTCAAAATTAGCTTCTGTTTTCCCAATAGCTTTCCCATTACTAGCAGGACCAGGAAGTTTAACCACCTTACTGTCTTTACGCGCTGAATATTTTATAGAAAATATTATCATCGCTGTAATATTAAACATTATAATCATTTATATAGTTTTAAAAACATCAGGAAAATTACAACGCCTTTTAGGTAAAAATGGAATTATAATCATTAGAAAAGTTTTTGGAGTAATTCTTCTTGCAATAGCAGTTAAGTTGTTTACATCCAATATTCAGTTATTGTTTAATTAAAAAAGATGTCACGTAATAGGTGTGACTTATATATGAAATATATCATTTACATTTTTATAGGAATTGCAATAATTCTAATCGGTTATAATGTCACATTTTTAAACTTTTCTAATCTAACTGAAGGAGAAAGTGGTGTTGCGCTTATTGGAATTATAACGGGAGCTTGTGTAATTTTATTGATGCTTATTTTACGTACTTCACGTATCATAGCTAAAAAGAAAAAATAATTAAAAAGGGTGCTGAACTTTTTGTTTGAAATTGTATCGAAGTGACCTTCATTTATTCTAAATCATCTTTAGCCTCTAATTCAATTACTTTTTTTAGCATTGCATCGTTCTGGTTTAAAATAAATTCATAGGTATTACTGCCAAATAATTGCTGTGCTATACTAGCTTTTAAAACATTTTTAAATTGATCTGTATATTTTCCAAAACCAATATGAGCTTCATCAAAATTAGAATAGTCGATAAAATCTTGTACGAGTTTATCATTAACTTTATAGTTGTCAATAAAATCATTTTGTGACATTTCACTAAAAAGGTTTCGATTTTTTTCCAAAAATTCAAAAACAAAATAACTCACAAAACCGTTGCGGGTTATATATTCTAAGGTTTCATTTTCTATACTGGTATCCTTAGGAATAAAAACATCCGGAATAATTCCTCCTCCTCCATATACAACTTTTCCCTTGGGAGTTTTATATCGCAATGAATCTGTTACTTTTATACTATCTGCACTAATCATTTCACCATCACGGTACCGTTTTTCATAATCTCTGTAATAGGCTTCATTCCCATTACCATAAGGTCGTTGTATAGATCGCCCTGTTGGAGTATAGTATCTGGCAATTGTAAGCCGTACAGCACTACCATCACCTAGTGACATCTCGCGCTGAACCAATCCTTTACCAAAAGATCGCCGACCAATTATAATCCCCCTGTCATTATCCTGCAATGCTCCGGCAACAATTTCACTGGCTGATGCAGAGTTTTCGTTTATTAACACGTAAAGATTGCCTTCTTCAAAGTCACCTCGTTTAGTAGCAAAGGTTTCATCTACTTTTCCACTTTTATTTTTTGTTATTAGAATAAGTTTATCATCATCTAAAAACTCATCAATAATTTTTTCAGCGGAAGAAATATATCCTCCGGGGTTATTTCGTAGATCCAGAACTAATTTCGTTATACTTTCATCCAAAAGCTTATCGAGAGCCTCTTTAAATTCGTCATAGGTAGTTTCCGAAAAACGGTTTACTTTTATATATCCCACTTCATCTGTTAGTTTATAGGAAGCATCAACACTAACAAGTGGAACTCGTTTTCGTTTTACCTTAAAAGTGAGCAACTCTTCCTCTCCTTTATTCTCTTTTGTGTTGCTTGGTCTAAATATTTTTAATTTTACCTTACTGTTTATTTCTCCCTTTAAATATTTGGTAATACTGTCTCTGTCAAAAGATTCACCAAATAATTGTACTTCATCTGCATATAAAATTCGGTCTCCAGATTTAATTCCGGCTATTGCTGCAGGGCCATCATCTACAGTTCTGATAACCGCAATAGTGTCCTTATAAACATAAAAACTAACCCCTATACCCACAAAATTCCCACGCATATCATCTGCATTATCTTCATATTGATCCATAGGAATATATACCGAATGAGGATCTAGATTTTCCAGAATTCTATTTACCGTAATATCTACAATGCTATCGGTGTTTACTTCATCTACATATTCGTAATCTATATAATCGATAAGCCTATTAAGTTTATCTTTTTTAGAATTAGTAGCAAAAATTTTATCAGTAGTATCATTAAAATTGAGTTTTGAACCAATATAAACTCCAGTGGCTACAGCCACTCCTAAAAATAAGGGTAAATATTTTTTCTGAAAACTCATCTATTGCTTTAAATCCTTAATATGTGTGATCTCAACACCTGCTTTTTCTAAAAAATCAACACCAGAAGTATCTTTATATCCATCCATATACACTAAACGTACAATCCCTGCCTGATGGATAAGTTTACTACAATCTCTGCATGGTGACATAGTAATATACAATGTTGCCCCACGACAAGATTGTGTAGAAGAAGCTACCTTTAAAATAGCATTTGCTTCTGCGTGAAGCACATACCATTTAGTTTTGTCTTCATTATCTTCACAAATATTCTCAAAACCAGAAGGTGTTCCATTATAGCCATCGCTAATTATCATTTTATCTTTTACGATCAATGCGCCTACTTGTCTTCGTTCACAATAGGAAAGTTTACTCCATTCCATAGCCATACGGAGATAAGCAATATCGTATTTATATTGTTTTTTTGAGCTCATGTATAGTTAAAGATAATAAGCGAATGTAATAGGAAGTTAGCAGCCATCAAAACTTGTAGGCGTTAAATATTGTATAAATTCTATTTTATTAAGAGCTTGTCGAAGTATCAAAATGCTAATACTAATAAGATCCCAATTCAACGGTATTAGAACTGTTTAAAAATGAGATTCACTAAAAAGGCCAATTTCTTTGAAGCATAGGAATTACCAATCCAAAAACTATGGAAGATATCACCAATACCCAATCTCTTTTATTAAATCTGAATATTCTTTGAAAAATAAATGAAACAATTAATACAATAAAAACAACTATTATTTGAGCAAATTCTATTCCAAGAGCAAATTCAAGAAGGGGAAGAATTGCTGCATCATCGTTAATAATCTTAAAATAGGAAGCAAAACCGAAACCGTGAATTAATCCAAAGAAAACAGTTATAAAATAAAAAAGACCT
>PVMK01181408.1_pt1 | contig 12101 bp, 6 predicted proteins | sample 1853481 | NCBI WGS metagenome assembly PVMK01 (sample SAMN08533507, study PRJNA380276) | Marine sediment metagenome, whole genome shotgun sequencing project. | reverse complement strand
CCGCGGTCAGCCCCTCACGGGCATCGTCACCCGTGGGAGAAACCTTGTCCTTTTTAATCGGGCTGTTTTCCATGTAATTATTCATCGTCCGGGTCAGTGCTGTTCTGAACCCGGATAAATGTGTTCCACCATCTCGTTGCGGAATATTATTGGTAAAACAAAAAATGTTTTCCTGGTAAGAATCGTTCCATTGCAGCGCCACCTCGACACCAACCTCCTGCAGATTGACATTGATCTCCACCACTTTTTGATGGGCTGGCGTCTTATTCCTGTTTAAGTGTTCGACAAAGGCTTTTATTCCGCCTTCGTAATTAAAAATATCTTCCTTGTTGGATCGTTCATCGATTAATTGAATATGAACACCCGAATTCAGGAAAGACAATTCGCGTAAACGTTGGGCCAGGATGTCGTAATGAAATTCAACATCACTGAATATTTCAGTACTCGGGTAAAAACGCAGCTCTGTGCCGGTCTGGTCGGTATCTTTTATTGCTTCAAGGTCGCTCTGTGGCACCCCCATTTTGTATTCCTGTACATACAGCCTTCCATGTCGTTTGATACGCAGCAATAGTTTTTCAGACAGTGCATTTACCACCGATATACCAACGCCGTGTAAGCCTCCTGAAACCTTATACGAGTTATCGTCAAATTTACCCCCAGCGTGCAATATAGTAAGGATAACTTCGGCTGCTGAACGCCCTTCTTCCTTGTGAATATCGACCGGTATGCCACGCCCATCGTCCTTTACCGAGACTGATCCATCACTGTGGATCACGACTTTTATCTCCGAACAATGCCCGGCCAGAGCTTCGTCGATCGAATTATCGACTGCCTCAAACACCATGTGATGCAAACCGGTTCCATCGTCGGTATCACCGATATACATGCCCGGTCTTTTACGTACCGCGTCTAATCCTTTTAATACTTTTATGCTGGTTGAATCGTATACTGACATCTACTTATCTAACTGATTTTACGAGCCTTAATGATACCATGTTCCACGTGAAACATTTTGAATTCTTTTCCCCTAAACCCAACTGGAACCTGCTCATCGATATTACTAATAAACAACTGTAGATCTATATTCATCAATTGCCGATAAACGCTTTGCTGTGACTTTTCATCAAGCTCCGAGCGTAAATCGTCGATTAATAAAATTATTGGTTTATCACTTTTTTCCCTTACGATCTTTAAGCTCGAAACAATCAAAGCCAGACAAAGTTTTTTCAGTTGACCTCTCGATAAAATCTGCACGGCGGGCAAGCCATCAACCAGCAACATCAAATTATCTCGATGAATCCCATATCCGGTATATCCGGATTTAATATCCCTGCTGCGGTTGTCTGTAAGGCATTGATTTAACTCCAGCCCCTCGGGCCATCCCTGTACGTAGTCCAGGGTTATATTATAATCACCCAGCAGTTCCGGCAGCTGCCCGGCAAGCTGTTTCGATATCAGACGGGTGTAATGTTTCCGGTACCGCTGAATGACTAAAGATGGTTTAACCAGGTAGTCGTTCTAGTAGTCGAGCAGATTCAGATCTTGCCGGGTTTTTAGTAATTGATTACGTTGTCTCAGAGCGTGTTTATATTCTACCCATCGTTCAGCGTATTGATGTTCCACGTGGAACAAACACCAGTCGATATACTTCCTTCTTTGCTGCGGCGGCCCGGTAACCAGTTCGAAACTATCAGAGTTCACAATATTAATCGGTGTTTTACTCACCAGCGCAGATCTTTTATTGATCGGTTCTCCATCTAGTTTTATTTGCAGCCGCTGCCCTGTTTTTGAAATACCCGTCTTATACCCACTCAATCGCCCGAACAATAAAAATCCAGTATTGCCATGTGCAATACATTGTTTGAGTTGATGGGTACGAAATGAGCAGGCCTGGCAAAGCACATGGATGGCCTCAAGCAGGCTGGTCTTACCTGAACCATTGGGGCCAGTAATGAAATTGATTTCCGGATGAAAATCGAGTGTCACACTCTTGAGATTTCTGAAATCTGTCAGGCTCAGCTGACTGATGGACATATCGCCAGGGCCAGCTATCTACAATCGCATTGGCATTACGACATACAAACTAGACGAATCCTCGCTGTCGCTAATAATACAACTGCTATTGGCGTCTTTTAGTTTAATATCGACGTCCTCCGAATGGAGAACATTAAGAACATCTATCAGGTAGGTTACGTTAAAACCGATTTCAATTTCAGACTCATCGTAATCTACAGATAATTCTTCTTCCGCCTCCTCCTGGTCAGGGTTATTGGCCTGTATCGCCAGATTTCCCGGCGCCAGAGTCAAGCGGATACCTCGATACTTTTCATTTGATAATATAGCAATCCTGTTCATCGAGCGTTTTAACGATTCCCGGTTAACCTTAAGTGTCTTATTACCATCGACCGGAATGACCCGATTATAATCTGGAAATTTGCCATCGATCAACTTCGACGTGAAAACCAGCGCCCCAGCTTCGACTCGAATATGATTTTGACTCAAAATTATTTTAGCCGGACTATCGTCGGATTCGAGTAACCGGGCCAGTTCCAATACTGCTTTGCGCGGAATGATTACCTGTTTTTCATCATTGATAGAAATATCAGTTTTTAATTCGCTTAGTGCCAGTCGGTGTCCATCGGTAGCTACCATTTTCACTAAACCATTTGATATCTCCATTAGAATACCATTTAGATAATAACGAACATCTTGTTGCGCCATCGCAAAGGAAGTCTTTTCCAGCAAAGCTTTAAGCTCCCCCTGCTTAATCGTAAATGAATGTTGCTCAACAATATCATCGAGACCGGGAAAATCCTTGGCCGGTAGAGAAGCAAGTGAAAAACGGCTACGCCCAGAAATTAACGAAACCCTTTTTTTCTTCGATATTAAATTCGATGTCTGATCCGTCGGCAAGAGCCTTGCATATGTCGAGTAATTTACGTGCAGGTAAAGTAGTCTGGAAGTCTTCAGGGCTATCCACTTCAACAGTCGATACCATTTCGATCTCCAGATCGGTAGCAGTTAAACTAAGAGTACCCGAATTCGATTTGAATAATACGTTCCCGAGTATCGGCAAGGTTTGCCTACGTTCAACCGCACCTATTATTTGCTGAAGAGGATTGAGTAGACTTTCTCTATTAATAATAATTTTCATTTATATATCTTATTGTTACTATTAGTGACCAGGTTTATTGTTTATATTTATGTATTTCCCTTTAAAATCAAAATGTTACGGTATTATAATACTACCCGTAACTGTCCGCATCCTCTCAGCAAACTGTGGATAACTCGGGATAAAGGTTAGACTATTTAATTACCCCTTGTTTATCCACATATTACACACAATTTGTCAGCTAATGTAGTATGAGTATACCGCAATGTTTTCAGGTTCAACTGCTCAAAATACGCTGCAGATTCTCATAATCTTCTTCGATGCGCCGGTCCTCACCTCTTAATTCAGCAACTTTTCTACAGGCATGTAATACCGTGGTATGGTCCCTGCCGCCAAAAGCATTGCCAATTTCAGGCAAGCTATGTCGCGTCAGGGATTTAGCAAGCGACATGGCTATTTGCCGTGGGCGGGTTATTGATCGATTACGCCGGCTAGAGAGTAAATCCGCTACCCGTATTTTATAATATTCGGCTACCAGTTTCTGGATATTCTCTATAGTAACCAGCTTATCCTGTACGGCCAGTAATTCCTTTAAAGCCTGCCGGGTAAACTCCTGGGTAATGGATTGCCCGGTAAAACGCGCATGCGCAATAACTCGCTTTAACGCACCTTCGAGCTCGCGAATGTTTGATTTGAAGCGCTCTGCAATAAAAAAAGCGACTTCCTCGGGTAAATGAACATTAACCAGTTCAGCCTTACTGTTTAATATGGCGACCCGGGTTTCCAGATCTGCCGGTTTTATATCTACGGCCAGACCCCAGCCGAGCCGGGAACGTATGCGATCTTCAAGGCCCTCAATTTCCCTCGGAAACCGGTCGCAGGTGATAACCATCTGGGCGCCGGATTCGTAAAGTGAGTTAAAGGTGTGGAAAAATTCCTCCTGCGAGCGGCTCTTGTCCGCGAGAAACTGTATATCATCGACCAATAACGCATCCAGATTCCGATACGAGTCCTTGAATTCGTTCATTTTACTATGCTGCAACGCCTTAACCATATCCGATACGAAGCGTTCACAATTTACGTAAAGCAGATTTGCTGACGGATTATTCTGTTTTATCTGGTTACCGATAGCATGCATTAGGTGGGTTTTACCAAGTCCAACCCCGCCATAAATATACAGCGGATTGTATTCAGAACCGGGATTATTGCTGATCTGAATAGAAGCGGCCCGAGCCAACTGATTAGATTTACCCTCGACAAAACTGGCAAATGTTTGCTTTTCACTCACCCCGCTAAGATGAGCAGTGCGTTTCGGTGCCGGGCTATTTAAATCTGCTGGAGTTTGGGTAGCAGGTCTGGTCTGTGAGCCGATGGATAAATTAACCGAGATCGACTTGCTGTCGTCGAGATTTGTTACCAGCTCGTTAATACGCTCGAGAAAGTGTTTACGCACCCAATCCATCACAAACCGATTAGGCGCGAGTAATTTCAGGGTATTGAGCTCCTGCTCTGCCTGTAGTGGCAAAATCCAGGTATTAAGCTGTTGCTCGCTGATTTCTCCTTCCAGACAGGTGATGCATTGTTGCCAGATAGAGTTCAAAACTTGTCCATTTAGCTGATAAATTAATTCAATTGTGGGCAAATAGACCGCCGTCACGGGTGAGCGCGCGCGGCTTTAGCCGGTCAAAAAATATTCTTTTTATCTGAGGATCGGCCCGGAGCAGGAAATAATCGCAGGCCGATGACACAGCGCCTAATAATATACTTATCCACAGGCTTAGCAAAGACCGATGGCGTAAATATTTTAAATTCCAGGCCGAGATTCAAATTTCATATCGACAGGTCCGAGTAATTTAGGCGAAATATATAGACAAATAAGGTATTTACGTATTGACGTAGCGCGGCTAGACCAGTACATTGTCGCGCCTTGTTGATTTAGACAGGCTATAAAAAGCCGAGGCCTATAACATGAAACGCACATTCCAACCCAGCAATTTAAAGCGTGCCAGGACGCATGGATTCCGCGCCCGTATGCAAACACGCGGTGGCCGCAGCGTTATAAAAGCGCGCAGGGCAAAAGGCAGGGCACGGCTGACGCCAGAGCACGGCTGACGCCTTAGTCTGTTTCCTCAAGTAATGGGAAATAAGATCGGGGAATCGTTTCCCCGGCAGTCGAGGTTGACCCGGGCCAGGCAATATCGACAAACTTTCAATAATAATAGCCGGATAGGCGATGCCGCTATTACAATACTGGTCGGAAATCAGCCGGGAATCTGTCCAAGGATAGGATTTGCCATCGCTAGAAAACAAATTCAGAAAGCGGTATTTCGAAATCGATTAAAAAGAATCTTTCGGGAGAGCTTTCGAAAAAATCAGCATCGTTTGCCCGCAAGAGACATGGTGATTATGGTGCGACGACAAATTATGTTAGTCGACAGTGCGCAACTGAATAAAAACCTGGAAAAACACTGGAATAGCGTTATCGAACAATGCGAAAAATCCTGATAGTCCCAATCCGAATATATCGGTACCTGTTTAGCCCGATGATGGCGAGTAGTTGCCGCTATACACCGAGCTGTTCAGAGTACGCGATTGAAGCGATCGAACAACACGGTGTATTCAGGGGCTTGATGCTTGCAACAAAACGCATTTCTAGCTGCCACCCATGGCACGCCGGTGGTTATGATCCGGTACCGGGTAACCTCGATGAATAACACAAGACTATTTTTATTTGCCGCGATGGCATTCGTAGGAATGTTGATATGGCAGCAATGGCAACTGGATTATGGTCCCAAACCGGTAGTCAGTACTGGATCTGGCGATCCTACGGTAACAAGCCAGCCCGGTGAAGAAGCTTCAATCAATATGGATTTACCCGATCAGGCCGAGGGCCTGGCGACGACAACCATCGGTAGCCAGCAACCCTCTACCACCTCCGACCCGAATCGGCTAATCACGGTTGAGACAGATGTTATTACTGCTTTAATCGATACCAAAGGTGGTGTAATACGCTCGTTGAAGTTGAAGCAGTATCCGATTTCTCTGGATCAGCCGGATATGGGGCTGGAACTCATCCACAGTGAACCGGACCGTATTCATATTCTGCAAAGCGGCCTAAGAAACCGCAGTAATACGGCGCCAACTCACCATAGTATTTACCAGGTGGAAAAAAATAAATATGTCCTCCAGGAAGGAGACGATGAGCTGGTAGTACCGCTTTACTGGTCAGAAAACGGCATCAATGTGGTCAAGACATACCATTTCAGGCGTGGCGACTACCTGATTGACGTCGACCATAAGGTCGAGAACAATACCGATGGTGACTGGCAAGGTAGTCAGTATCGGCAAATCCAGCGCTCCCGACCATTATCAAAATCCAGAATACTGATTACCTACACCGGTGCGGTTTACTACAACGAAGTAGAGAAGTACGATAAAGTCGATTTCGACGATATGGAAGAAAGCCAGCTTAAGCTTCAGTCCCTGGGGGGCTGGATTGCGATGTTGCAACACTATTTCATGTCAGCCTGGATACCGCCCCAGGAGGACACCAACCTGGTTTATAGTATTGCCAATACCAAACAGAGTCCGGCGACTTACACGATTGGTTTGAGATCTGAAAATATGCTGGTTGCGCCAGGAAATAGCGGCGAATTCACCAGCCAGTTGTTCGTCGGGCCAAAATTGGTGAAACGCCTGGAAGAGATAACGCCCGGCCTGGAACTTACCGTTGATTACGGCGTATTAACCTTCCTCTCCAAGCCGCTCTACTGGCTACTGTCGTTTTATTATAGTTATGTTGGTAACTGGGGCCTGGCAATCATATTGCTGACCATGACGATCAAGGCTGCTTTCTATAAATTATCTGAAACCAGCTATCGCTCGATGGCGAAAATGCGCAAAGTCGGCCCACGGCTTAAAGCCCTGAAGGAACGTCACGGCGGTGATCGACAGAAAATGAACGCTGCGATGATGGAGCTTTATAAAACTGAAAAAATAAATCCGATGGGCGGCTGCCTGCCGATACTGGTGCAGATACCGGTATTTATTGCGCTTTACTGGGCCCTGCTCGAAAGTGTCGATCTGCGCCAGGCGCCTTTTATTCTGTGGATTGAAGATTTATCGGTAAAAGATCCCTACTTTGTATTGCCCCTCATCATGGGTGTTAGCATGCTGGTGCAGCAAAAATTAAACCCGGCGCCCCCCGATCCGATTCAGGCAAAAGTAATGATGGCCCTGCCATTTGTTTTCACTTTTTTCTTCGCATTCTTCCCAGCGGGATTAGTGTTGTACTGGGTCGTCAACAATATTCTCTCGATTACGCAGCAGTGGATAATTACAAAGCGTATAGAAGCAGGTGGTTCCTGATACCCGGCTTTTGTTCGGATCGGGCATAGCCAGTGCCAACCACAGGCACCATAGCAGCCATAGCCACGCCACCCGGAGTCGGTGGTATCGGTATAGTGCGTATATCCGGCCCACTCGCACTTAAAATAGGTGAGTCTCTCACCGCCTCCAGCCTTCCAACAAACCAGGTACGGTTTAAAAAATTCCTTGATGCCCTGGGCCAGGCTATCGATCATGGTCTGTGTTTTTACTGCCAGGCACCCCATTCTTTCACTGGCGAGGATGTCGTCGAAATCCAGGGCCATGGCGGGCCGATACTGCTTGATATGCTTCTCGAACGGATTTGTGAACTGGGTGCAAGGCTGGCTCGTGCCGGTGAGTTTTCCGAACGGGCCTTCTTGAATGGCAAGCTTGACCTGACCCAGGCCGAGGCAATTGCGGACTTGATCGAATCCGGTAGTCGGGCAGCGGCGAAAGCGGCAATGCGCTCGTTGGAAGGACAGTTTTCAAGCCAGGTTCACCAGCTAGTTGACGAAATTATTAATCTGCGCGTATTTGTCGAAGCGGCGCTGGATTTTGCCGAAGAGGAAATCGATTTTCTCGCAGATTCCAGTATTGGTGAACGGCTTGTTACCTGCCTGGAAACCCTGGAAGATATACTGTTGCAGGCTGAGAATGGGCGGGTACTGAACGAAGGACTCACTGTCGTGCTTGCGGGCTTGCCGAATGCCGGTAAATCCAGCCTGCTCAATTACCTGGCTGGTTACGAGGCAGCGATTGTTACCGAGATTGCCGGCACCACCCGCGATGTAGTGCGCGAACATATTTCGCTAAAGGGTATCCCCTTGCGCATAAACGATACCGCCGGCCTGCGAAGTTCGGATAATCCGGTAGAGCTGGAAGGTATCAAACGCGCCTGGCTGGAGATCGACAATGCTGACGCTATCCTGTTACTGGTCGATGCCGGCGTCGGTATGACCGCTGCCGACGGTGAAATTATCGAGCGCCTCGGTGCGCGCAATTATCACCTGATTTACAACAAGGCAGACCTGCTTGCCGCGAATATAGTAAGAGACCGTCAGGCGCATTATATCTCGACACTAAGTGGTGAAGGTATGGGCGAATTGATTGATCTCATCACCGGTAAATTTTCGGATTATAACCAGGACAACCAGGTCATTATGGCGCGCCGTCGACATGTCGATGCGCTGCTCAGGGCGCGCGCGAGTCTGCAACAGGCGCAGCGCGTATTCCTGGAAACCCGGTCGGGTGAACTCATGGCGGAAGATTTGCGTGAGGCCCAGCAATTTCTGAACGAAATTACCGGAGAGTTCACCAGTGATGACTTGCTCGGCAAAATATTTTCCAGTTTTTGTATTGGCAAGTAGCGGACGATCCAGTTTAAGCGGGCTATGAAGTAACCGGCGAAAGTTAAAACCCAGGGAAGCGACAAAGCGCAGGCAAAACTCAGAAGCAATCATTGCTGTGATATTATTGTCTATCAAATTGAGTCGAGTTAAATCCGGCGTGCAATGCAGCGTAACAAGATGAATCAACAGAATCGAAAAAAACTGGTACTGATTGACGGTAGCTCATACCTGTTCCGGGCCTATCACGGCTTACCGAAGCTTGAACACAAACAACATCCTACCGGCGCAATTTTAGGTGTGCTGAATATGCTGCGTAAACTCATCAGGGACGAAAATCCAGATAATATTGCCGTGGTTTTCGATGCCAAGGGCAAAACCTTTCGAAATGATATTTATGCCGAGTACAAGGCCAACCGACCACCGATGCCGGATGATTTGCGTGTTCAGATCGAACCCCTGCATCAAATCATCAAAGCACTCGGTTTACCGTTGATCGTGGTGGACGGTGTCGAGGCCGATGACGTTATCGGCACCTTTGCCGCTGAAGCACCCAAAAAAGGATTCAGTGTACTGATTTCCACCGGTGACAAGGATATGGCGCAGCTGGTTAACGCCGATGTGCGTTTGATTAATACGATGAATAACCAGGTCATGACCGAAGCAACGGTACCGGAAAAATTCCAGGTTAAGCCGGATCAGATCATCGACTACCTGGCATTGATGGGGGACAGTTCAGATAATATTCCGGGAGTACCGAAAGTCGGGCCCAAAACCGCGAGCAAGTGGCTCGGTGAATACGGCAGTCTGTGGGCGGTGATGGACAATGCGCATGAAATTAAAGGCAAGGTCGGGGAATACCTGCGTGAATCGCTCGATTTCCTGCCGATGTCATACGAACTTGCCACGATCCAACTCGATTGTGATACCGGGGTTGAAATTGAGGACCTGGTGCAGGGCGAGGCCGACACTGGAGCGCTCGCCGCGTTTTACGAGGAATTCGGATTTAACCGCTGGCTGGATGAACTCGGTGCGGAGCCGGCTAGTACTACGCAGGCTGTTGATAAGCCGGCAAGCGTAGACTATGAATGCGTACTTACCCAGGCAGCCTTCGATACCTGGTTGCAAAAGCTGCAAAAAGCGAAACAGTTTGCGATCGATACTGAAACTACCAGCGTCGACTACATGCTCGCCAGGCTGGTCGGTATCTCGCTTTGTATAGAGGCCGGGCAGGCCTGTTATATCCCGCTCGGACACGACTACCCCGAATCACCGAAGCAACTCGACAAGGCCAACGTGTTGGCGGCATTAAAGCCGGTTCTGGAAAATCCGGCAATTGGCAAGATCGGCCAGAACATCAAATACGATGCGCATATTTTCCTTGGTGAAGGAATATCGTTACAGGGTATAGCGCAGGATACGATGCTGCAATCATATGTACTGAATTCGACCGCGACCCGGCATAACATGGATGCGTTGGCAAAGTATTACCTCGATCTAGACACTATCCATTTCGAAGATGTCGCCGGCAAGGGCGCCAAACAGAAAACCTTCAACCAGATCGAAATCCCGGAGGCTACTGACTATGCCGCCGAAGATGCCGATATCACATTACAGTTATACGATTGCCTGGGCACCCGGTTGCAGCAAGATGCGCGCCTCAACAGCGTTTATGAAACGATAGAAATGCCGCTCGTGGAAGTATTGATCAAGCTCGAACAAAACGGTGTGCTAATCGATCCGGTCATGCTGCAAAGCCAGGGTGCCGAGGTTGACCGGAAACTCGGTGGCATAGAAACCACGGTTTATGAACATGCCGGTGAGATTTTCAATCTGAGCTCACCGAAGCAAATTCAAAACATACTCTTTGACAAGCTGCAATTACCGATTTTGCGTAAAACCCCGAAAGGCCAGCCGTCCACTGCTGAAGATGTGCTCGAGGAGTTGGCCCAGGACTACGAAATTCCAGCCCTTATTCTCGAACATCGCTCGCTGAATAAACTGAAAACGACTTATATTGACAAACTACCCAATGAAATTGATTTGCGTACCGGCCGCGTACACACTTCTTATCAGCAGGCGGTTGCTTCCACCGGGAGACTCTCGTCGACTAGCCCAAATTTGCAAAATATCCCGATACGAACAGCCGAGGGAAGACGTATTCGCGAGGCTTTTATAGCGCCACCGGGAAAACGCATACTCGCGCTCGATTACTCGCAGATCGAACTACGCATCATGGCGCATTTATCGGCTGATGAAACCCTGCTGAATGCGTTCGAACAGGGTCTGGACGTACACCGTGCGACCGCTGCAGAAGTATTCGGCAACAGCCTGGAACAGGTCAGTGATGATCAGCGGCGCGCCGCCAAAGCGATTAATTTTGGTCTGATCTATGGAATGTCGGCGTTTGGTCTGGGTAAACAACTGGGCATTGGTCGCAAGGAAGCGCAAAAGTATGTCGATACCTATTTCGAGCGCTACCCGGGGGTGCGGCGATACATGGAGGAAACCAAAGTGCTGGCCCGCGAACAGGGTTACGTCGAAACCGTATTCGGTCGGCGCCTGTATCTGCCGGATATCAATGCTCGAAACGCCGTGCAACGTCAGTATGCCGAACGCACAGCTATTAACGCGCCAATGCAGGGTACCGCGGCCGATATCATCAAACGCGCCATGATCGAGGTACATCAGTGGTTAATTGAGGACGGCGATCAGGTTAAAATGATCATGCAGGTACACGATGAACTGGTGTTTGAACTGGATGAGGAGGATGTCGAGCGCGCGCGTAACGAAATCGGTGCGAGAATGACTTCAGCCGCGGATTTATCGGTAGTGCTGGAAGTTGACGCGGGTGTCGGTAGCAACTGGCACGAGGCGCATTAACAGCTATTAACACCCATCGATAATCGCGATAATCCTCGCCCTGCCCCATTAACAGAACGGAATATTCTAAGCAATCGGTGATGTAGCAGGATTTGGCGTATTACGATACGCCCAAGACATGAATCGGTAACACCCGACTGAGACACGCCGTGCCGATGCGTCGGACCGCCGCATCCGTGCGGATGACGGTCTCAGTCTGATATTCCCAATCCATGCCTCTACGAGTTAACGGGACAGTACCGATTAATTATCTGTTTGGAAGGAACTTTATACCTGGGTCAAAGTCTATTTAGGTAGCGCTATAGCCCAGCGCTATAGTCCGTTCTCCCTCCTATGAGCGGACACTGATCCGGAAACCCCAACCGGGTCGAAAGTTGGTCCCTGGTAGTTTA
>PVMK01166793.1_pt1 | contig 12101 bp, 10 predicted proteins | sample 1853481 | NCBI WGS metagenome assembly PVMK01 (sample SAMN08533507, study PRJNA380276) | Marine sediment metagenome, whole genome shotgun sequencing project. | reverse complement strand
CACATTTAATAGGGCTTCGACTCCGAAAAGAACTCAACATACCTTGGATAGCCGATTTTAGAGATCCCTGGACCGCGATCCATTATCACAGATCTTTGCATCTCACGAGGAGTTCAGCAAAAAAACACAAAGCTCTGGAAAGGGAAGTGTTGAATACTGCGGATGCTATTGTAGTGACCAGTCCTAACACGAAAAAAGAGTTCGCAGCCATCACACAAAAGCCCATTTCGGTGATAACAAATGGTTATGATGTTTCGGAACTGCTTTCTGAAACTACAACGGCAGGAGAGGAGATCAGGAGAATTCCGGACCCTAAGTTTACCATAGTTCATATAGGTTCGCTTTTGAGTAATCGAAATCCGGTATTTCTGTGGAAAGTACTTTCAGAATTGATCGATTCCTATCCGAAATTTGCAGATAAATGCCGAATTAAATTGGTGGGTGCGACGAGTAAGGAGGTGATCATGAGTTTGTTTGAATTCGGTTTAGAGCATCATTTTGATGACAGTGGTTATGTCTCCCATTCGGAGGCGATGCAGCTTCAGCGTAACGCCCAAGTATTATTACTTGTGGAAATGGATCGTTCGGAAACAAAAGCCATTATTCCGGGAAAATTATTTGAGTACCTTTATGCTGGACGTCCAATTATTGCCTTAGGGCCGGAGGGAAGTGATATTGAGGGAATAATTAACGAAACCAGATCGGGTCGATTTTTCAACTATTCTGAAAAAGAACAATTGAAAGAACAGTTGCTTCAGTACTTCGATGATTATTTGAACGACAATTTGAATGTGGATTCAGAGAATATTAAGAAGTACAGCAGGAGGGAGCTCACCAAAAAAATGGCCGAAATAGTGATCAACATTTAGGGAATTATTCGAATCAAATGCCTTGCTTACCTGAAAAAGCGAAACCCTCGGTCCCTGCATTAAGCAGATCACAAGGGTTTCTCACTAACCAACCAAAAAATTATAGTCCGCGACCTTTTTTAGGCGTTTTACCTCTGGAGCGTGTGGTGGAACTTTTTCTACTCACTGTGCTCTTGGATCGGGATGGGGCACTTTTCTTATAAGTCCTGCTCTTTTTGGAAACAGTATTCTTACTCCTACTCGGTGAAGAGTTTCTGCTCACTGAAGTATTTCTCTTCGTTGTTTGCCTTTTCACCGTATTTTCTCTCTTAGTTACATAACGTTTCGATGCTTTACTTTTCGGACGTGATCTGCTAAGGGTGCCTCTATTAGAAGACGATCTTTTAACACTATTGTTACGCTTCACATCTCTCGAAACCGAGTTGTTCTTTTTCGAAATTCCCCGGGAGGTGTTTCTATTGCTTACAGAACTTGTATTTCTTTTCGCTACATCTTTACGCCTAGTTCTTTTGGCAATATCTCCGGAATTAGACCGTGAAGCCACGTTATTTCTTTTACGGCTGTCCGCTCTGTTTACAGCAGTATTTCTTCGGTTCTGATTGTAATCACGGTTTACGGCGGTTCTGCCACTTCTATAGTGAATACGACTTCCCGGACGGTAGAAATTTCTTCTTCCGTTTGTGTATGATCTGTATCCTCTATAATAGGATCTGTGATATGCATACGAATATCTTATAGGGCTATAGTATCTTCTATAAGGGTAGTCATACACAATACAGCTTGTATAGTAAGGACGAGTATAATAGACATGCCATGGGTAGTAGATATAGGTTCGGTACCAAGGGCTGATGTAGCCTGTACAATAATTAAAATAGCCGTAGCTGTTATAATAAATATGCAATCCGCCAACTCTAACAATGCGACGGTTGTTATATCGGATCTCTACAGAACCCGCTTGAGAAATACGCCCATAGTGATCATAATAAATAGCTACATCCTCAATTTGGATAATTGCGCCATAGTCGTCGTATTGTACGTAGGCATCATAATCGTACCCCGAATTAAAGGAGATGCTTACTCCCGGAGTATTGTAATTTACATTTACATTGTTGCCCGTCTGATTCCCAACATAAACAAAATCAAATTGTCCATCAGGGAATACTGAAAACTCTACACCACCTTCTACAAAGATGTAGGATTTCCCGTCATAATAATTAAGCAGGTGCTCTGCGGCAATATTGTTAGAAGCTTTCAACGAAAAGCTAACTAAGAATAATCCTAATACGAGTGCTGTTACATTTTTCATAATTTCAAAATTTAAGGGTTGTACTTACCAATTTATCTTGGTTGGCGTGTACAATTACTTAATTACCAACGACCGTGCCAAAAAAGTGTATACCTTGATCTATAAGGGGTTAGGGGGTGCTTTATTTATGTGTTGGTATAAAAAAGAAGAAACCCGTCAAGATCTTGAGAAGATGCGTGACGGGTTTTCAAAAAAACTAACCAACCAAAAACTATATTATTAATTACGTTTTATTCTGCTATTACGGCCGTTCAGATTTTCATCATTCGAGTCATTACAAACATCATAGTCGTAATCATTATATAAATAACAATCTTCGTGCCAAAGACTTAAACTATAGATGATAAAAAAATTCCAAAAAGGACTTTGAGCTGAAGAAATTACCTGATGATGAATTTTTCAGTTTTAAGAAGCTTATTTCCGGAAAAAACCTGATAGAAATACAGGCCCGATCGATACTGCATAGCATCGATCAAAACATAGTCCTTTTCTACTTTTTCTTCCTTGACCAACTTACCTGAAACGTTATAGATCTTAAGCATATCTACAACACCTTCCGAAGGAAACTGAAGAATAGAAGAACTCCTAACCGGATTAGGGTAGAGGATGATCTGGTCGCGGTCAAGATCATCTATGCTGAGTGTTGTGTTATCGCAGGAGGTGGCGCCATTGAAAAAATATACTGTACCATTTTTTGTGAAACAAACAAGTAATGTTCCATCGTTTGATATATCCCACATTTGTCCAAAAGGGTCAAATCCTCTTATTGATCCTATACCCTCCATCCAAATTTCAGAGACATAGGCCCCTCCTTGTTCAAACTCGATAACTTTTCGATCTTCTCCCGCTATGAATTGGGTATCCACATTAATAACCTCCAATTCGCCTATAATTCCGTTATTACTTCCCGCATAAGAACAATAGAAAAAATTGGAAAAGTCGAAAACGTTTCCAACCTCAAGCGTGAAATCGTACTTAATAATTTCAGTGCTGTTATTTTCATCAATTTGATAAACAATTCCATTTTCTTCGCGAACCAAACAACTGGTCTCTCCGTCATTATTGTACACCCTCTTATAGATCTTACCATTCATAGTAATAGCCCCCGAAACGTTCATCTGATGAGTAATAGTATATTCAACAGGGGGTTTAACAAATGGGTCAAAGTATACGTCTACACTCCAAATATTGTCTTCCTCCAGCATAGGGAGGAAACTTTGGGAATAGGAATAGCTAAAAAGGAATACCAAAAATAAAAATATGATTTTTTTCAGGTAACAGCTTGATTTATAAGTGCTAAAATTAGCTGGAGAGTGGATTAAAGATACTAAATTTTTTCTTTTAAATAGTGGGCCGTATAGGAATTTTTGTTTAAAATGACTTCTTCAGGAGTGCCTTGAACGATCACTTCTCCACCTTTTTCACCCCCTTCTTTCCCAAGGTCTATGATATGATCCGCACATTTTATAAGTTCGAGATTGTGCTCGACAACAATCACCGTGTGTCCCTTATCCAACAGGGCGTAAAAGGATGCGAGTAGTTTGTTTATATCATGAAAATGAAGCCCAGTGGTTGGTTCATCAAATATAAAAAGTGCCTTGTCCCTGGTATTTCCTTTCACGAGGAAGGAGGCCAGCTTAATTCGTTGTGCTTCTCCACCGGAAAGGGTTGAGGAGCTTTGTCCCAGTTGCACATAGCCCAATCCAACATCCTGTAAGGGCAGTAGTTTATTGGTGATCTTTGTTTGGTCATGCTCTTGAAAGAATTCAATAGCATTGTCCACAGTCATCGTTAGAATATCGTGAATGTTCTTGTCGCTGAACTTCACTTCGAGTATTTCCTTCTTGAAACGTCGGCTCTTACAAGTTTCACACTCCAAATGAACATCGGCCATAAATTGCATCTCGATGGTCACTTCACCTTCCCCTTTACAGGTTTCACAGCGTCCGCCATCCACATTGAAACTGAAATGTTTGGCTTTGTATCCTCTTATATCACTTAGTTTCTGAGAGGCGTATAAATTGCGAATATCATCATAGGCCTTGATATAGGTCACCGGATTGGACCGGCTCGAGCGTCCGATAGGGTTTTGATCGATGAATTCGATGCTTTTTATACTATCAAAATTACCTTTCAACTCAGTGAACTGACCCGGTTTTTCACCATAGCCGCCTATTTGACGAAGCAATGCCGGATATAGTATTTTCTTTACCAATGTGCTTTTTCCGCTACCCGAAACACCGGTTACCGCTGTAAATGTTCCTAATGGAAACGAAACATCGATATTTTTCAAGTTGTTTTCTCGTGCACCTATTAGCTCGATATGATTTTTGGATGATCTTCTTTCCTTCGGAATTTCAATTTTAAGGCGTCCATCCAAATATTGGGCGGTAAGCGAATCAGATCTCTGAATATCATCAAACGTCCCTTCGGCAACGATCTCACCCCCAAATGTGCCGGCTTCCGGACCAATATCGATAATATAATCTGCCGCCTTCATGATGTCCTCGTCATGTTCGACCACGATCACTGTATTGCCCAGATCCCGAAGTGATTTCAATACAACTATTAAGCGTTCGGTATCTTTAGGGTGCAGCCCTATACTGGGTTCATCAAGTATGTACATGGAACCAACCAGGCTACTACCTAATGAGGTTGCAAGGTTTATACGTTGCGATTCACCGCCAGACAGGGTATTACTTTTGCGGTTGAGCGTTAAATAACTAAGTCCAACATCTATCAAAAATCCCAACCTGTTATTGACCTCCAGCAATAATCGCTTGGCCACTTTTTGATCGTAGGCATCGAGCTTTATATTCTTGAAAAACCTGGCTATTTTGTGTAATGGAAGTTCCACTAATTCTTGTATGGATCTGCCACTGATCTTTACGTAACTCGCTTCATGGCGCAGCCTTTTGCCCTGGCAAGTACTGCATTTAGTCTTCCCACGGTAACGGGAGAGCATTACCCTGTTTTGTATCTTATAGCTTTTGGATTCTAAAAAGGCAAAAAAATCGTTGAGACCTTCAAAGTATTTATTCCCCTCCCAAACCAATTGTTTTTGTTCTTCAGATAACTCGAACCATGGTTTATGGATGGGAAAGTCAAATTTATATGCACTGTTAACCAGGTTATCACGGTACCAACTCATACTGTCCCCGCGCCAGGGAAAGACCGCGTTTTCGTAGATGGATAGGCTGGTATTGGGAATCACCAGATCTTCATCTATCCCGATCACATCGCCATAGCCTTCACATTTAGGACAAGCTCCAAATGGATTATTAAAACTAAAGAGGTGCATGTTTGGCTCTAAAAAGATGATGCCGTCTGCTTCAAAACGGTTATTAAACTCAATAGTTCCCTCATTTGATAAGTTCTCAATAATCAAAGCGCCTTTACCCTCAAAGAAGGCCATTTCGACCGCATCTGCTAATCTATTATAAAAATCCTCATCATTTTTCGTAATGACCCTATCAACCACCAGGTGAAGTGTCTTGGGAATGGACCCTTTAAGCTCGTCAATTCGAATAACGGTATCGTGCATCTTGACACGGGCATATCCTTGCTGGGCCAAAGCCTTTAGTTTGTTATCCATAGTACGTCCTTCTTCCAGGTGGACAGGAGAGAGGAGGAGCAGTTTTTCCCCTACAGGGAAGGATTTTATATAGTTTATCACATCAACTACCCGATCTTTTTTCACTTCATCACCAGATACGGGAGAGTATGTTTTGCCTATACGGGTGTAGAGTAATTTTAAATAATCGTAGATCTCGGTTGAAGTACCCACAGTAGATCGTGGGTTGGTCGCATTCACTTTTTGTTCAATAGCGATCGCAGGTGAGATCCCTTTAATAGCATCTACCTTGGGTTTGTTAAGACGGCCTAAAAATTGCCGAGCATACGACGAAAGGCTTTCTACGTATCGCCGCTGACCTTCTGCGTATAAAGTGTCGAATGCCAGGCTGGATTTTCCACTTCCGGATAGTCCGGTAACTACAACCAATTTATTTCTAGGGATGGCAACGGTAACATTTTTCAGATTATGAATTTTGGCCCCTTGAATTATGATGTTTTGCTTTGTATCTAGTGCTGTTTCCTGCAATTTTGCGAATTGAAATTTATCAGAATTTCGCAAAGATACCACATAGTTTTGAGGATTTTAAGGATAGGGCAATGATATTTTTTTTTGGAAAAAGATTACTTTTTTTTTGCATTTCTGAAATGTTTGTTGTTATATTTACCCCTAAGAACACAAAAACGTTGCCTATCGTATATCATTACTTTTTTAAATAAACATTTTGACTAAACAACCAAAAAGTAGTTGTTTATTTTAAAAAAAGTATGATATGAAAAATAGCACGATTAGTGATGCGCTTTTAGTTAGCGATTACATGAAAGGTAACGAATCTGCTTTGTGTCAATTAATAACCCGCCACAAACAAAGGATTTATAGTTTCATCTACTCAAAGGTTTTTGATAGGGATGTTGCTGAAGATATTTTCCAGGATACATTCATTAAAGTGATAAAGACCCTTAAGAAGGGTGCTTATAATGAAGAAGGTAAGTTCTTGCCTTGGGTAATGCGAATTGCCCACAATTTGGTTATCGATCATTTCAGAAAGAGTAATCGTATGCCGAAGTTTGAAAATAATGACGACTTCAATATTTTTTCGGTATTGTCTGATGGCGCTTTAAACGCCGAAAAGCAGATCGTTAAAAAACAGGTTGAGAATGATGTCCGCAGATTGATTCAAGAGTTGCCTGAGGATCAAAAAGAGGTGTTAATGATGCGAATGTATAAGGAAATGAGTTTCAAGGAAATTAGTGAGCAAACCGGCGTGAGTATCAACACTGCGCTGGGAAGAATGCGTTATGCACTGATCAATCTGCGTAAAGTAATTGATAAACATAACATTATCTTAACAAACTAATACAATAATCCATATAAGAGTGCGTTATTAAGGAAACAAAAACCTCAAAATAACGTTCTATGGCAAAATTGTACTCTGAAACACGCAGGGACCGCGTGATTAAAAATTTGGTCCCAAAAGAGGAAACTATTAAATTTCTTCTGGATTATTCCAAGGCTTTAAGTGTTATAGATTATAATAAAATGAAGTTTGAAGCACTTCTAAACTAAACTTTGGAAAACCCCGAAATTGATACTTTCGGGGTTTTTTTATGCCTTTTTCTTGCCTTTTTTGTAATATTCGTCTATCACCGCCTTTCTTCCGATCGTTTCGGTTATGACGTCTTTCTCCAAATCCCAGCCACGGGCGGGTGAATACTGTCGTCCGTACCATATAATTTGCAGGTGCAATTCATTCCATAAATGTTTAGGAAATAGTCGCTTGGCGTCTTTTTCGGTCTGTACCACATTTTTTCCATTGGTAAGCCCCCAGCGGTACATCAACCTATGAATGTGTGTATCTACCGGAAAAGCTGGAATTCCGAAGGCTTGTGATACAACTACACTGGCGGTTTTATGTCCAACAGCCGGTAATTCTTCCAGCGCTTCCATATCTTCGGGAACTTTGCCATTGTATTTGTCAATTAATATTCGCGAAAGGCCATGAATACCTTTTGATTTCATAGGAGAGAGACCAACAGGTTTAATGATCTCCCGTATTTCTTCAACCGTGAGTTTAGCCATATCGAATGGGTTGTCAGCAATTTTGAACAGTAAGGGAGTGATCTTGTTTACAACTACGTCGGTGCTTTGTGCAGACAACAATACGGCGATGAGCAATGAATATGGATCTTTATGCTCCAATGGAATGGGTATATGAGGGTATATTTTTTTTAACGTTTCAATAACAAATTCTACCTTTTCTCTTTTGGTCATATTTTGTAATTTTATACTGAAAAAAATAATCGCATTGTACGGAAAGGATCCCTATTCCATTTCCACTATTTCGTACTAGGCCACAACAAAAATAAACTAATGAAAACTTTAAAAGAAGGGGATAAGGTCCCAAATTTCACAACTACTGATCAAGATGGGAATTCCATTTCGAATACTGACTATCTGGGAAAAAAATGGGTTGTCTTTTTCTATCCGGCTGCGAGCACACCTACTTGTACCGTTGAGGCTTGCAACTTAAGAGATCATTATAACGAACTACAAAATGCGGGATATCAGATCCTAGGAGTGAGCGCCGATACGGAACGGAAGCAGAAAAACTTTCAGAAAAAATACAACTTTCCTTATCCGTTATTAGCCGATGTCGATAAAGAGGTGATCAATGCCTTTGGTGTTTGGGGTCCTAAAAAATTTATGGGACGAGCGTATAATGGTATTCACAGAATCACCTTTCTAATTAATGAGAATGGAATCGTCGATCGCGTTATAGACAAGGTGAAAAGTAAAGTACACGCGGCTCAAATATTGAATATTTAATCTGCATTACTTGGCGATAGTCTCTTTTTTTGGTGGTTTAGATTTGCACCCAAATAATTGGTTTTGCTTTATAATTTCGGCTACGCCAGAAGGAAGCATTTCCTCCCAGTCCTGTTCATTATTTTCTATTTTCGTCAAAACTTCCCTTGAGAAGATTTTTAGGAAATCAGGGTTGTAATTCAGGACGTCGGTCACCTTACCATTGTACTTGAAGAATTTGTACAATTCCTTCATTCTGGGGTGCACTTTTAGGTTTTTACTATCAGTGATAGATCCATCTTCGTTAAGCACTGGATATAGATAAACGCGTAAGTCTTTAAAAAACAACTTACCAAAAGCTTCTAATATGCCACCGCTTAGATTACGGTAGTATTTTTCATCGAATATCTCAATAAGATTGTTGACACCCATCGCCAATCCCATTCGACTTTTAGTATATTGTGAGAAATATTCAACTAATCTATAATATTCTTTGAAATTTGAAATCAGAACGGTTTGACCCAGTGAGCATAGTAATTTAGCCCGATCCATAAAATCCTGTTCATCAATTTCTCCTTCGGCCCTCAGGTTGGACAATGTGATTTCAAAAATTACCTGAGTGTTTGCAGGATCTACACGGGACTCTTTTAAGAACATTTCAAAGGATCTTTCATACATGTCCATATTGACATTAGTAACGGGTCTAAAACTTCCACGTAAGGTCAGTATATTCTTCTTATAAAGAAACGCAGCCGGTAAGATATTAATTCCATCTGGTGAGAACATCACGGCATCGGTCATGCCATTTTTAACCAATTGAAGGCTCATCAAGCGATTATCAACTTCTTCAAATAATGGTCCAGAAAAATTGATAGTGTCAATTTCAATTTGATCCTTATCAAGATGGTCGTATAAATAACGCAATAATTTTCGAGGCTCATTGTACTTGTAAAAAGCCCCATAGATCAGGTTTGTACCCAGCACGCCCAAGGTTTCCTGTTGCAGTCTTGCGTCATTCTCTCTAAACCGAAAGTGGAGTATAATATCATTATATTCTTGATAGGGTTCAATTTGATAACGAATCCCAACCCAACCATGACCTTTATATCGCTTGGCAAAGTCTATAGTTGCCACGGTATTGGCATAAGTAAAGAATATTTTATCCGGATGTTTAATCCTACTAATTCGATCTTCTATAAGATCAATCTCAAACTCCAGCATTCTTTTTAGTCGGGTCTGGGTTACATATCGACCCCCTTTGTCATGACCATAAATGGCGTCACTAAAATCTTTATCATAGGCCGACATAGTTTTAGCAATGGTTCCGGAGGCACCACCAGCTCTAAAGAATTGTCTCACCGTTTCTTGTCCTGCTCCAATTTCAACGAATGTTCCATAAATATGCTCATTAAGGTTAATCCGAAGCGCCTTTTGTTTTATGGAAGGAACATTATCAATTTCTTTATCTCCCTTCAGCCTTATCTCCATAACTAATTACTAGATTTCTTGTGTTCAGCAAAGGTATCAAATTACATAATTATAGTAAAGAATATATAGTTAATTAAAAAAATAAGTCATTTCTGTAGTTAGGAATGACTTTTAATAAATTGATGGTAGGATTATTAATCACATACCTTTTAATTCTGAGATTAAATCTTGGATAACTTTTTTTGCATCACCAAACAACATCGAGGTTTTTTGATTGTAAAACAGTTGGTTTTCAATACCTGCGTACCCGGGTTTCATACTTCGCTTATTAACGATTACTTGCTTGGCGTTTTCTACATCGAGAATTGGCATGCCATAAATAGGACTCGATTTGTCATTATGAGCTGCAGGATTTACAACGTCATTAGCACCAACTACGAATACGACGTCTGTATTTTGAAATTCAGGATTTACATCTTCCATTTCTACTAATTTATCATACTCAACATTCGTTTCTGCCAAGAGAACGTTCATATGTCCGGGCATTCTACCGGCAACAGGATGAATAGCGTATTTTACTACTACCCCCCTTTTTTCTAATAATTGTTCCAATTCATGAATGGCATGTTGTGCCTGCGCGACCGCTAGACCATAACCGGGAACGATGATTATTCGCTGAGAATAATTCATTAAAATAGCAACGTCGCTCACAGTTGTTTTCTTGATATTGCCATTCATTTTTGTAGACACATTCTCTACTTCTTCAACATCGTTATCACCAAATCCCCCAAAGATCACGCTTACCAAGGATCGATTCATTGCCTTACACATGGCAAATGTCAATATGGTACCTGCAGAACCTACCAAAATTCCACCAGTAAGCATTACCATATTTCCATATAGGAAACCCGCTAAGGCTGCTGCTAAACCTGTAAATGAATTCAAGAGTGATATAACTACCGGCATATCCGCTCCACCGATAGGTACAACATAAAGTACACCACAAACCAAAGCGCCAAAAAATATGATGTATAGATATATCTGGCTGTCAGAGTGTGACCAAACGATGAAAGTTGCGAATAAGACAACGGCTAGAAAAAAAACATTATTCAGGATGTTATATTTTGGCAATCGCAGTGGTTTTTTAAGGCTTCCATTGAGCTTGGCCCACGCGATCATACTTCCGGAAAATGAAATACTACCGATAATTATTCCTCCAAGAATAGTAATTGTCGAAAGTGTATTATCCAAATAATGATCAAATTCAATTAACCCTATCAAGGCAGCACTTGCTCCCCCCATACCATTAAATAACGATACGAGTTCGGGCATTTTTGTCATTTGAACTTTTTTAGCTTTGAACCAACCCAATAATGTCCCTAGTAAAATTGCTATACCAATAAGAAAATATACGAAATTTGGTACTTCACCCTGATATAAAAAGAGGGTACCAAATATGGCCAGCGTCATACCTCCGGCGGCGATTAAGTTTCCCCTCCTTGCCGTTTCAGGGTGCCCCAACATCTTTAAACCTAAAATATAAGTAACGGAGGCAATCAAATAGATAAGTTCAAGGCCGAATAAATACTCCATTATTTTTTCTTTTTAAACATTTCCAGCATGCGATCTGTTACTACAAACCCGCCAACTACATTCAATGTTCCCAAAAGAACAGCCACAAAACCAAGAGACAATGCCAAAATGTTGTCCGGATCTGCTCCTAACATAACCAGGATGGCACCAATGACTACCACCCCATGGATAGCGTTGGCTCCGGACATTAGCGGTGTGTGCAAAACAGCCGGAACATGTCCGATAACTTCAACTCCAACGAATATCATTAGAATAACGATATATATGATTTGGAGATTACTGGAAATAAAATCTATAATTTCTGTCATTTTTAAGTAGTTTTTCCATTTTTTCGAATTTCTCCATTATAAACAATTAGTGTAGTATCAGTAATCTCATCCTCGAGATCCCAATCAAAATCGGTCTCAGTTGTTAAGTGCATAATGAAATTGAACAAATTTTTTCCGAAGAGCTCACTTGCATTGGTGGATACACTTTCGGGAGCTATGTTAGTTCCGATTTTGATTGGGATCTCGAGGATGAGATT
>PVMK01122701.1_pt1 | contig 12102 bp, 6 predicted proteins | sample 1853481 | NCBI WGS metagenome assembly PVMK01 (sample SAMN08533507, study PRJNA380276) | Marine sediment metagenome, whole genome shotgun sequencing project. | reverse complement strand
TTCAAGGCATTAAAAGAAATAAGCTATCAAGGTCTGCTTAATGTCGAACTGAGCCGTCACAGTCACGATGCGGTCAATGTGGCAAAACAGTCATACGAGTATTTGAGAAAATCGGAGTATTCAGCTGTCTAACTCATGCATAAATTTCTGAATACCATCAAAATCAAAATCCTCTGCCAATTGAATTATTGCGTCACAGAAAGGCGCCATGGCTCCGGATTCGGACTTCAGCGCTTCGGCAATCAATTTAATTTGCGTCACATCCCCCATTTCAACAGCCGCTTTGATGCTTTCAGTCGCCTTCTTTATCAGTTCGGGAGGTACCGATGCCCTCGCGTCTTCACTGTCCTCAATGGTTTTCTTTTCAGCCGTGGGGCCTAAGGTTTGAACCGCAGCCAGAGCCTGCACTAGAGCATTTTCCAGTTCAGTAAATTTCTGGTTCAGATCCTTATCAGAGATAGTCTTCTCTGTCTGCCCCTTGACAAGTTTTTCCATTTTCACCGCTGCTGCCTGCAGGCCTGTGGCTTCCAGATTTCCGGCCAAGCCTTTCAGGTTATGCACCAGGCTGTGAGCCTGATTAAAATCTTTGGTAGCCAATGCCTCATGAATGTCACCGGCGACTCGGCCATAGTTTGACCCAAAATCAAGCAGCAGCTTGCGGTAAAGCCGCTTGTTGCCCATCAAGCGCACCAGACCGGCCGCCAGATCAAATCCCGCTAAAGATTCCGGAAGTTCATCTTCATCCTGCAGCGCCTGATCAGGTTCAGGAGGTGCGTCCAATACGGGCGGCTTTTGGACGGCAGCGCGCTCTGCAACCGGTTTGATCCACTTCTGCAAAGTCGCAAACAGCTTGTCCGGATCAATGGGTTTGGTAACGTGATCGTTCATGCCTGCTTCAATGCTTTTTTTTTCATCACCGGCCATTGCATGGGCTGTCATGGCGATGATAGGTACTGGTCGCTGGTCACTGGCCGCTGGTTTCTGGTCACCTACATCGGAATTTCCATCAATTTTATTCCGCATTCCGCCTTCCCAATTCCGAATTCTTTTCGTTGCTTCGTATCCATCCATTACCGGCATTTGAATGTCCATGAGTATGGCATCGTATGGGTGTTGCATGGCAGCGTCGACACCTTCCTGACCATTATTTGCTACCGTAACCTTGAGTCCGGCACCTTGCAGAATCTCCAGCGCCACCTGCTGGTTGATTTCATTATCCTCCACTAAAAGGACCTGAGCCCCTTGGATGGCCTTCAAATCTTCAATGTCTTCATTCCTTTCTGAAATCCGAGAAGTCTTGGGTATCCCTTCTCCAAACGCGTGCATAATCGTGTCAAAGAGTACCGACGGACCAATTGGTTTGATCAGAAAACCGTCCAACCCTATTTGTTCGGCTTGTTGCATGATTTCCTCGCGACCATAGGCAGTCACCAGGATTACGGCTGGAATTTTATTCAACTTTTTGTGGTTCTTGATACGCTCGGATGTCTCAATGCCATCTATTCCCGGCATTTTCCAGTCCATGAGCACCAACTCATAGGGCTGATCCGTATCGGCTTTCTGAATTTCCTCCAGTCCCTCCTCCCCCGAAGCCGCTAAAGTGACTTCAAAGGAAAACGATTCCAATATATCCTGCAGGATGTTCCTTGAAGTGGCACTGTCATCCACCACCAGGACCTTCATACCTCGCAAGTCCGATGATGGTACGGAGCGTTTTTTAACTTTTTCCTTTCCCAGACCAAAGTTGACCGTAAAGCTAAAGGTCGTGCCCTGCCCGGGTTCGCTATCCACCCAGATCTCTCCGCCCATCATATTGACCAGGCGTTTGCTGATGGTAAGTCCCAGGCCGGTTCCACCGAATTTGCGGGTCGTGGAGGTGTCCGCCTGACTGAAAGATTGAAACAGTTTACCGATCTGGTCCTTAGTCAGCCCGATGCCGGTGTCTCTAACCGAAAACTTTATCGTTAATCCAGCCTCAGCCTGCTCTAACAATTCAGTAGAAACCACGATTTCCCCGGATTTTGTAAATTTCACGGCATTGTTTGCCAGATTGATCAGCACCTGCCCGAGCCGCAACGGATCTCCCACCAAAAACTTTGGGACTTCCTGCGCTGTGGCAAAGAGGACTTCTAAGTCTTCTTTTTCCTGGGCTTTTACCGTTACCAGATTCGCCAGATTATCCAGCACGTCGTCCAAGTTGAACTCCACGGATTCCATATCCAGCTTGCCGGCTTCGATTTTGGAGAAATCCAGAATGTCGTTAATAATCCCCAGCAGCGAATTGGCTGAAGATTGAATTTTGTTAAGATAATCCTGCTGTTTAGAAGTGAGTTCGGTTTTGAGTGCCAGATGGGTCATACCGATAACCGCATTCATCGGTGTGCGAATCTCGTGACTCATATTGGCTAAAAAATCACTTTTGGCTTTGCTGGCCTCGTCAGCAGCCTGCCTGGCCTGAATTATCTGCGCTTCCATTTTTTTCCGCTCGGTGATGTCTTCGGAGGTAATAATTACTTCCGTCGGAGATTTGCCGGGTTCCGTGGGGTTGAACAGCGTCCGCATCTGGACGGTCTTGCGTCCATCAATGGAGGTATATGCGCCTTCATGTTCAGCTTCCTGGCCGGAAATCGCTTTGAGCAGGACGGCACGCACGTCATCATCACTTAGTTCCTTCAGCAATTTGGCGCCAATCTGTTTTTCACGGGTTGACCCCATCAGTTCGGCGTGTCTTTCGTTGCAGTCGAGAATTGTACCGTCATTTCCGACATAAAGAATTCCCAGAGGAGAATTATGAAAAATGGTGTGCAATTGAATTTCGCTTTCGCGCAGCGATTCCCGGATCTTCTTTTGTTCCGTAATATCTTCTTTCACGGCCACAAAATGGGTTATCTCACCTTCTTCATTTTTGATGGGAGAAATGGAGGCGCTTTCCCAAAATTCCTCGCCGTTTTTTCTTTTATTTTTAAACTCACCCCGCCAAACTTTACCGGAAAGAATCGTATCCCAGAGTTCTTTGTAATATGATTCGGGAAGATCGCCTGACTTTAATACGCTTGGATTCTGTCCGATGGCCTCATCTGCGGCATACCCTGTAACTTCACTAAATCTTGGGTTGACATATTCAATGGTTCCATCTTTATCGGTAACCACCACCGAAGCCGGGCTGTTTTCAGTTGCCTGGGAGAGCTTACGCAGCTCGACGGTTCGGGCAGCCACCTCCTCCTGGAGCAGAACGCGTTGACGCTCCGACACACTTAGACGCAAGCGCACGAACCCGTAAAAAAGCAAACCGCCACTCAACGCATAGAGCATCCACGCCCACCACCTCAGCCAGGGGGGCGACTGGACGTTGACCGCCAGCCGCACCTCCTGCTCGGAGGTGTTCCAGACGCCGTCATTGTTTGTACCGTCGATCCGCAGGGTATAGGTCCCGCCTTGCAGTCCGGAGTAACGCCCCGTGCGCTGTGTACCGGCGTGAACCCAGTCTCGATCGCGACCCTCGAGCTTGTAGCGGTAGCGGTTCTTGCCGGCGATGGTGTAGTTGAGCGCGACGTACTCAAACTCGAAGAAGTTTTCCCGCCAACCCAGGTTGATATCGCGCAGATGCTCGAAGGCAGTCGAGGGCTTGATCGCTTCGCCACCCTGCTTGATTGCGGTGAGATAGATTTGGGGCGGATCCGTGTTTTCTTGCAGATCGTCCGGATCGAAACGGTTGAGTCCGTTGAATCCCCCGAACCACAGCTGCCCATCGCGTGTCTTGCCGCGCGCGGTGGAGAAGAAGTCGTGGCTGTGCAGGCGGTCTTCGGTAGTATAGAGCTTTACGACTTTTTCGCTTTCGATATCGAATACCATCAGGCCGATATTGGTGCCCATCCAAAGGCGTCCGCTGCGGTCTTCGAGAATGTTGTGAACGATTTTGGCCTCGAATCCGGACGTCTTGTCGAAACGCTTGAATTTTCCGGTCTGCTTGTCGAATTTGTTGAGGCCCTTGTCGGTGCTGATCCAGAAATTGCCTCGCGAATCCTCCATTACGTCGTAGACGGTGTCGGAACTGATGCTTTGCGGGTCCTCAGGGTCGTGTTGGTGGTGCGTAAAGGTTTCCTGTCGGCGGTCAAACTTCTCCAGCCCACCACCCCAAGTGGCAATCCAGAAAATATCGGGGTCGTCGCGATCGCGAATGAAACGCAACGCGGTCACGGCCGCAAAACTGTTCGGATCTTTGGGATCGTGGCGGTAGACCTTGCGTTCCCTGGTGCGCAAATTGAAACGGTTCAGGCTCTGCTCCCAGCCCACGGCCCAGATTACGTCCGGATCCTCGCTGTCCTCGATCATGGTGTAGAACCAGGTGTTATCTGTGATTTTCTCCGTCACCTCGCCCTTGAAAGGATCGAAATACACCATGCCCGCGGCGGTAGAGACGATGAACTCGCCGCGGTGGGTCTCGAAGAAACCTGCGGGATAGCCATGAGGCAGGCTGGCAGGGTCTTTGGAATCTGGCTTGTGATGGGTGAAATCGTCAGTGTCGGGGTTGTAAAGGTCCAGGCCCGAGCCGAAGTGGCCCACCCAGACATGGCCATGGCGGTCCTGATACACGGGCACGGCCGCATTGCTGGCCAGACTGTGCTCATCAAGCGGGTTGTGACGGTAGAGAGTGAATTGCTGTGCACGGGGATCTGCCTTATCCACCTTGCCGTTGTTATGCATGATCCAGAGCGTGCCGTAGCGATCCTCGAACACCCCGTGCACCGTGTCCGTAGAAAGGCTGAATGGGTCACCCGGTTTTTTCCGGTACTGGCGGTGTTTGCCCGTGCGTGGATCGAACAACACCAGACCAACGGCGGAAGAATCGCTGATCAGGGCGATCTCGCCGCTGTTTAGTAGCACCAAATCCCAGATGCTCATCTGGGGCAAGCTGTCGGAGTCATCCGAATCGTGTTCGAAATGGCTGAACCGGCCGCTGTCGCGGTCGCGGCGAATCAGGCCGTGTTCGCGGGTGGCGAACCAGAGGTGTCCGTCCCGGTCCTGGACGATGGACTGGATGGCGTTGTCGGGCAGGCTGTCGGGATCGTTTGGGTCATGGGTGAATCGAGTGAAACGCCCGGTTGCCGGATCGAGACGATTGACACCATGATTTTTGGTTGCCACCCAGATGAAGCCCTCGCTGTCTTCGAACAGGCCGAAGATGTCGTTGTCGGACAACGAGTGTGGGTCGTCGGGGTCGTGCTGATAGTTGGTGAAGGTGTTCCTGGCCACGTCGAAACGAGACAGCCCACTCTGCGTGCCGAACCACAGGGTGCCCTGCCGGTCCTGAATGATGGTCGGCGAGGAAAGGTTGAAGACGTTGCCGACCAGGCTGGACTCGGACTGGGCCGAGTCCTTCAGAAAACGCGTGATCGTGTTGGTCCGCTTGTCATAGCGGTTGAGACCGTGGTTCGTGCCCGCCCAGATATGGCCATCCTTGTCCTCGAACAACTGGGTTACGAAATCGCTTGAGATACCGTCCGGTCCCTCGCGGATCATCCATTTGCTCGAGCCATCGAAACGCACCATACCGTTGTAGAAGGAGCTGAACCAAAGGAATCCGTCGCGATCCTGAATGATGGCGAAGCCCGGCTCACCACCGATGTCGAAGACATACTCGAATTTCATCGGCGTTGCCGATGTTTCCGCGAAAGACACTACCGGCAGCCATACGAGCAGGCACACCAGTGTCAGGCCAAGGCCGTGCCAGTATCGGCTGAGCCGGCATGCACGGCGGCTTTTTAGGAGCTTCATTAGTACCTTTCCCATAGCCATTCCGATAACGAAAGTGGGCTATATTGTCAATATTGATTTTTTGCGCAGAATAAAGGTATTATACGGTCGGTGATATATGATAATCATGCCGGATTAAATCGATTGTCCGCTTTCAGATAGCGTTTAAGTATCACAACGTTTAACCTACTTATTTGATTACATATTAGCAGTAATCTGCAAAATAGCCTATTCTAAGCTTTGGTTTAAAATTTAAGCCATATGTGTTGCTCTGATGAACAAGAGACATAGAAAATCACTTTTTTAAAAAGTTAGTCACTTCCGACCATGCAGATTTCGCAGCCGCCTCATTATAACCCACGGTCCCCCAAGACCTCTTCAGTTCCGTTGGTAAGTCAGAGTTATCAAAACACATATAGGCGTCTTCGTAAATCCGCACAGTTACTTTTTCGGATTTTGGTTGGTCACCGAATAGTTTTTCACAGTTGTTGAATGGTGCAACGGCGCTCTTTGTGCCAAAAAGAGCTAAAACCGGAACCTTTGAGGTCCATTCTCGAATACTTACATAAGCACAACGTGGATAGTAGGCAATGACCGCGTCAACCTTAGCAGGTTTCCGATTCTTTGTTTCCGTCAGTGCTTGAAGTGTTATTGCGCCGCCAGTCCCCCATCCTATAACATTTAAGGCGTCCTTTTTGACAAAATCCTGTTGGCGAAGGTATTCTGCTACGAGACCTATATCGTTTGCTGCATCCTCAAAATTTATTGAATAACATCTTAGTGCGTTTCTAACCGCTAAATAGTTTATGCGCAAGGTTACAAACCCTAACTCACCAAGAAGATTTTGTACTCGATCATATTGAGACTTGAGATTCTTCGAATCAAACCCACCACAACTAGGGAAAAGCATGACAGCTGGAAATGGCCCTTTGCCTTCCGGTTTCTCAAGCCGGAAATGCTTTGATAGGAGTTCTATATGCTGAGTTTTATCATCAGCGTAGCTGCCAATAGCTATCAGGAAAATGATTAGAATAGATAAGACAGATCGGAAAAGTATAACCATTTTAGTACCTCCATGCGGATGTATATCTTTTTAGACCTAACTTGCCAATAGCACAAACTCAGTCAATGTTGCAATATGTTTTGTATATCTCAAACAATTCAGGTACTTAAAAGGTTGAAATATATAGCAGATATGTATGCCGAGAATAGACCAAGCATGTTGGATATATCTTCAGTATTAAGGGCGAACTTTCATAGCGATGTATACCGACGATAACTTCACCAAATATTTATGATATAAAGTCCATTTCTTCTGAATAACAGCTTTGAATCGTTATCGAGGATATGCTCGTTTTACCATCAGACTATAAAAGTAAATTTCTTTCCTTTTACAAAAATTAGTTGACATAGATAGTGATTTGTGAGCAATTGGTTCAACCAATTAGAATTGGTACGTTAACTAACCCCCATTCGTGTTTTGGTTGTTCATATGACCGACATATTTTTTGTTAAGTGGCTTTTTGCGTTTTCCCCGATCTTGACGGTACTGGTTTTAATGATTTTTTATAACTGGAGCGGCTCTCGTGCAGGAGCTGCCGGCTGGTTTGTTTCATTGATCACTGCAGTATTTTTTTTCGGGGCTCACCCCGAACTTCTTGCCTATTCACAAACGAAAGGAGCACTGCTTTCGCTCAATGTACTTTATATTATTTGGGCGGCGCTTTTATTATATAACGTTGTAAATGAAACAGGTGCCATTAAAGCAATCGGCATCGGCATACAAAGATTTAGCGGAGATAAATCCATACAGATTCTCATCTTTGGTTGGATATTTGCCTCTTTCCTTCAGGGTGTTGCCGGTTACGGCGTCCCGATAGCAGTTGTTGCACCGCTTCTTGTCGGTCTTGGATTTTCTCCTGTTGTTGCGGTTGCTGTTCCGGCAATTGGGCATTCATGGTCTGTCACATTCGGCTCAATGGGAGCCTCGTTTCAGGCTCTCATGGCTGTATCCGGTCTTGAATCCTCATATCTCGCACCATGGTCTGCAACGCTCCTTGGTATCAGCACTTTTCTTTGCGGAATGTTCGCAGTGCATGTATATGGCGGCTGGAAAATGGTAAAACACAGTGCTATGGCGATTCTTATCATTGGAATTGCCATGGCTGGCACTCAATATATTCTTGCAGTTTCCGGGATGTGGACAATTGGCGGGTTTGGAGCGAGCCTTGTCGGTCTTATCAGCGGCCTTGCTGTTGCAAAATTAAAAATATACAATCAAACCTCTCCTTCACTAACGCAATCAGAGATGGGGCTTTGGTGGGCATTATCAGCATATTTTATTCTTATCATAATCGTTTCTTCCGGCGTGATGATACCTTTTGTCAAAGCATTTCTCGGACAGGTTAAACTCACTTTATCATTTCCGGAAATAATATCTTTGAAAGGATGGGTCATCAAGGCAGGAAAAGGTAAGGCAATCAACATCTTCGGCCATGGTGGCGCCCTGCTTTTATTCTCATCCCTTATCGGTTTTATTGTTTACCGTTCAAAGGGCTTTTATCCTCCACATGCGTTAAAAATAATCTTACAAAAAACTGTGAAAAGCGGTGTTCCGACAAGTCTTGGCATCGTCAGCATGGTTTGTTTTGCCATGATCATGGATCACTGCCAGATGATATACATCCTTGCAGAAGGGGTAAGCCGGGTTTTCGGTTCTTTTTATCCTCTGATTTCTCCATGGATCGGGCTACTAGGAGCCTTTATGACAGGCAGCAACACAAACTCCAATGTTGTTTTTGGGGTCCTCCAGCAGGAAACAGCACAACTTGCGGGGCTCAGTGCGGCGTTGATCCTTGCGGCTCAGACAACCGGTGGAGCACTTGGTAGCATGATTGCCCCGGCAAAAATACTGGTGGGTTGTTCTACTGTCGGCCTGTCCGGGAAAGAAGGACCGGTGTTAAAGGCCACTCTTCGTTACGGACTCATTATTACCGGTATTGTTGGGATTATGACATTTTTTTTATCTTTTATCAGTTAACTTCCGTCCATGGACGGACATCAGTTGGCGGCAAATGACACTTATGGAAAAATTTTTAGAAAAACACGGTGCAAAGCTGAAAACGACGGCGTTGATATTAATGCTTGCGATACCTTTTCTACTTTATGCGGCTGCTTTGCATGGTTCGGTCTTTCAGGTAAAATTATTTCTGGTGCTTATGATGGGCAATATGCTGTTTGTCATGAAAAAAGGATAATATTCATTCCAAGCTATTCTCAGGAGAATGCAGATGGTCAAAGAACCAGAAAACAGTCTGACAAATGCCCTGCAGGCTGTAACAAAAACCAAGCTGCATGAGCAAATCGTCAGCCAGGTACAGGCTCTAATTGAAAAAGGCCGTTTGAAGTATGGAGATCAGCTTCCACCTGAAAGAGAACTTGCAACTATTTTTAAGGTTTCCCGCCATTCTGTACGGGAAGCAATTCGAATACTGGAACAGAAGAAGGTTTTAAAAAGCAGACCAGGAAGCGGAACATTCATTATTTTAGAAGACGAATCGTCTGTGGTGGAGTTTCTGGCTAAAGCCATACATAGAGAAAAAAACACGCTTTCTGAAATCTTTCAATTCAGAGAATTGCTTGAACCACAGATTGCCGGGCTGGCAGCGAAAAACGCGACAAAAGAGGATATTTTTGTTCTGGAGCGACTTCTTGAAAGGCAACAAAATGAGATTGACAATACCATTGTATCAAAAGAGTTTGATGAAAAATTCCATCTCGCTCTGGCCAAGGCTACAGATAACTCCGTTCTTTTGCAGGTGGTAGAACTTTTCGGTCACATTCTGCTAAAAAGCCGACACGAACATTCCCAAAGTCAACTTCGAAATAAAATTTCTATAAAAGGACATAGAAAAATACTAAATGCCATTAAGGATAAGGATTCCGAGGCAGCAAAAAAATTGATGGAAAGTCATCTACATACAATTCGGGAATATGTCATATCCCCCGATATCCATGGAGAGGAATAGGTAAGGTCAATATGGCAGGATCTATCAAAACGAAGATTGGCCCATCCGCCGAAAATCCACACATTGTTATCGGAGCTCAAAGCAATGATCATTCAGCCCATCTGGCCGGCGTATCATCAAAACTTTTTTTTACAGATGCGCTTACTTTTACTCGGGCTCAGCTCATGGTCTCCGAATACTATCAGCTCGATGTGCCGAGCAATTTCTGGGACGTTTACAATATAGAAGCGGAGGCGTTGGGGCAAAAGATTGTTTTCCATCCCAATGGAATACCCGATACCGACCGTACAGAACCCTTGATCCAGAAACCCTCGGATCTCGACCATATTACACCTCCTGATCCCTATCATTCAGGCCGAATGCCATGGGTCCGAGAGGTCAATAAGCTATTTCTGGAAATGACCGGCAAGCTCGATCGTGTCTATTTTTCTGCACCGTTCAGCATCGCTGCCAGCATCCGCGGATATGAAAATCTTGTCAATGATATGTACGAGCGTCCCAAGTTTGTCCATCGGCTTTTTGAGTTTCTCTGTGACGATGTCATTGTTCCATTTGTTGAGGTGATGCGTAGTGAAGTCGGGAATCCGGACTTGCTCATAGATGGACGGGATGCCTGGGCATCTCCGCCGATGATCACACTCGACATGATGGATGAATATGTTGTCACCTATACAAATCGTCTGCGAGACAAATTGGGTGGCAAGCTGATCACGAGGGGAAACTGGGGAGATGCCAAAAGTCGCGATCCAGAACGGTTTTTTTTGCAAAAGCTCATCTGCAGCCCCGGCTCTCTAAGTGTGCTGGACCCGGATCTATTTGAAGTCGGGCCCGGGCGGGTGAAAGCCTTTGCCGACAAGCACAATGTGTCTGTTACCGCGGGTGTCGATGCCATCCTCCTTCAAAATGGTCCCGTGGAGGCAATCGTGGACCGCATCAAACTCTATATCGACAAGATGGCACGGGACGGGCGCTGCATGATACACCTCAACCAAATTCCTGCTAATACCCCCTCCGAACATATTCACGCGGCTGTGGCAGCTTGCCATACCTATGGCCGACTCCCAATTCCCGAAAACCTGAACCATGTTAATTTCGAAATTCCGAAAAGAGAAAGTTTTTCGGATTTCATGAAGGAAAGGGGGCAACCGGTCGATAGTTGACCGGTGTTTGGATTATCCACGGACAGAACAGTAGGGAAAACATCCTAACCCATGAATTGGCAAATTCCGATTGACTGCGGAATATCCAAAAACTGGTGATATACCGCGATTTGTCATCTAAAAAAAACGATCCGTTAAGGCCAAGATATTGTGATCAGTCAGGATGAGGCGAGACTCAAAAAAGTATGTATTGGCCATTACCTAATCTGCAAAATTATATGCTTTAATTGAAACATGGATTTTATGGTCAGGACTCCTGTAGTGTACCCTAGCTTGCTTCCGCTGATCCACACTTCGATCCCTTGCAAAAATTTGTAAGATGCCATATGGTTTATGCAATTTGACAATTATGTCCATCCTGATGTTCTAACTTTCGTTTTCAAAGATAACCTATGGCTTATGTGTGAACTTCCCATAAAGCCGGCTGTCTCGGGCGAATTTAAAGAATCAACCCGCAGTCGCCTCCCTCTGCTAAAAACGCTTTTTTGGGTTTTAGCGCTCCTGGTTTTATTTAATTCCACCTTGTTGGCACAACAAGAGACTAAACCGAAAAATGTTCTGGTGCTGGCCTCTTACAGGGCGACATCGCCTGTCGCTTACCAGTGGGACCGGGGTATTCGATCGGTTTTTAAAGCGGGACCATCCGATCGAATTGCAATAGACATCGAATACCTGGATTCGGCACGATTCAACGATGATCGCTACGTCCAGTTGCTGCGTGACCTATACCGGCACAAATATTCAACGTCAAAGCCGGATTTAATTATCTCGGTTTACAATCAGGCTTTTGATTTTGTGCTGAGGTATGAGCAGGCCTTTTTCACCGGTGTTCCCGTCGTATTTGGCGCAGTTGAACGGCACCTTGTCGAAAGCCGGTCTCTTGGGCCGAACATCACCGGTATTTTATCAGGCAACACTTATAAAGATACGCTCGATCTGGCGCTCAATTTGCACCCTGACACCCGACGCGTTGCTGTTGTTGCCGGTGCAGGAAGCTACGGCCGATCATATTATACAGCTGCCCGGAAAGTGTTTCGCCTTTATGAAGATCGGATCGATTTCACCTATCTGACCGGACTCCCGATGGAAGAGCTTCTGGAAAAGGTGGCCAATCTACCTGTCCATACGTTGGTTATGTATTTGCCGCTGCTCGAGGATGG
>PVMK01135400.1_pt1 | contig 12103 bp, 9 predicted proteins | sample 1853481 | NCBI WGS metagenome assembly PVMK01 (sample SAMN08533507, study PRJNA380276) | Marine sediment metagenome, whole genome shotgun sequencing project. | reverse complement strand
CATCCCAACATTGCCGGCATCAAAGACAGCACCGGGAATGTGATTCAGCTGGGTGAATATGCAAATCATGTCGCTGCCGGTTTTAATTTGCTCGTCGGAACAGCCGGCGCGTTGTTTGGTGCTCTTGCCTTAGGTTGTGTCGGTGGCGTGCTGGCCCTTGCCAATATTGCACCACAAATTTGTGTTCAAATTTTCCAACTTGTGCAGGAAGGCAATTTTGAAGAGGCCAAAAGATTGCAGCTTGAAATGATTCCGGTAAATCAGGCTGTCACCGCCGTCTATGGTGTTCCCGGGCTGAAGACGGCGATGGACATGCTGGGATATTTCGGCGGGGATCCCCGACCGCCTCTTTTGCCCAGCTCGGAGAAAGAAAAATCAGAAATCAGGGAAATACTGATAAAGGCCGGTTTGTTGGGTGGATAGGGACGTCCCAACCCGGACAAACTTAGCCGGTCTTAGCGTAGCGGAGATCCCGATTTATCGGGGAATTGACGAATGACGAATGACGAATGACGAATTATGGTATCGCTTCGCTCTGTCTTTTCTTATAAAATCGATCGTTTAACCTTTATCATATTTTTATTCCTCTTAATCAACTATTCAACCAATCAACGAGATCCTAAGTTGAGGAAAGACCATGACGCACGAAGCCGTAGAATTACTGTCGCAGTATCTGCAAATTGATACCACAAATCCTCCGGGCAATGAAAAGAAGGGGGTTGAATTTTTTGCCCGTATTTTCAAGAAAGAAGGCATCGAGTATAAGACCTACGAAGCCTCAGCCGGACGGGGTTCGATAAAGGCCGTGATACAGGGAACCGGTGAAAAGGGAGCCATTATTCTGCTCAATCACATCGATGTTGTACCTGCCAGGGCCGATGAGTGGAGTGTTCATCCCTTTGGCGGGGAGGTTAAAGATGGTTTTATTTATGGCCGGGGGGCCCTGGATATGAAAGGTCAGGGAATCCTGGAACTGCTCGCCTTCCTGGAAGTAAAAAGGAAAGGGCTTACGCCCTGTCGCGACATTATTTTCCTGGCTGTCGCAGATGAGGAAGCCGGCGGCAAAAATGGCGTTGCTTACCTGTTGAAAAATTACGCCGATGAATTTCAGGCCGACCTTGTCATCAATGAGGGTGGTTTTGGGCTGCACAACATGTTTCCGGAACGGCCGCTATTTATGGTTTCAACTGCCGAGAAAGGCATATGCCGCGCCAGGCTGATCCGCACCGGCCCTCCGGGCCATGGCAGCGCTCCCCATGGCGATAACGCGCTGGAGAAGCTTGTGCAAGCTTTAACCCGGCTTCTGGCAAAGGATAGCCCCGTCATCATCACCCCGCTGATCGCCGAATACTTTAAACAACTTGGCACTGAATGGGAATTCTTAAAACCCTATATCGAGGACGGCAAGCCGGGGACCCTCATCGAGATTTTATCCCAAAGCGGAAAGATCGACATTCCTCAGATGTCGGCCATGCTGAAAAATACGATCAGTTTAAACCGCATGAATGCCGGGGATAAAATCAATGTGATACCCAGCAGGGCGGAGGCGGAGCTGGATATCCGATTGCTACCCGGAACGGATCCGGACACAATTCTTGCTGAAATAAAGGAGCTGTTGGCAGATGAAAACATCAAGGTCGAGCCCGGGCAAAAGCACAGGGCCACCGAGTCGCCAATGGATACGGAAGATTTCTCGATTATAAAAGGCGTTTATCTTGAACACTTTCCGGATGCCCTGGTAGTGGCCTCACTTTTATTCGGAGCCTCGGATTCACGATTCTTCCGGGACAAAGGCACTCCATGCTACGGCGTGTGTCCCATGTTGATCAGTCTGGAAGACCTCAACCGGGTTCACGGCATAGATGAAAGGATTTCGGAAGAAAACATGATAAAAGGGACCCGGGTTTATATTGATATTGTTAAAAAGCTTTGCAGCATATAGTGAAGGTTTAGATCGTTGGGATGGTTATGATGGTTTAGATCGTTAGGATCGTTTAGATGGTTGGGATGGTTATGATGGTTATGATGGTTTAGATGGTTATGATAGTTGGGAACGTATCATTTAATCTCGAGACGTAATAAAAATGATTAAAAACATTTTAGTGACTTATGCACCCGGTGAAGAAGAAAAGGATATCTACCGGGAAGTTCTGGAAGACATCGCCAATGTCCATTACCTTGCAGACAAAACGGGAAATGAGCGCATCGGATTACTCAATGGGGCTGAAGTTATTATTGCCTTGAGCTTTTCTCAAAAGGAAATTGATCATACCGAAGTCTCCCGGGTGAAAAATGTCCGCTTCATTCAGCTAATTTACGCCGGTGCCGACAACATCCCGTTTGGGCTTATTCCGCCTGATATTCTTGTGGCCGGCAATGTCGGGGCTTACGCCCGGCCTATTGCCGAGCATGTATTGGCTCTGACCCTGGCCCTGGCGAAAAAACTTATCCCTAAAAATAAAATGCTGCAGGAAGGCAAATTCGATCAATCCGGTTTTAATCAAGAGATTAGAAGGGGTGTCTGCGGGATTATTGGGTTTGGCGGAAACGGCAGGGAAATTGCCAAAACCATGCAGGCGGTGGGCATGCAAATATACGGTATAAACCGCAGCGGTGATACCGATGCTCCGATTGATTTCATCGGGTCGGCAGAGGCTATGAGAAAAGTTTTGGAAACATCCCATGTGGTGGTGGTAACCACACCGCTGACACGCGAAACAAAAGATTTAATAGGGAAAAAAGAACTCGGCTGGATGAAAAAAGACGCCATTCTAATTAATGTCGGTCGGGGCGATGTTATCAATCAGAAAGCGTTGTATGAGCATCTGGAGGCACACCCGGATTTTCGCGCCGGAATAGACACCTGGTGGTCTGAACCGACTGGCAAAGAAGCGTTTAAGCTGGATTATCCATTTTTTGACCTGCCAAACATTATCGGATCCCCTCACATCGCAGATCATGTACCGCGTTCCATGCCGAGTGCGACTCGAAGAGCTCTGGAAAATGTGAGCAACTTCTTAACGAGTGGTAAACTTCGCGGCATATTAAACCGCGATGATTATCTGGATTCCTAACCCGGACAAACTCAGCCGGTCTTAGCGTAGCGGAGATCCCGCTCGCGGGGTTGTAACGAAGCGTAAATCCCGATTTATCGGGGAATTGAATAGTGAAGCTTTTTCTAAAAATTATTGCCAGCGCTCTGATTGCATTAGCCATTGGACTTGGTTCCGCCTTATGGGCAATTAACTCGCCACCCGGTGAAAATTACAATGTGGAAAACGGAGCATGGCGCACAAATCTTGCCGTTGGAAGTTCCCGGGCCAGAATGTATATCCGGGCTCTGGTTGCGCGAACCGGGCTTTTCGCGTTGAACAAATCCGAAACAATATATTTCATAGCGGATACCGATGACGATGGCGAACCGCTTCATTCGAGTTGTGATTACCGAATTGAAGGAAAAGATATTGAAACCCGCTGGTGGAGTATTACCGCCTATGGTGAGGATCATTTCTTATTAAGGATGAAGACAAACTGGAAGATCTTATTAAAATACAGAAAAAGGCAAGCTGTAACCCTCTATAAATAAACGATCGAATTTTATTAACAGATCATTGGATAAAGAGCATGAAGAAAAAGACAATTTCGACATATTTAATTGTTATTGTCATCGGTTTCATAATGTTTTCCGGCTGCGCAAAAGAAGAAACCCCTGAACCTCTCCAGGTCGGAAGCAACCCGGATCTTGCAGCCCACACGGCGGAGTTCAAGCAGGAGGTGATCAAAGTTACCGACGGCGTTTATGTGGCTATTGGTTATGGGCTTGCCAATTCTGTTTTGCTGGAAGGAGATGATGGTGTTGTCATCGTGGACACCATGGAAAGCGCTGAAGCCGCTGTTCCGGTGAAAGAAGTATTTAACAAAATTACCTCAAAGCCGGTCAAGGGCATCATTTACACGCACTATCATTCGGATCATACCCAGGGCGCTGCGATCATGGCCGGCAATGACAACCCGGAAGTGTATTCCCATGCAAGTACACTTTATTATCTGAAGCGAATTGCGAGCGTCACCCGGGAAACAACCTACCGGCGGGCTATGCGTCAGTTTGGTTCACTGCTGCCCGCGGGAGGGGTTATAAACTGCGGTATAGGACCGGAACTTAAGTTTAACGAGAAAAGCACCATCGCACTTTTACCGCCGACACGAACGTTTGCCGGTGATTCCCTTGAACTTGATATAGCCGGTATGAAACTGATTCTGGTGCATGCCCCCGGTGAAACTCCGGATCAAATCTTTATCTGGCTGCCGCAAAAAAAAGTATTGTTGCCGGCGGACAACTTCTATAAATCATTTCCCAACCTGTATGCGATCCGCGGGACCGAATACCGGGATGTGACACTATGGGTGAAAAGCCTGGATAAAATGCGTCAACTGGGAGCCGAGTATCTGGTTCCCCATCACACCAGACCCATAACAGGGGCAGACAAAATTTATGAAACCCTCACCAATTACCGCGATGCCATCCAATATGTCCACGATCAGACGATACGTCTGATGAATCAAGGTCTGCTCCCCCTGGAAATTGTGGAACGGGTAAAACTACCACCCCATCTGGCCCGCCAGCCCTATTTGCATGAATATTACGGGACGGTATCCTGGTCCGTGCGGGCCATTTTTGGCGGCTATCTCGGCTGGTTCGGCGGAAATGCGACCGATCTTTTTCCACTGTCACTGGATGAGCGGGCCAAACGGTTCGTCGATCTTGCGGGAAGCGAGCAAGGATTGATTGATCATGCAAAACAGGCTGTTGCAAAAAAAGATTACCAGTGGGCTTTGGTATTATGCGACCAGTTGCTGCGAATCAATCCGGAGTCTGATGTTGTTCGCGAGCTAAGGGCTGTGGCTCTCAGTTCACTGGGGAGCAACCAGACAGCAGCAACTGCCAGACACTATTATTTAACACAGGCGTTGGAAGTAGAAAACAAACTCCACATCGGCATGATGAAAATCAAAGATAAGGAAATGGTTCACAATGTCACCATGGAGGGAATATTTGACGGAATGGCGGTAAATCTCGACCCCCAAAAAAGCGCGGATGTTGATGTCATTGCCGGATTTCGCTTTCCGGATACGGGGCAGGCATATACCGTCCATGTTCGCAGGGGAGTAGCGGAAATTCAGCCGAAGTTTCCAGACAATCCGGACATTTCCCTGACTGTTGATTCAAAAGTGTGGAAAGAGGTGGTTACCGGTTTTCGCAATCCGGTGGTGGCCCTGGTTAAGGATGTGGATAAAGAGGGGGGAACGCTGAAGATAATCAAATTCTTAAATCTCTTCAAATCAGAAGACGGATGACAGAAGACGGAGAACGGAAGACAGATGGCAGATGACGGATGACGGGTAAAAGGGTTTCAGGTGTCAGCGCCGCCGCTGGCCGCGAGCGGCCAGTTTGATCGAAGAGGAAACTTCAATGGTTGCTGACCAGAACTTGACCCCAAACCTTCCTTAACTTCTTTTGTTGTCCGCTGTTGCTTCTTGTTGTGATTGTTCTTATTTTAGGCACGACTATCAAATTTGATGGTTTCGTAAAAAGTCCGAAAAAAGCCAATTTTTAAATTTCACACTTAATAATTTCAACAGGTTATGGGATCGAAATTTGAGAATTTTGATTTTTTACGAGATTGTCCATTTGGCTTTGGAAAACTGCACTGATTGGGGGAAAAAACAACTGATGGAATTTGCAGCGCGAATCACTGGTACCGGATCGGCTTTTCCCGAAAGACGGATGACAAATGACGATATCGCTCAGGAATTGACCCGCTTTGGTCTGAAAACCAACGACCAATGGATCAGGGACAGAACCGGCATCCTTGAAAGAAGAATTTCCAATGTTCAAAACGAGGCCGAAACCAACTCTTCTCTCGGTGCCCGGGCCGCCGAAATAGCCCTGGAAATGGCCGGACGAAAACCGGAAGATATCGATCAGATAATTTATGCAACCTGTTCGCCGGATACGCTGATGCCCTCGACCGCCTGCTGGCTTCAACAAAAAATCGGTGCCTCCAGGGCATGGGCCATGGACATCAATGCTGTCTGCTCGGGATTTGTTTACGGGGTTGTTACAGCCGAGCAGTTTATTCTTTCCGGGCATTCGAAAACCGTGCTGGTTGTGGGAGCGGAAGTGCTGAGTCAATTGGTCAACTGGCAGGATCGAGCCATCTGTATTTTATTCGGCGACGGAGCCGGTGCGGCCGTGTTAGAACAGGTCCCCGCCCGATCCAGCCAACGAATTCTTTCCAGTTACTTATCTTCCGACGGAAACCTGAGCAAACTGCTTTACATACCGGCCGGCGGGTCCAATCTGGAGGTCACCCCCGAACGGTATGCACAGAATCTGCATAAGATGCACATGAACGGCCGGGAACTTTTTAAGGTAGCTGTGCGGACACTTTCGGAATGTGCGCTGCGCACGCTGGAAAAATTACACATGCCGGCGGTCAAACTCGACTGGTTTGTACCCCATCAGGCCAATCTCCGCATTATAGAAGCGGTGGCAAACCGCATTGGTGTTCCGATGGAGAAAGTGGTCATCAATCTGGATCGTTACGGCAACACCTCGGCGGCAACCATCCCGACGGCCCTGGATGAAGCCATTCGGGACGGCCGCATTCAGGAAGGACAAACAGTCCTGACGGATGCCTTCGGGTCCGGACTCACCGCCGGAGCGCTGCTGTTTCGCTGGTAATTCTTCGCCTACCTCTTATTTAATCGCATATGACTGCAGATAAAAAACAGACAATTGCTCTTATGCTACCAAATCTAGCTGCCGGAGGGGCTGAGAGGGTATTTGTTAACCTGTTAAAAGAATTTGATCGTTCCAGGTTTTATTTGCATATGATCGTTGTTGATCCCACAGGACCTTATTTAAAAATAGTTCCAGAGGATATAGCCTTTCATGGTCTTGGATATAAGAAAGTAAGCAGGGCAACTCCTGAAATTGTAAATACTATAAAAAAAATTAAGCCGGATATAATTCTATCAACGATAGATCACCTCAATCTGGCCCTGTTACTTGTTAAACCGTTTTTGCCTGATAAAACGCTTCTTTTTTTACGAGAGTGCAATCTTACATCGAGCAATCTTTCAAAAGGATTTAAAAACTGTATATTTCGTATTTTAAAAAAAAGGCTGCTTAATTTTGCCGACAGGATAATATGTCCGGCAAATGCAATAAAGAATGATCTTCAAATAAATTTTGGGATCAGACCTGAAAAAATGATAACAATTTATAATCCTGTTCAGGTTGAAGAGATTAGATCCAATTTGCAGCCTCATAATCCAGATCGGCATAATTCAGATTATAAAATAGTTTCGGCCGGGACATTGGAACACAGAAAAGGTTTTGATTTACTCATAAATGCTATGTCAGAAACCGTAAAAAAAAACAATAAGATCCATTTGACCTTACTGGGTGATGGCCCGGAAAAAGAAAACCTTAAAAAACAGATTGAGTCATTAAGCCTTTCTGAGAATGTAACACTTGAGGGTTATCAGGAAAATCCATATATATACTTTTCAAGGGCAGATCTTTTTGTGCTTTCTTCTCGGTATGAGGGCCTGCCAAATGCCATGCTTGAGTCCTTAGCTTGCGGTACTCCTGTTGTTGCTTTTAACTGTCCCGGGGGTATTGATGAAATAATTGTCAATGAGTCACAAGGCGCTTTAGTTCCTGAAAATGATGTGCCAGCATTATCAATGGCGATTGAAAAACAGATTAGATCTCATAAACATACAAAGGGGCTCTCTTTTGCCGGATAAGTTTGATATAAAGACGGTTGTCCCTGCTTATGAGGAGTTGTTTATCTCTGAATACAGATATCGTTTATTAGGTGATTAGGTGATTAGTTGATTGGTTAAGTGGTTAAGTGGTTAAGTGGTTATAAATATGGATTTATCCCACAGTTGCAAAATAATTGGACACTGTCACTTAGGTTTCAGGTGTCGGGTTTCAGGTGTCAGCGCCGCCGCCGACCAAAAAAACGGCCGGTCTAATCGAAAAAGAAACTTTGTAGTTTTGAATCATTTGTTTTTGGATTGTGGGAGCGGTTTTTAACCGCGATTACCCGGGTAATCGTGGCCGGAGGCCACTCCCACCAACCATTGATTACAACCTAAATAACATTGAATTTTCTGAAGTTTCATATAAGTAGTAAAAAAGTGAGAGTCGGCCTGAAACCCCTGGCCCAGACCTAACTTTGTATGAATCTGGAAAATAAGACATCATTGGGATCTCCCACAGTGAACAGTAAAAATCCGTCATGTCGCACCAGGGCGGGCTGACACCCGACACCTGAAACCTATTCTCCGAAAAGGCTTCACTACGCCCGAAAATGTCCAAAAAAATGAGCTATTTTCATAGGAACTTAGGGGCTTCGCCCCAATTGGAACGTTGGAATATTCCATTTCCGGGGCAAATTCGGAAGCCCCAAAAAACCTCTATGTTCTCAGTAGGTTGTAGAAATTCCGAAACGTTAAATTAGGAGGTCTGGTATATATACACCCGGGTGATCACCATGAAAATATTCGAACATTTTAAATGCTATTGCTCTTTCTGGAAGCCCTCTTTGGCGAGACGGATTTCCCTTTATTTTGTACTTTTCGGTTTGATTATCTTTTTAGTTACATCGATGCTTTACATGATGGGCGCAAGGAAACAATTCATTGGTTCAACCAGTAAATTGATTAATGATCAGCTCTCCCAGTTGGACGGCAGCAATGAACCGGATTTCATCTGGAAAGGCATCAACAAGCCACAACCCCAGCTGTATCGCTTATTGAGAATTCTGGCGAACCTTTCTTCAAGTTTTTATATTGTTTCCGATATTTCCATCTACAGCAAAATGCCGGATAGCGCAACCTGGTATCGACTGGATTTTCCCGATGGCCCGATGCTTCAGTCAAATCGAATTTCAGAAGACCCTTACACGAATAAACTTGATCGTTGGCTTAAGCATCGTTTTCGACCGGCAAAAGCAAAGATTTATTCTGACAACGGATCCCATTCCATGTTCGTAAACATTACCGGCGAAAATGATGTCAATAACTACTTTCTTAAGATAGGCGTTGACAGTCAGGGCATCAGCGGCGTTATGCACAAACAGATGAAGCATTTTGTGGTGTTCTTACTAGTGGCTCTGATTATTCTGCGATTTTTAGGTTATTACTTTGCACGTAAGATTGCGGGTCCGATTGAAAATTTATCTGCAATTTCCACCGAAGTTGCCAAAGGAGATCTGTCAAAGTTGGCACCAGTTAGCACCCATGATGAAATCGGGGAGCTGTCAAAGAATTTTAACCAAATGATTGAGGGTCTCCGTGAACGTGAACGCACCAAGTTGCTTGAATTTGAGTTGGAAAAAGGTCGCCAGATTCAAATGGAATTTCTTCCTACCAAAATACCCCAGGTGCCCAATTATGAAATTGCGACCAGTTTCTATCCGGCAGGGGAAGTTTCCGGGGATTTCTACGATGTTTTCACATTACCGGACGGGCGCATCAGTCTGGTCATCGCCGATGTTTGCGACAAAGGAGTCGGTTCAGCGTTGTATATGGCTCTGTTCCGCAGCTTGATCCGGGTCTTTTCTAACCAGGCGTTATCCGAACAATTATCAGCAGCTGTCAAAAGCGCCCGGAAAGACAAACAGATCGATTCGGCGCAACCTTCCGGCATCGATCCGGTCAGCGGCCTGAGGGCGGTTGCCGACACCAATAACTATATCGCTCTTAATCACGGTGATGAAGGGATGTTTGCCACCCTTTTTTTGGGGATTCTGGATCCCGCAACAGGATGGCTCTACTATATAAATGGCGGCCATGAACCCCTACTTATTATCAGTCCGAATGGTATCAAGGAAAAACTAGCACCCACCGGCCCGGCTGTCGGCCTCTGGCCGAACGCAACGTTTGACATTCAGAGGATTCAACTCGAACCGGGCGACATGCTAATCGGCTATACCGACGGTGTCACTGAAGCCCGGTCTCCGGAGGATGAACTTTTTGGCAGAAATCGATTGCGTTCACTTATTGAACAGCCGGTTAATTCTGCAACCGAATTGCTGGAGCGCATCAAAAATAATTTGTTTTCTTTTATCGATGTCGCCCCAAGAGGAGATGATGTGACCATGCTGGCCGTGCAACGGATTACCGGTGTATAAATGACTGTCTCGAGATTTCTACAATCTGCTGAGAATATAGGGGTTTTGGGGAGATTCCGAATTTGCCCCGGAAATGAAATAATGGATCGGTGCAATCATGATGGTTTCGTAAAAAGTCTGAAAAGAGCCAATTTACAAATTTCACACTTAATAATTTCAATAGGTTACGAGATCGCAATTTGAGAATTTTGACTTTTTACGAGATTGTCATCATTACTCAACCTTGACTTTGGTCATTTTAGCGCCGGCATTGTTAGAACCCTTTTTCTCAAGGTATTCGATCCGGTTATCCAGCAATGACTTGACACCCTTAAGAAATTCAATCCTGGACTGAGTCATGTGTTTGTAAAACGTTGATTTTCTCCCAAAGGTCTTTTCAAGATCCATAAAAAAAGTACCCGCAGGACAGATAGTCCTCTCCTCTTTACCCTTTTTCTCGACCATGATCGCCTCCTTTGAAAAATACATTCAAATATTCTTTTTCCAATTTGGCCTTTACCGAGTTTAATGGGGCCACCTGTCTTGGAAGCAGAATATGCCTTTTAAATCCGCCGATACGGATAACTAGTTCATCATAACGCTTGTTGAGTTCAATATCTTTTTTTAAAGCAAATGGAAGTTTCAATTTAAGACGGTAACCATCTTTTTCTTTGGCAAAATGATACGGTTCCTCTTTAAGAAAACGATCCAGCGGATTTTTCGCACCATAGATTTTATCCGCTAATTCCTCCAAATGACTATAGCCGATAACCTCATCGCCAAACAAATTGACAGGGAAAATGGGCACCGGGCTAAAATAATCCCGGGCCTTTTCGAGGTGATCCTGCTGTCCCTTCATCCAGTCTTTAAAATATGGATCCTGAATATTCCCGGGAAGCATGCGGTTCATGATGATGGCATCAATACTCATTTTATACAAGCAAAAATACATAAAGGCTCGCTGGGTTTCCTTTAATACCACTTTTTCCGGATTGGTCACCAGGCGCACAGTGGTCGTGGTCGGATCCACCAATATTTTATCCACCCCTTTGAGTTTTTTAAAGAGGTCCTCTATGGCCTGAAAATAATCATCGCCGGGCAGGGGAATGTCGGTGACACGTTTGGCCACGGGACGTAAGTATTTCGCAAACTTTCTCTCCACTTTAAAAATTTTATTCATATACCACTCCAATGTCGTGGGTATACTGATGAAGCGGAGCGATTCTCCCGTGGGCGCACAATCAAGCAAAATGACATCAAACTTTCGTTCCCGGACGTATTGGTTGATGTAAAGCAGGAGAGTGATTTCTTCCATCCCCGGCAAAATGGCCAATTCTTCAGCCAACACATCATCCAATCCGGCGGTATTGAACAAACTGGCAAGGTAGGCGTGGATATCCCCCCAGTATCGTTGGATCTCTTCCTGGATATCCAGCTCCTGAATCCATAATTTTGGATTGATTTCAACGAGCTGTCCTTTATTCCGGTCCAGCAGATCCCTGTCAATATCAAAAATATCCGCCAGGCTGTGAGCCACATCCAACGACATCACCACCGTCCTGTGACCCATTTGTGCCGTCTTGATTCCGGTGGCCGCCGCCACGGATGTTTTTCCGACACCGCCCTTTCCGGCGAAGAGAATGATTCTCACGATGGCGCTCCTAAATAATGCGCCATACATCGGCGCCACAGATCATGATTCACCACACACACATCTCCGCCTTCATTCCGGCTGGCCACAATTGTTCCAAAATCTTCGGGAGACAGCTCACCGCAGGCATCTCCCGACCAGCTTGCAAAATCCGGGTTTACTGAAATAAACGCTTCCATGCGCCCGGCATCCACCGCAACGCTGCATCCCATATCCGGCAGCACAACCAGATCAGTTTCTTTTTTGCTGTCATGCACGT
>PVMK01189058.1_pt2 | contig 12104 bp, 13 predicted proteins | sample 1853481 | NCBI WGS metagenome assembly PVMK01 (sample SAMN08533507, study PRJNA380276) | Marine sediment metagenome, whole genome shotgun sequencing project. | reverse complement strand
ATAAGCAGATTACAACAGGTGAAGGCGGTCTTATCTTAACTGACAGTAAAAAGATATATGATATGTGCCGCAGCATGCGTAACCAGGGCCGTGATCCGGATAACAGGGTTGCCGGTCATTTAAGGCTTGGGTATAATTACCGGCTCAGCGATATTAACTGTGCGCTCGGTATTACGCAGCTTCAGAGGCTTAAAGATATTATTCAAAAAAGAGAAAGAGTGGCCCAGTATTATAACCGGAAGATCAGCTCAATTGGTTCTATAACTTCCCTCTCATCACTTCCCAATGTAAAGATGAGCTGGTTTGTTTACGTGATAAAGCTTGAAAAAGGTTTTAATAGAAAGGATCGTGACACTGTCATGAAAAAGCTGCAGCAGAAAGGTGTTTCGTGCAGTACGTATTTTATTCCTATTCATCTGCAGCCTTTTTATCAAAAGAAGTTCGGCTATAAAAGAGGCGATTTTCCGGTTTCAGAGTCTGTGTCTGACAGGTCAATTGCCCTGCCATTTTATAGTAACCTGAAACGTGTAGATATTGACTATATTACTGACAGTTTAAAGAGTCTACTTGGATAGTTTTATTTTTAAGTTTTTTGCCGAATTTTGATTTTGGCAGGACTCTTGATGCTAGGCTGGAAATGCTTTGTTTGTATATGAGAGTGGGTTAATATGTTTTTTGTTCGGATATTGTTGCGCAGGGCACCATTTTTTTAAGTAACTGACGGATTTTTCCTCTATTGTCTTCCGGCTCTTCAAGGATTTCTTGCATTTTTTCAGTCTGTTTTAAATACTCAGAGATGTCGAAACTCTTTCGTTAAGGTATTTTATTTTATTGTGCTGGGTGGGCAATATGTCTTCCCCCTCCCAGTAGAGTTCCTCGTGGAGTTTTTCTCCTTCTCTCAATCCGATGAACTCAATATTAATATCTTTGTAGGGCACCAGGCCCGAAAGTTCAATCAGGTGTTCAGCAAGTTTAGTGATATTAGCAGGTTTTCCCATATCCAACAGGTATATCTCCTTGCCGCTTCCCATTGAGCCTGCCAGCAGTACCAGGTGAACAGCTTCTGGAATGGTCATTAAAAATCTTGTAGTATCTGGATGCGTAACGGTGATTGGGCCGCCAGTGCTGAGCTGTTTTTTAAAAAGCGGTATAACGCTTCCGCTGCTCCCAATAACATTTCCAAATCTCACTGAGATAAATTTAACAGAGGTGTTTTCATAGGTCTGAAGGAGTTTTTCAGTCATTCTCTTGGTGGAACCCATTACGCTGGAAGGATTAACCGCTTTATCGGTTGAGATAAAGACAACTTTTTTTACATTATATTTTACGCAAAGGTCGCTTAGAACCTTTGTGCCGAAAAAGTTGTTCCTTACAGCTTCTGCAGGGATCCCTTTCCATTAGAGGTACATGCTTGTAGGCTGCCGCATGGTAGATAATACTGGGCTTATATTTTCCCAGTATGCGGGAGAGTTTATTTCGATTAAGGATGTCGCCGACAACGGACACAATTTTTAAACCCGGGACATTCTTTTCTATTTCAATATCTTTATAGTATAGGTTGTTTTCGTTGCGTTCATACATGATAAGTGTTTTCGGACGGAACTCTGCAACCTGTCTGCAGAGTTCGGAACCGATTGAGCCGCCTGCACCGGTTATAAGTATTGTCTCTCCTGCAAGGTCGTTTGTAAGCGGATCTCTCTTATCATCAAATGATACGGCCGGCCTGCCAAGGAGCTCGTCCGGTTTAACATCGCGCATCTGGCTGAAAAATGTTTCTCCTGTTATTACCTTTGAGATGCCCGGAAGGGTTTTATATGATACGTCTGCCTTGTCGCAGAATCTAAATATTTCCTGGAGGTCTTTGAAAGGTGCGGAAGGCATTGATAGGAGTATTTCGTCTATATTATGGAGTTTGACAAGAGCTGGTATGTCATGATGTGTTCCAAGAATAGGCAGGTTTTTTATTCTATGTCCTTTTTTTGCCGGGTCATCATCAATAAATCCCGACAGGCTTAAGGTTGAGTGCGTTGTTGCTGCGTATTTCGTTTAATACTGTGATGCCGGTTCTACCTGCGCCTGCGATAAGTATGTTCTTTTTTTCACCTTTATGTTTTTCTGCCTCATATTTCTCTATTACAAGCCTTGTTATGACTCGTACTCCGCACAGCATTACGTAAATAAATATAGTATCCATAATAAAGACTGAACGCGGAAAACCGGACAGCCCGTAAATAAATACCACCGAGAGAATGAAGCATACTGAGCTTACTGCAACACCCGTTGCTATTTTTGTTAGGTCTTCTATGCTTACATATCTCCACCATCCGTCAAATAGATCCATATAATAAAAGGTTATCAGCCTTACAATGACTATTATTGGAAGGGTTTTTAAAAAGATATCGACTTGTTCGGAAGGAATAGCAAAGTCAAACCTGAGAAGAAAGGCGATGTGATATGAGAGGGGTATTAACAGGGTCTGTATTATAAAAATTGAGCCTTGTCCCCAGTCAAAGTAAGGTTTTTGTATATTTTTCAAGTTTTTTTTTGGGGGCACTTTTTTTTAAACCTTTATTTATGAATTTAAAAATGCCAATTTTTATTTGGGCCTGTCCTTAAAACTTTTACCGACTATATCTAATAATATATCAAATAATTATTATGTTGTCAAAATAATTCTATATTGATTAAATATATATAATTTTCAATAAAATAAAATAAAAATATGAGGAAAAATATAATTATTTAATTTATACGTGGAGGGCATTTGTCTATGAAAAATCTAAGCAATGAATTGTATAAGGCAATGGATGCAGGCTGGAAGTTTTTCTGGACTTGACCGGGGAGTTTTATTAATACAGCTGGCATGGGCGTATGTACCAACACGTATTCAGTGGAGTTCTTTGTTTTGCATTTTATGTTCTTAAATATTTCACCCAGTTGAAAACACATTTTGTCTGCAAGCTGTTTTCCCCTTTCACTTCTGAAATAATGTCCGATTGCTAATTTTTTGGAATTTTCAAATGAAATAAAAATATCAGCATCTGTTAATGATGCCATGCTTGCCCTTTTTGCTTTAGAGGGGGGAGACCCCTTTTCCCAGGTTAAAATTACTTTTCCTCCGGCATTCTCGATTTTATTCTTAAGCTCAAGGATAAGCGGGAAAGTTGATTTGTTTTTTCCTGCTGGATCAAGAATTATTTTTTTGTTGAAGAAGGTTCCGTTGTCGACTGGTTTTAATATCAGGTTTATTAAGGTTGTCTTGCCGGATTTGAGTACCGGGTATATTGTTATTGGAAAATACCCTTTTTTTTTAAATTCATAACAGATTTTTTCAACTGTTTTTGACTCGTCATATACAAATCCTATTGAGTCTGAAAAACCCGAAGATATTTTATTTTTAAAAATTTCTGCGTTAGTAACAGGACAACCAAAGGTGTCTCTTAAGGTCGCTATGAAGTAAGCGTTTTTTACTCTACCACATTCTATTGATGACTTTGATATGACTTTGTCTGCTGTTGCAGTCAGTTTTACTTTTTGCGGTTTTTCAGGAGAAATAAAGATTGCGCGTGCTTTTCCGTCTTTTGTAAACACACTTCTTTGCAGGAAAAAGCCGCCTGTTGCGTAAAGTTTAATTTCTGTATTGTCTGCAACCGGCCTTCCAAGTCTGTCAAAAACTTCAATGTCGAAAGGGTTTCTAGCGGTTCCGTCAGCAGGCATGGATGAGAAGAGTGGTGTGGTTTTGATTTTTGCAGGGACGAGTGAAACATTAAAAGAGAAACATTTCTTTTTTGAAATGTTTCCGTTGCTGTTCTTTGCTGTTAGGCAGAAGGTGTGAGATCCGTTGTTTAATGGTTTGTCCGGGATGAAAGAGATTGTTTTGTTATCATAATTAAATGAACTGATTTTTTTGTTATCAACTGTCATGGTAATATCTTTTTTTAACACAGAAGCATTTTCACTGCCGGGATCAATATAGGCGCTCACTAAAGGTTTTGCTGTTTTAAGGATAATATTTTCTGGTTCAACGAGGGTTATTTCAGGGATGCCTTTACTGAAATAGTCAATTATTCCAAGAAAATAACCCTTTGCTTCACGCATGGCTGTTCTTTGAAATGACAGTTCTTTTTCATTTGTTTTGCTGGAGATAAAAGAGGCTTCTCCCAGTATTGCGGTTGCATCTGTGTTTCGCAGAACATGATAATTGCCCGGAAGGACAGATGCGCTATCTGAAGCAAGTTCTCCTTTTAGATATTTTATGATTGATTGTGCTGCATCACGTGATTTTCCTGAATCAGATGTTTTATAGAAGATTATTAGGCTGTTCATATTTTTGTTGTTTTCAGATGCATTATGATGAATGCTTATGAAAAGATCTGCACCATGCAGGTTGCTTACTTCAGCACGCGCCCGCAGATCTTTTTTCAGGGTAAAGTCTTCTCCTCTGTAAACGCTTGAATCAGTGTGACGGGTAAGAACAGGTTCTGCACCGGCTGCTTTTAAAAGACTCCATAGATGAAGGGCAACTCCTATATTCACTTCAGATTCTTTTAAGCCTTTTAAGCCCACTGCTCCTTTTTCTATTCCTCCGTGGCCTGGGTCGATAACGATTATCTTCCCCTTTATAGGGGCAGTGTCAATTCCTTCTAAACTGAAGACGGCAGGGGGTGGAAGCCTGTAGCGTGAACATCCGCAGAAGAAAAATGAAAAAAGGAGTTAGAATTGTTAGGATAAAGTAGGAGGAATATTTTAAAAGTTTCATAGTTTTTGTGGTTAAAAAGTTTTCAAATTTACAGCTTTATGCGGTGATTAAAAAATTTGTGTTTTTAAGTTTACAAATATTACTGCAAGGAATAAACATTTCCTGCGTTGGCAGGTGTTTATTTGTCCGTGAGAATATATTTTATTAGGGACAAACCGCGATAGAGAATAATTTTTCACATAAAGACGATCCAGTTCATCAGGAAAGACTCAGGTTTAAACTTGACTGAAATTCATAATTTTTGGTACGGTCAAAATGTGTCTTAACCACAGGTGCTTATCTTGTTGCTATTTAATTTATTATTTCAGCATTTTTGATAAACTGGAATAATTAATGCTTAATTATTTTGTCATTGTTAAGTCTTTTATTTATAATGTAGACGATTTTTTATCAAGAAAAATCTGATTTTATTTATTAGGGTTTTATCGTTTGAAGAGGGATTTTTATGTTTGATGTTTTAATTAAAGGCGTAGCTGTTATTGATGGTACCGGTCAAAAAGCTAAAGTAGAGGATGTAGGGATTAAAGGAGATTCTATATCAGAGGTAGGACAGATCGATAATATGGAAGCAAGGGAAGTTTTTGACGGCCGCGGTTATTTTTTATGTCCTGGCTTTATTGATGTACACTCCCATTCTGATTTTAATATATTGGCTGAACCTTCTGGTGGATCAAAGATAAGACAGGGGGTTACAACCGAGGTGTGCGGTAACTGCGGGCTTTCTGCTGCTCCGCTTTTGGGAGAATATAAAAAACAGCGTAAAAAAAGTGTAAAAGCTCTCGGTATTGATATTAACTGGGCTGATTTAAAGGAGTACAGACAGGTTGCAGAAGGAAAAGGTCTCCCTTTAAATATTGTGCCGCTTATTGGTCACGGGAACTTAAGGGGCGCTGTAATGGGTTATGAAAACAGGAAAGCTTCAGCTTCTGAAATAAATGCGATGAAGGTTTTGCTTGAAAAAGAAATGAAGGAAGGAGCTTGGGGGCTTTCAAGCGGGCTTATTTATCCGCCGGGTGTTTATGCCGGGCAGGATGAGTTGGTTGAGCTTAACAATATTGTAAAAGAGTTTAACGGTGTTTACACATCGCATATAAGAAGTGAAGGTGATTATTTAATTGATGCGATTGATGAGGTGATTTCCGTAGCAAAAGAGTCGGGTGTTTCTTTGCAGATATCACACCTGAAGACTATGGGAGAAAAAAACTGGAACAAGCTCCCCCTTGTCTTTAAAAAGATAGAGCGGGTCCTTGATGAAGGAATGGATGTCTCTGCAGACAGGTACCCCTATATAGCGGGAAGCACAGGCCTTGACGCAATTCTTCCTGTCTGGGCCTGTGCCGGAGGAGCAGATGCGGAAATTGAAAGAATAAGACCAGAAGAAAAAAGGGAAAAGATTTTTTCAGAGATGCTTGAGTCAGTTTCCGAAAAAGAGATTGCGGAAACAATTATGATTGCAAGAGTAGTAACAAAAAAAAACAGACATCTTGAAGGTAAATTTATTGGAGAGGCTGCGCAACTAAGGGGACAGTATGTAAAGGACGCACTTTTTGACCTGTTGGTTGAAGAGGAATTGGATGTTGACGCCATCTTTTTTAGTATGAATGAGGATAACTTAAAAGAGATTTTGAAAAAAGAATATGTTATGCCGGGATCCGATGCGTCGGTATGGGGAACTGCCGGACCTCTTTCAAAAGGAAAGCCGCACCCCAGAGCTTTCGGGACATTCCCACGCTTCATAAAGAAGTATGCGATGGAACAAAAACTATTTGAGCTTGAAACAGCAGTAAATAAGATGACAGCATTTCCCGCTGAAAAGTTTGGGATAGCTGATCGCGGTAAGATAAAAAAAGGTTTAAAAGCAGACCTTGTTATATTTGACCTGGATAAGGTTGCTGATAATGCTACCTATGATAACCCGCATCAATATCCTGATGGTATCATCAATGTCATGGTGAATGGAAGATGGGTTGTGAATGACAAAAGCTTTACAGATGAAAAACCGGGAAAGATTCTTTTAAAGAGCTAAAGGACTTTAGGTGCCTTATGTAATGTAGTAATTTTTTTCCATTGTCATGAAATCAATTGCAGCAGAAAGACTTTCAGTAAAAAGATCAGAACTGTAGCAGTCGCTTTCTTCAACTATAAAGTTTATCACGTTTTTGTCTGCTGCTGATGCCAGGAAAAAGTTGGTTGAATTTCCTTCGCATAGCATAAACGGGATCAGTCTATAGTCTGGTCTTGTCTCTCGATAACTGCACATATTCTATTCTCTTTATTGCTATGAGATAATGTTTTGTCCTATATTTGACTTATCGACAGAAAAGAGGGGATACTTAGTATTTTGTTTATAATATGCCGGCGAAATGTTTGACATGTTTATAAAAAAAATATAACATTGTTCGTATTGATAATGTTTTGAAGGAGTTTAATGTGAAAATAAACAGAAGAATGGCTCAAAAAGTAATTACTGTCAGTCCTGATGCCAATGTTCTGGATGTTTTGAACGTGCTGCATCAGAACTCTATCAGGCACCTTCCTGTTGTGGAAGGTAAAAAGTTCGTAGGTTTTCTGGAGGAGTCTGATATCAGGCAGGTTCTTTTGTTGCCTGGCGGAAAGGATATGAAAATTGAAGAGGTTATGAATCGGGAGCCAATAACTATTGGTCCTGAAGATAACCTTGAGGATGCGGCAAAGCTTATTTATCATTACAAAATTGGAGGGCTTCCTGTTCTTGATAAGGGTAAACTGGTTGGGGTTATCACTGTGGGTGATGTTCTTGCTGCTTTTATTGAGATTATGGGTGTACTGCAGGCAAGCTCGAGAATTGATGTTATGCTTGGTGAAAAACCGGAAGCTTTTGAAGATCTGTCCCGTCTGATCAAGGCAGAGGGTGGTGAGATAATAAGTGTGGGGATGGGAAGTCTTCCAGAAGAAGAAGGTAATATCTGTTTCTTTCGCCTGAAAAAATGCGATGTGGGACGCCTTGTGGATGTTATAAAAAATAACGGTTATGAGGTTGGAGATGTTATCGAATAAAAAAATTCAAATTTTTTAAATGTCAAAATGAGATCCTATCATAAAGCTGTTTGTGTTCCATCCTAAAGCCTTGTCCTTTACCTTAATGCGGAATTTCAATAGAAGAGATAATATATTTTAGTAAAAATAATGACTGTAAAAAGAAAACCAGCCATAAAAAAGACAGAGGTTAAACTACTTGAGGTTTTTGCTAATCCTAATCCAAATCGTGATTATGAGATTGAGATAGAAGCGCCTGAATTTACTTCGGTATGTCCGAAAACTGGGCAGCCTGATTTCGGAGAGGTTATAGTAGTTTATATTCCGGACAGAAAATGTATTGAGCTTAAGAGCTTTAAATATTATCTGCAGCAGTTCAGAAATAAAGGAATATTCTACGAAGATATTACAAACAGGATTCTTGATGACATGGTCAAGGCCTGCTCGCCAAAGTTTATGGAAATTACTACCAGATGGCGGCCAAGGGGAGGAATTTCCACCAATGTAACTGCGGTTTATAGTAAAGATGAGGATTGAAAACGCTTTTTAACTTTTATGGCAGTTTTGCTACTGATTATAAAAAATTCCTATCTGTTCAGCAACATATTCTATCTGTTTTTTTTCCAGCTCAGGAAAAACCGGGAGTGCAAGAGTCTCGTTTGAGGCTTTTTCTGATTCGGGAAAATCACCTTCTTTGTATCCCAGGAATTTAAAGCATTCCTGCATGTGAAGTGAAAGAGGATAATATATGGCGCATCCTATTTCTTTGCTTATAAGATGTTTCTTTAGTTCGTCACGGTCTTTTGCTCTGATCACGAACTGGTTAAATACGTGATTAAAGCCTTCTCCTATTTGTGGAGGAGAGATATATTCAAGCAGCCCCTGTTCTTCAAAAAGTTTTTTATATAGCCCGGCGTTTTCAGAGCGCTTTTTTGCCCATGAATCAAGGTGAGGCAGTTTTACTAGAAGTACAGCAGCCTGAAGAGCATCCAGTCTTCCATTCATACCCACATGCTGATGAAAATATGTTTCACCCATTCCGTGCATTCTAAGACTTTTTAATTTCTTTGCTGTTTCCTCATTTTTTACGGTTATCATTCCACCGTCACCGAAACAGCCGAGGTTTTTGGAGGGAAAGAAAGAAAGACAGCCGAAATCTCCCATTGAGCATGATTTCTTGACCTCATTGTTAATGCTGCAGGAAGCACCCAAAGCCTGGGCAGCATCTTCGATTACTGCGATATTATATTTTTTTGCAATTTCAAGTATGGGCTCCATATCAGCGCACTGGCCGTACAGGTGAACAGGTATTATTGCTTTTAACTTAGTTTTTTCCTGTTCAGAAAGAGAGTCAATAAGTGATTCAAGCTTAACAGGGTCGATGTTATATGTGACAGGGTCAATATCCACGAAAAGGGGTTCTGCATTTAGTCGGCAGATAGAGCCCACAGTAGCAAAAAATGTATATGGGGTGGTTATTATCTTATCACCCGGTTTTATGTCCAGAGCCATCATGGAAAGCAGCAGTGCGTCAGAGCCTGAATTTACTCCCACGGCAAATGGCGCACCACAGTAAGAAGCAATCTCCTGTTCCAGTTTTTCAACATTTGGCCCAAGGATAAAACTCTGACTGGTGATAACTTCATCAAGCGATGACATTATCTCATCTTTTATTGACTGGTACTGGGGTTTCAGGTCTAGAAGCGGAACTTTCATTGAGGAAATCTCCTGACAAGGATTATTATTATCGAGACAGTATAAGCAATAAATGATTTATTTACAATAAATAAGTAAAACAGGGAATCTATAAATCCAAAAGCTAAAACGCTGTGAGCAGATATAGACATCGTTTTTGCACTCTAATACAAAACCGGATTAAGGAAGGCGGCGTGGAGAGATCCTTTTTCTCTACAGAATTTTAGGGTAAGGATGATGAAGTTTTTCCCAGATACTGTTTAAATAATTTATTACTCTTCGATAATAATGGCTTCAACAGCACAGGCTTCAGCCGCATCTCGACATTCCTCTTGAAGGTTTTCCGGTACGACTTCCTCTTTAACTATAGCAATATCGTCCTGCATTTCAAACAGCTCTGGGCAGCTGTCAACACACATTTCACATCCTACACAGATATCTGGATCGACTGTTACTTTCATAATGAACTCCTTTTATAAAAGATTGGTTTAATCTCCCAGGGCCTGCTGTAAATCCATGGCATGTTCCTGCTCCATCGCAAGGATTGTGCGCAAATGCTGGGAGAGTGCGAATTCTTTTAACTCTTCTGCCTGTTCAACTCGTATTTTATATCTGCGGATGGCATCTTCTTCGCCGTCAAGGTCCTGTCTGAGCATTTCTATATTTTCGCCTGATGTTAAAATATTACCCACCAGAATTGAGGGTGTCCCGCCGAGAAAATCAATCTGGTCAGACAATAGCATGGCGTGCTGTATCTCTTCTGTTGCATGTATTTTAATCTCCTTGATTATATCACCATAGGCAGCGCCTTTCATAACAGCAGCATGATTAATATATTGAATTGCAGCTGAATATTCCAACTCCAGATCGCGGTTAAGCATCTTGATTAAGTCTTTAATAGATATGCTCATAATATTCCTTTCAGATTTTAGTTAAGTCGTTATTTAGGATACCAGCTGCATAACAGATTCCTGAGCTGAACCCTCGACAAATATGTCATTTGGTGTTTTTTCAAAAAAATCTTTCCACCTGGGGTCAGACTCAATTTTTTGCAAAGTGATTTCCAGCGAAGCCAGACCCTCAAAATCTCCGATCCAGAATACTGTTTCTACGGAACAAAATAATCCAATAAAAACCTTAAATTCCACACTGTTATCAATGTTGTTTGCCAGCCCAGCTATTTTTTTTGCATATTCCAGGGCATTTGTCTTGTTATGGCGTTTAATTTTTCTTGATCTTTGCAATCTTATCATAATGGCCTCCTCTTAGTTGCTCGTTTTAATGGAATTCAGTATAAATTAACCGCTTTGATTCTCTTATAAATATATATAACCAATTTTTTTGGGTATGACCAGAGGGTACTCATAATAATTTTTTTGAGGGTAATTTGGAGGGACAGGGGAAATAATCGCTGATTTTGAAATATATTTAATTATGAGTGTTTAAAAGAAATATAAAACAACAGGAAGTTAAGTGGGAATCCGCAGACATTTAGGACTTGTTTTCTGTCAGGTTTTAAGCACAGCCGGTATTTTCATTTTTACCTGAAGTATGAAAAAACATTATGAGAACCAGACATAGTGATGAAAAGGTCATTGGGTAAAATAATGCTTTTGTTGAGGAAAGTTCAATTACCCATCCGGTTATAAGCGGCCCTGCGATACATCCCAGCCCATAAAAGAAACTGAAAGAAGCATTTGCCCTGCCCATTTTATCCAGGGTGACTATATCAGCGATATGGGCAAGAGCTATTGGGTACAGAGCTCCGGCAACCAGACCAACCATAAAACATAAGAAACAAATGGAAAGATAGCTGTCGAAAAAATTAAAACTCAATGTTGTAATCAAAAGGAGAACTGCACAGCCTTTTAAGACATTAACTTTTCCCAGTTTGTCAGCAAGTTTGCCGGCAGGGTATGGTGATACTATTCCACCTGCTGCAAAAACGGTAAAAACAATTCCGATTTTTTTACTCCAGATGCCAAGCTCTGCCAGGTATAGAGAGAGGAAAGTCCCTATTGATACTTCAACTACTGCGTAACAGGCTCCAGCTGCAAGGGGGACAATCAGGAGTCCGATCATCCTTGAAAACCCCCACTCGCTTTTTTTAACCGGGACAGGAACGTTATCATATCCAAAGAGCAGAACCATAATAGCAACTAAACAACAGGAGCTGCCGAAGAAAAAGGGCATTTGGAAATTAATGGCATATAGACTTGTGCCGATTATGGGTCCGATTGCAAACCCTACAGCAAACACAACACCGTAAATACCCATGTTTGTGGCTCGTTTGTCAGGGGGTGAAATGATATTAATGGCTGCTTCAGTAGGTGCAAAAAGGAGTGCGGTACCTATTCCCTGTATGGTTCGGATTAGATAAAAAAGTGAGGGTCCGGTCAAGAACGGCATAACCAGAAAACCCATACCGAAAATAAAAAGCCCGCAGATGATCAGTATTTTTGAACCAATTTTGTCAATTAAGCGTCCAAGGAGCAGTGTTGTCAGGGTAAATGATAGGAAATAGGAAGTTTGAATCTGACCGATGGAGGCTGAAGAGGCGCCGATTTTTTTAAGCAGCAGAGGGAGCACGGGTGACACAAAGCTCATCCCAAATGCTAGAAAAAAAACTGTTAAA
>PVMK01124488.1_pt1 | contig 12105 bp, 10 predicted proteins | sample 1853481 | NCBI WGS metagenome assembly PVMK01 (sample SAMN08533507, study PRJNA380276) | Marine sediment metagenome, whole genome shotgun sequencing project. | reverse complement strand
GCGCTGTATCATCAGGGGCATATCCCCGGGGCGCACCACCTGGATTTGAATCTCGACCTGTCGGGTCCCGTGGGGGAATACGGCGGGCGACACCCCCTGCCGAATCCCACGGCCTTCGCGGCGACCCTGGCCGCGTGCGGTGTGGGGCCGGACACAGAGGTCCTTGTCTACGATGATTCCCGCCTGGCCTATGCCGCCCGCCTGTGGTGGATGATGCGCAGCCTGGGTTACCGGCCGCCGCGATTGCTAAATGGCGGCTATCAGGCATTCCTCGATTCCGGCGGTCGGCCCGACACTGCGCCGCCTCAGGCTCAACCCTGTGCCGCGATTATCGCGACCGGCTTCAGTGGTTGCTGCGATATCGAGGGCTTGCGCGCGATCCAGGGTGAGGGCGCACTACTGGTAGATTCCCGGGAAGAGCGCCGTTACCAGGGCCTGGAAGAGCCCATCGACCCGGTAGCCGGTCATATCCCGGGAGCGATTAACCGGCCGTGGCAGGGCGTGACCTCCACGGAAGGGCTTGTATGTGACTTGAGCGGGCAGCAGGAGCACTGGGGAGATGCGCTGGAAGCGGAACACCTGGTGGTCTATTGCGGCTCCGGGGTTACCGCCTGCGTCAACCTGTTTTCCCTGGCGTTATTGGGCAGGGATGAGGCCACTCTGTACGCCGGCAGCTGGAGTGACTGGTGTGCGTATCTTTAGATTCAGGGCGTGATCTCAGGTAAGGGCTCGCCAACCGCCCCGGAGGGTATTTCCACCGCCAGTATATTGGACAGGGTGGCGGCGATATCGTAGGGCGTCACCGCTCGACTGACAGTTTGCCCGCGCAGGCCATTACCGGCGAAGATCACCGGCACATGGCGGTCATAGCGCCACACCGAGCCGTGGGTTGCGGCCACCGTAAGGCCGTCGAAATCGTTGATAAATGACTGGGAACGGAATACCACGTAAACATCGCCGGAGCGCTGGGGCTGGTGGTTGGCGGCGACCATGGCGGCAATGGGGTTGTCCGCTATCAGGTTCTGCGAGATGTCGCTGGCGGTGAAGGTATAGGCCACGGATGGTGACTTCATCAGCGTATCGGCCAGGGCGCGCTGCACTGCCGCCAGTTCCAGTCCGGCCTGGGCGACCTTGTCTCTATCGAGATAGGCATAGGGGTGGAAGTAGGTTTGCACCAGGTCCTTATCTATCCCCAGCGCCTGTTTTAACCCGGCATTCAGGACGGCCGTGCTGAACTGATCGGGATCCACATACTCCGCGTCCTGGTTAATCGCCTGCAGGTAACCCGGCGCTTCCGGGCCGCCATGATCGGCGGATAATACGATCAACGTATGCTTCAGGCCCACCTCCTTGTCGATGAACGCAAATAAGTCAGCCAGTGTTCGGTCCAGGCGCAACAGGTTGTCCTCCATCTCAAGACTGGAGGCGCCAAACAGGTGCCCTACATAGTCAGTGGAGGAAAAACTGATAGAGAGGTAATCCGGGGTGCCCTCCTGACCCAGGCCTTCGGCCCGTAGCAGGGTCTTGGCAAAATCCAGAGTCAGTTCATCGCCGGCGGGACTCACCGTCAGCAGGGTGGTGAAGTACTTGCCGTCGCGCTCGCCCCAGGCGTGTGGAAAGGTGCGGCCATAACCGGGGAAATCCGTCTCCCAGGCATTGTCGTCCTGGTCGATTCGCTGGTAGCTGCCGGGCTCCTGTAACAGCTGCCAGGACTGGTTGGCGTAACGATCCAGTTTGCCGGCCTTATTCCAGTCGCGCACCCACTGGGGATAGGCATCGTAGTAATAGCTGGAGGTGACAAATTCTCCCGCCGCCTTGGAAAACCAGAAGGCCTTGCCACTGTCGCCCGCCAGAGGGATGGCGCCTCTGTCCTTCACTGAGACAGCGAATATCTTGCTCTGCGTCGGGTACCTTATGGCCAGTTCGTCTGAGAAGGTGGAGCTCAGCAGTGCCAGGGGCGACCTGCCGTCACTGTTCGCCACCCGTTGGGTTGGATCGATCTCGCTGGCTTTGTCGACATCTGCGTCGGCGCTGAGCAGCTTAAAGTAAGGATCCTCCACGTTATACACCAGCTGATCAGTGTCCTGGTCCAACCACACGTTGCCTATCATGCCGTGGATGGCGGGCAGTGCGCCGGTGGCCAGGGAGCTGTGACCGACAATGGTTTCTGTATTGGCGTGACGGTAGGTGGCGTTGGTATACCAGATGCCTTGCTGCTGCAGGTACTTGAAGCCGTCCTTGCCAAACTGGCCCATATGGCGCAGGGGCAGGTCGCCGCGCAGCTGGTCCACGGTGATTTGCAGTACCAGGCGAATTTCGGGCGCGGCAATAGCCGTGCTGCTCAGTGTGGCCAGTAACACAGCCAGGCAAGGTTTTCGTAAAAACATGGTAATTCCTTTTGGTGTGGAGCAATCCGCATGGACTATAACACTGTCACCATTAGTACGCGCTGAATCCGGGAATCTATGGTAGCGTTTGTGGCCTGTAAAAGGGAAAGTCACTATGTATGATTTCATCATTATCGGCGGCGGTTCAGCGGGCTGCGTTTTAGCCAATCGCCTGTCCCGCGACCCCAGTCACCAGGTTCTCCTGTTGGAAGCGGGGCCCAGTGACGATACGCCTCTGGTGCGTGCCCCCATGGGCATGGTGAAGCTTTACGAATCTCCAGTGTTCAATTGGTTGTTCTGGTCACAACATGAAAAGAGCCAGAACGGACGCAAAGTCTATTGTCCCCAGGGTAAAGTGTTGGGCGGTGGCAGTGCTATCAACGCCATGCTCTACGTGCGCGGCAACGCCTGGGATTACGATAACTGGGAAGCGCAGGGCAATCGGGGCTGGGGCTACGGCAACATGCTGCAGCATTTCAGAAACTGCGAGTACAATGAAAATTTTGACGATGAGTACCACGGCCGTGAAGGAACGCTCAATGTACAGAGCCTGGCCAGGCCACACCCGCATGCCGAGCGCATGTTGCTTGCCGGCTTGCAGGCGGGTTACCCGTTTAATCCCGACTTCAATGGCGCCACCCAGGAAGGCCTGGGTATGTACCAGGTTACGATCAAGGACAGGCAGAGGTGCAGCGCCGCCAGGGCCTTCCTGCAACCGGTCATGGCCCGACCTAATCTCACGGTCGTAACCGGCGCCCAAACCAGTCGCATTGATATCGTGGGTGGCAGGGCGGCAGGTGTTGCCTATGAGCATGACGGTCATTTGGTAACGGTTAAAGCGACGCGGGAAGTGATTGTTTCCGCCGGCGCGTTTAATTCACCCAAGCTGTTGATGTTGTCCGGTGTCGGCCCGCGAGCCGAGCTGGAAAAGCATGGTATCGAAGTTGTGGTGGATCTCCCCGGGGTGGGCCAGAACCTGCAGGAACACGTGGATATGGTTATCGGCACACAAAGTCGCATTGGAGATACCATGAGTCAGACCCTCAAGGGTATGGCCCAGGCTGTAATAGGTCTCATTCAATACAACCTGGGGCGCACCGGGTGGATTTCCAAACCCGTGGTGGAGTCCGGTGGGTTTATCAAATCGAGTGACCAGGTGGCGACGCCGGATATCCAGATTCAATCCACCACCAACCTGTTCAAAGACCATGGCCTGGATAAAACCGTGATGAAACAGTACGGCTACTCCATGCATGTGACGCTGTTGCGGCCAAAAAGCCGGGGACAGGTGACGCTCAAAAGCGCCGATTTTCGTGATGACCCGCTTATCCAGCTGAACATGCTGGCTGAGGATGAGGATGTAAAGTGCCTGCTGGCCGGCGTGAATAAGGGCCGGGAGATGCTGGCGCAGCCGGCCTATGATCGACACCGGGGCGTAGAGCTGTTTCCGGGGGAGCATGTGCAAAGCGATGAGCAGTTGGAGAAAGCGTTGCGGGCCAAGGCCAACCATGTTTACCATCCGGTGGGTACCTGCAAGATGGGCCATGACCCGCTGGCGGTGGTAGACGATCAGTTGCGGGTGCATGGGGTGGACGGTTTACGTGTAATCGACGCGTCCATCATGCCCACCATTGTCAGCGGCAACACCAATGCGCCGGCGATGGCGATTGGCGATAGAGGCGCTGAGCTTATTTTGAATGAACAAGTGGATTGAGCGGGTAGGGGGGAGCCATGAAAAAATTGAATCACGAAGCGGAGCTGGTGAGTCATGCCCTGAAAGTTGGCGCGGTTTACGCTAAAAAGCGTGGCGTGGCGAAATTTGAGGCAAGCGATTCCGCGAAAGACAAGATCACCTACCTGTATCGGTTACTGGTGCACGATAAGCTGATACAGCCGCTGGCCAAAGGGCAGGAAAACGAGCCGAATATGAAGCACAAACTGGCTCTGTGGATGTCGCGGCAGTTGCCTGAGGATCACCCGCTGTTGAAATAGCGGAGGGATTATGGAGACACGATACTTATCTGCGCGAAGCAGTTCTGAAGTGAGATGGGAACTGTTCCGGAATTTAATAGCAGGGAAAAACAATGACTGAGCGACTCTCACGCGCGCGCTTCGACTCCATAGATATTCCTGAACTAATCGGCCTGTGCAAGGGTGTACTTGCCGATGGTACCGTGAATCTTTCGGAGGCGAAATTTATCTTTAAATGGCTGGAGGAACGCAACGATGTGTTGGAGACCTGGCCCGCCGACGAGCTTTATGAAATCCTGGGCAAGGTTCTGGTGGATGGTACGCTGTCCAGTGAAGAGGAGGGCGAGTTGATTGACCTGCTTGGTGAAATAACGGGGGAACCCGTGTCGGTATTTTTTTATTAGACCACAGGTGATCACTTACTCTGCTTGACCGGTTGTTTTTCCCAGTGCGGCCGGGTGAATGAGAGCCGCGTAAGCTGCCCCACCATTCACCCGTGGACACGCACTAAAAATCCGGGCGACATTCCTTTTGCAACCACTCCCCCGTGCCGGGGTGTTCAAACCCGAGTGTAGTGGCGTGCAGCATCAGCCGATCGGCCATGCCCAGTGCCACCTCATGCGCATACATATCGCAACCCAGGATGGGGTGACCCAGCTCGCGCATATGGATGCGCAACTGGTGCGAACGGCCGGTTACCGGTTTGAGCAGCAGGCGGGTTCTATCGGCGGCGCGTTGCAGTACTTCAAAGCGGGTGAGGGCGGATTTGCCCCGCTCCTGGCATATCATCTGCCGTGGGCGATTCGCCCAGTCCCTTGCGATAGGCAGGTCCACTTCGCCCTCATCCTGTGCCACCAGTCCGTACACCACGGCGTGGTAAGACTTCTCTACCTTGCGCTCCTGAAACTGACGGCTGATATGGGCGTGGGTGGGCTTATTCAGGGGGATGACCATGATGCCGGAGGTATCCAGGTCCAGTCGATGCACGATGCTCGCCGTGGGGTAGCGTTGTTGCAGCCGGGTGATCAGGCAATCCTTGTTGAGGGGGTGGCGCCCGGGAATGCTGAGTAACAAATCCGGTTTGCGCACCAGCAGCAGATCCGCGTCCTCATAGAGAATGATGATTTCTTCCCGACTGTGGGGGACGAGGTAGGGTGGCGGTTCTTGCACGAGGCGCACTCTACCGGCTTTCCAGTTCGTTGAACTGCTTGCCGGCATAGCGCGCCGCGACCACCCAGACCACTATCAGCGCCAGGGTCAACAAGCCGAGGTAGCGAAGGCTGGATATATCCTTAAACATGAAGGTTATGCCGAGGCTGATGAACACGGCAATAGCCTTGGCGAAGCGCTGCACAAACATATCGATAAAGGCCTTCGCCCGGTATTTTTCCGCCGCCGATGTGGGGACATACAGGGCCTCCTTGGCGGACTGGTTGATGGAATAGCTGAAGCCGTTGTCGGCGGTGCTGAGCATGCTGCCTACCCACAAGGCGGGGAAGAACAAAAAGGCGGAGGAGCCCAACGCGATGGTAAAGGGCAATACCAGCAGCGCAGTCGCCAGGCCAAAGCGCGTCATGACGTAACTGGTAAGAAACAGTTGCACCAGCAGGGACACCCAGTTGGTGATGGAAAAAACCAGGGCGAAGTGACGCCCGATATCGGCTCCGTCCAGGTAATGTGACACCGTAAACGTAAACTGGAAATCGATGATAGTGGAGATGATCTCGTACAGACCCACGATGGCCACAATGGACAGCAGGTAACGGGAGGAAAATACCAGGCGCGCGCCCTCGGTTGCGGCATTGCCCCGGGGCTTGGTTGTGGGTGTGGGCGCCACGCTCTGTGTAGTGCTATCAGACACTTTCACCTGGCGGCCGGCGCCCCAGGCGGCGACGGCAATCAGCACTGTCAGGCCGCTGCAGATCCACAACCAGGCGGCGTAGGACAACAGGGAGACATTGGCGCTGACCACACTGCTGCCAAAAACGCCGCCGCAGACTCCGCCCAGCCCCACCAGTCCATACAGGCGCTTGGCGGCGTCGGGGGTGACACTGTCGTTGAGAAAAGCGAAAAAGGTGGCCACCATCAGGGTGCTGTAGAGGTCGCCAAACAGATAAAAGCTCCAGACACTCGCATCATCCGGGGTGTGCAGCCATTGCCCGAACAGCACATAGCAGGCGATGAAGAACACGGCGAACACAAAGGTCAGTTGCTGCCGCCGCAGTTGTCGACTCAGGCGGGTAAAAACAATCACCGCGGCAAAAGCGACCACCATGTTGAGAATCTTGGCCAGTAATTCCGCCTGTGGTGCGGAGTAGGTGACACCCAGCAGGTCGAAGCCGGCTTCGTCATAGAACTCTATAAACAGGCCTTTCTTGATGGGCTTGAGTATCCAGAAACAGGTAATGACCAGGAAGAAATAGCTGAACATCAGCAGCGCCAGAGGCAGCTCTTCGCGCTTGATATCCATAAAGCCTGGCGTGTTTTTGTCATCCTGCTTCCTACTTCGGTAACCGCTGCTATACTCGCCTTCGTGATAAATCATAATAGCGGAAGTCGCGTTTTGAATCTGAGATTATTGACCCTGCTGGTACTGGCGCTGGCTCTCCCCGCAGCGGCGTCGGGTAACAGCGCGAAATACCAAAGTTGGCTCGAGCAGATGCGCGAGCAGCCGCGCGGTCCCTTTTCCCGGGTCCGGTGGTTTTGCGCCGATGGCACCATCCTGCCCCCCAAGGCCTATGCCTGTCAGCCCCACGGCGGGGGCATACAGCACGGTGAGTGGAACGCGCAGACCCTTGAGCTGCGCGCGCAGGGCTATCTGGTCGCCAACCTGCTGGCCGGTATTGAGCCACGCGAAGCACTGGCTGCGGCCGATTTCAATAATGCTTATGGCCAGCTGCTGATTGAAAAATTCCTTGTCGCCATGGATGACGGCTGGATAATGCGTGGGGGCCCTGTCGTACCGGGGGGGCGATCCAGGAAGAGGATGAGCGCGCCGGCGCGCGCCGGTTACTGCTGCAAATGCTGTCGCGTGAGGAGTGGATCGGCCCGCACTACGGCGCTATGCGGGAGGGGGTTAAACTGCTGCCGCACGGACAGGATACCGCGTCGGCGGGGCTGGTGCGGCAGTTGTCCGCGGCGCTGTCGGACGACGATCCTGGCTTTATGCCCATTCGCGTCAAGATTCACGGGGCGCCGGATGCCTCCGACGCGGCAAAAGTGCGGGAGTATATGTCCGGTGTTACCGATGCCGGCCTGCGCAGTCGCTACGCCACACTGGCAGAACAAATTGATCTCATCTACCAGGCGGCGCCCCTGCCGGAGCGACTCGGGCAATTGGCGGACAAGGGGTGGCTGCCCCCGGCGATGCGTAGTCTGGCGCAAACCACCGCGGGAGACTGGGAACAGGCCACATCGCTGTCCAGAATGAGCCTCAGTGGCACATTACTGACAGAACTGCGCAATAATTTATCGGCCGTGCCCGACCCCGCCAATCGCCTGTACCTGATGGATTTCAGCCTGGGTTTGGAGAGTGAGCATTTTCGCGCATCCACGGCGGTGCGGGAGCAGCTGGCAACAATGCCCCGGGGGCAGGTGCTGTCAACCCTGGCCTCTGCCGGTGACGCGGCCTATGGCACCGGGCTGTTGAATGCGCGTTTGCACAGTAGTTTGCAGGATGAGATAGCCACTTTGCTGGCCGGCACCGCCGATGTGGCTCGCTACCAGCAGAGCCTGGCCTACCTCAACCGTGTACCGGGTTGGGGCCTGCAGGGGCTGCGCCGCTATTTCTACCAGAGCATGTTGAAGCTGGCCGAAATCGAGCCCCTGGCCTTGCTCTTCATCCAGGATCAGCTGCGTGGCGGTCCGCTGTTGTTTTATTCCCAGTCCCTGAACCTGCTGGCCCGGGATGCGGGCAAGCTGGCCGGGACACGCCACAGTTTGTTCGGCGAGGATATGGGCGCCGGGTTCACCGCGCTCAATCCCGGTCTGGCGCGCGGTCTTTTGCAGGCGCAGCCGGTGCTTGACGAGGTGGAATCCCTGCGCGATGACGGTATTTACGTATTACCCGAAACGATCGCCGAGATGCCGCCTGTGGCCGGCATCCTGACCGCGGGGGAGGGTAATCCCCTGTCTCACGTGCAACTGCTGGCGCGTAACCTGGGGATACCCAATGTCACGATTACTCCGGCGATCCAGCAAAAACTGCGGCCGCACGATAACACGGCGATCGTGCTGGCTGTCAGTCCGGGTGGTCTGGTGGAAATCACCGAGGATGGCCCGGCCTGGGACCGGGTGTTCAAGGAACGGGACAACAATGGCGGGGTGCGCATTGTTCCCGACCTGGACAAGCTGGACCTGAGCCTGCGCCGGGTGATTTCCATCGACCAGCTGTCAGCTGAGGATTCAGGCCGCACGGTGGGCCCCAAGGCCGCCAAGTTGGCCGAGTTGCGCAAGCATTACCCCGAAGCGGTGTCGCGCGGGGTGGCGATCCCCTTTGGCGTGTTCAAGGCGGTGGCACTGGACCGGCCGCACCCCTCGGGTGGAACCGTCTTCGAGTGGATGCAGGCCCAATACCAGGCGCTTGCCCTGCTGAGTGCAGGCAGTGTCGAACAAAAGCAGCAAACGGAACGTTTTCGCGCCGAGCTGTACCAATTGATCCTCCAGACTGAGCTCAGCCCGGCGTTCAAGGCCGACTTGAGAGAGGCCCTTGCTGCCGCCTTTGCCGGTGAGGAGGCGGGACTGTTTGTGCGCTCGGACACCAATGTCGAGGATCTGGCCGGCTTCACCGGTGCGGGCCTGAACCTGACCCTGCCTAATGTGATCGATTTTGATCAGCTGCTGGATTCCATAGTGCAGGTATGGGCATCGCCGTTTACCGCCCGCGCATTTGCCTGGCGACAATCCCATATGACCGCCCCCGAGCATGTGTACACCTCCATCCTGTTGCTGGAGTCGGTGGGCTCTGACAAGTCCGGCGTGCTGGTCACGGCTGATATCGACACCGGCGCCACTGATATCGTGTCCGTGGCGGTCAATGAAGGCCTCGGTGGTGCGGTGGATGGCCAGGCCGCTGAATCGCTGCGCATCCCCCTGGATGGCGGACCGGTGCGGGTGCTGGCAACAGCCACGGCGCCCTGGCGGCGGGTTCTCTCGCCTGAAGGCGGGGTCATCGAGCTGCCCACCAGCGGCAGCGACCAGGTGCTTACCCCGGACGATATTGCCCAGGTTATTGCCTTTGCCCGCGACTTGCCCCGGCGCTTTCCGCCCATTACCGATGATGCGGGTCAACCGGTACCGGCGGATGTGGAATTTGGTTTTCTCGACGGACGCTTGCGACTGTTCCAGTTGCGGCCTTTTCTGGGCAGTGCATCGGTGGCGGGTAACACCTACTTGCAGCAGATGGACGCCCGCGCCGGCAGCAATCTCGATCGGGTAGTGGATATGACGGAGGTACCCAACCCATGAAACCTATTTTTCGACTCGGCACAGGTTTGCTATTGCTGCTGTGCTCCATGCAGTTGGCGGCCTGGCCCATTGACGGTTATCCGCAGACCGGTATCCGGCGTCTGGAGGAGCAGCGTCTTATCGCCGCGGGTGAGCTTAAGGGCACGCGTCAGCCGCCTGGTGGCTTGTGGCCAACGGCGGCGGTGGATATCCGCCTGGCGTCGCGTCCCGATTTCACCCTGCCGCCTGTTGACAAGGTACTGGCGGAGCAAATTGTTGAATTGCTGGGGGATAAGGCGGATCGCTACGGGGTGGCGGTGCTGGACTTGAGTGACCCCAACCAACCGGCCTATGCGGAATACCGCGGCGATTACCACCAGAACGTCGGCAGTGTGGGCAAGCTGCTGGCGGCGCTGGGTTTTTTCCAGGCACTGGCTGACGCCTATCCGGATGACCTGCAAAAGCGCGAGCATCTGCTGCGCAATACGGTGGTAACCGCCGACAGGTTCTCGCACACTGATCATCACACCATACGACTATTCGATGTGGACACCCGCACCCTGGTGCGGCGCCCCATGGCCGATGGCGATACCGGTAACCTGTGGGAGTACCTGGACTGGACACTGTCGGTGAGCTCCAACTCGGCCGCCGCCATGACCATGCGTGACTCCATGCTGCTGCGCCAGTTTGGTACGGACTATCCTATTCCCGACGCGCAAATCACCCCGTTTTTTGACAACACACCCGCTGCGGACAAAACGGCTTTATTCCAGAAGACGTTCTGGCAGCCGGTGACCGGCAACGGTCTGTCTCTGGATGATATACGCCAGGGCAGCTTTTTTACCCGCGAGGGCAAGCGGCTGGTGGTGGGCGGCGGGCTCAGCTATGCCACCGCGCGCAGTCTGATGCAATACCTGTTGCAGATGGAGAAGGGTGAACTGGTGGATGAGTGGAGCAGTCGTGCCCTCAAACGCCTGTTGTATATGACCGAGCGGCGTATCCGCTATGCCTCTTCGCCGGCGCTGCGTGATGCCGCGCTGTACTTCAAGTCCGGCTCGCTGTACAGCTGCCAGCCGGAGGAGGGTTTCAAGTGTGGCAAGTACAAGGGTAACAAGCGCAACTACATGAACTCGATCGCGATCGTGGAAGCGGATGTGGACGGCCGGCGCCTGCACTACATCGTCACCCTGGTTTCCAATGTACTGCGCGAGAATTCAGCGGTCGCCCACCAGACCCTGGGTACGCGAATTCACCAGCTGATCAGGCAGCGCAATGGGTTGGCGCCGTAAGCAGGACTGATTACAGGCTCTGGACTAACTGGTGCACGGCCCTGGCCAGGGCCTGCAACTGCTGCTCACCATCGGGGTTCTCTTCCAGGCCGACCAGGATATAGCGCCCGTCGGCGGACTCCACCAGTGCGCTGTCCGCGTGGAAGTTTTTCCAGCTGCCCGATTTGCGCATGATTTCTACATCCAGTCCCTCCAGTCCTTTGACAAATTTATGATTGATACCGGGCCGGGACAGTATGTCGCGCATCATCAGGGTATGTTCCGGGTCCAGCAAGGTGCCCATCGCCAACCGGAAGTACAGCCTGGCCACCTGAAAAACCGTGGCGGCGTGGGACAAGCCCCTGATGGGTTCGCGTTGGTGCGCGTGCACTCGGCCCATAGTCCTTGCCCACCCACAGGCCACCGTAGAGATTCTCGTCGTAGAAGGCATACTCGGGCCGCTGTAGAATTTGCAGCAATTTATCGCGGCCCACCCGCCCCATGACCCGGGTGGCGCAGGCATTGCATGAGACCCGAATCATATTGTTCAGATCCTGTTCCAGTGCCTCATCGATCTGCAGGTCTCCCTCCTGGGCGGCCACCATCGCAGCGAACAGGACAGCGAGTTTTGGCAGGCTGGCGGCATAGAGCATGAGGTGGCCGTTAAGCATGGCCATGCGATACCCTCCCTGGTCGTTCAACACCACCAGGGCAACTGCTAAGCGGTTGTTATCCACCATGTCGCCCCAGCCGTTAGTATCAACAATCCAGTTCAGTTCGGCCTGCAAACCGGGGTCTTGTATGGGGTTTAAATCCGGTTGCAAGGCGAACTGGGCGAATGCGGCGACCGGCAACAGCAAGGCCAGCAGCACAGCCGCGCCGGCGGGCAAGTGGCGGAAAATTTTCATGATGGGGTGGTGCGGCTCCGGTTTATTGGCGAGTCACCTGGCGGGTGCGGGTAACGATAGCACAAAGCGCTAGGTGCCAATATCCAGTGTGAACGTGCCAAGGTCAGCCTGGGCCCGGTAGTCCTC
>PVMK01127009.1_pt1 | contig 12106 bp, 13 predicted proteins | sample 1853481 | NCBI WGS metagenome assembly PVMK01 (sample SAMN08533507, study PRJNA380276) | Marine sediment metagenome, whole genome shotgun sequencing project. | reverse complement strand
GATGGATACGGCTTATCTGACCAGTAACCTCCGATACATCGTAATCAGCGGTATCGGCTTCTTTATCACTTTCGTCGGGTTCTACTGGCTGTACAGCCAGCAGGGAGCAATCAATTACATGGTATACGCCCTGCTTTCGATTCTCACAACGTCTATCGGCGCGGGTTTGATAATTTTCAGGGAACCCTTCAATCGCTACCATGTTGTTTCCGGGTTACTGGCAGTGGCCGCGATTCTCTTCTATGGCCTTGGCCAGAACCGCCTGACCAGCTGACAACCTGCCATAAAGTTATATGCCATCAAGCTATGGATACTGACAATCGGGCTGGAAAATCCAGCGGCATAATGCTGTGTAACCTTGGCAGCCCGAAGTCCCCTTCCATCGGCGATGTCAGGCAATACCTTGCAGAATTTCTATGGGACCCACGGGTGGTAAAAATCTGGCGCCCACTATGGTGGCTCATTCTTCATATTATCATCCTCAACACCCGCCCTAAACGGTCAGCCAAATTATATGGAAAAATCTGGACGGATAATGGATCGCCCCTGCTCTCCATATCACGGCGCCAGTTTGAATCCCTGAAATCCCGTTGCAGGGAAACCCCTGTTGAGCCGGGTATGCGCTACGGGGAACCATCAATTCAATCGGCGCTGGTAAATCTTAAGGGGCGGGGGTCACTGATTTTATCGTACTGGCCCTGTATCCGCAGTTTTCCCACACCACCACTTCGTCCGTTGAAGACGAAGTTTCCCGGGTCATTGGCGGGTTCGGCGACGGATTCTCTTACCGCATGGTAAAGGGTTATCACGACGACCAAAATTATATTTCCGCCCTGGCCCAGTCGATCCGTGCATACTGGAATGAACATGGCCAGGCCGAGAAACTGCTGGTGTCGTTTCATGGTATTCCACAGGAATATGCTGATGATGGAGACCCCTATCCGGAGCAGTGCCGGGAGACAGCAAGGTTACTGGCAGATTCGCTCTCCCTCGATGACCAACAGTGGTCCCTGGCATTCCAGTCCCGGCTCGGCCCGAGGCAATGGCTTCAGCCTTATACCGATCATACCCTGGAAAAGTGGGGCAAAAATGGCATCCGGTCTGTGCAGGTGGTTTGCCCGGGATTCAGTGCAGATTGCCTGGAGACCCTGGAAGAAGTGGCCATGGAGAACCGCAGCGTATATCTTGCGGCTGGCGGCAGGGATTTCGGCTATATTCCCTGCCTTAACGACAGCGAGCCCCACATAGACATGATGCTCCATCTCCTTGAAAACCAGCTCTCATGAAAGCACTGCTGATTATTGCCCACGGCAGCCGCAATCCCCAAAGCAGCGAGGAAACCGGGCAACTGGTTAATTCACTGCGTGATCAGCCACACCCCTTCGACATAATCACCCATGCCTTTCTGGAACTGGCCGAACCCGACGTTTCCAGCGCCATTAATGATCTGGTCGCCCGGGGGGCAGATGAAATAGCGGTCCTGCCATTGTTCCTTGCCCGGGGAAATCATGTCGCCCTGGATATTCCCGAATTGATCGACCAGGCCAGAAACAGTCACCGCAACGTGGCCATTACCCTGACCAGGCACATCGGAGCGGCCAGTACCCTGCCGGGCTGTATTCTGCGACACCTCGAAGAAAGCTGACTTGCTGTCACTTTATCCCGGGGCGCCAGACCTGGCATATCCCCGGTAATCAGGCTCCTGACACGGCCTCGGCCATCTCGGCCATAGTCGAAAAAAGGAAGTCAAATTCTGGCTTGACCTCAACCCTGGCAGTGGCTCCCCAGTTTTCACTGTCATTCAGGCCCTGGCGATCAATCCAGGCATTACTGAGGCCGAACTGGCGGGCGGGAACGTGATCATGGTGAAGGCTTTGGGCGGTATGCAGCACCTGGTGACCGGCAACCCCCAGGTCTGATTCAAGGTGCTCCAGCATGTATTCGAAATTACGCGCCGAGGGTTTGTACGAGCCGATCATTTCGGCCGTGTAGACAGCATCGAATTCAACCCCCAGCTTGCGGTTCGAAGCAGCAAATCCCTGGTTGTAGATATTGGACAGGATTACCAGCTTGTAGTGTTGTTTTAAAATTCTTAATGCGTCCGCAGTGTCAGGAAAAGCCGGCCAGTGGGGTACGGAATTGCCAAAGCGGTTGTCCATTTTGGCATTTGTTTCCATGCCGAAACCCCGGGCCACTTCCCGGTGAACGTGCTCAAGCAGCTGGGGATAGAGCAGATCAGGAGACTCTGCCTCCTGTGCAGATTCAGCGATGGCATGGGCTTCAAGTATCACGGATCGGCTGGCGTCAATGGACGGGTTTGCCATGAGCAAAGGCTGAAAGGCATCCCAGATGCCAGTTTCCCAGTCAATCAGGGTTCCGTAACAGTCAAAGGTCAGTGTTGTGAAATCGTGTAGAGATTTAGTCATGATTGTGATGTCTGGAATTCAGGAAGAACAGCTGACGGCGAGACCATCGGCCCAGTCCGGCGCTTCCCCGGCATAGTCTTCGAACTGCGGTTGTTCATCAAATGGATGTTTTAAAAGGGATACCAATCGGTCAATTTCATCACAGTTTCCTTCATCCCTGGCCTGCCGAATCGCATATTCAGCCATATAGTTTCGCAAAATAAATTTTGGATTCACTGATTTCATTTGTACCGATCTTGATTCCCCATCGACGATTTCCTGTTCCAGCCTTCGGCAGTAATTGTTCAACCACTTAAGCCCTGCCGGCTCACCCTGTTTCGAGACAGACTGGAATATTGACCCGACTTCCGCCTCGTTGCCCCCCTCGCTGAGCATCCTGAATGTGCGGGTGAAATCGAGGTTGCCGGCTTCCATCACTTCAAGCAGTTCATCATAAAGCTCGCCATCGCTTTCATCAACAGTAGCCAGACCCAGTTTCTGCCGGCTCCGGGTGAGCGAGGCCTGTGCAAATTGGGACTCGTAGGTATTTAGTTGTGCGGTCGCCTTGTCCACTGCGCTGTCAGGGTCATCGTCAAGCAGGGGCAGGATAGCCTGGGCCAGGCAGCCCAGGTTGAACAGTCCGATCGATGGCTGGCGGTTGAAGGCGTAACGCCCGCCGTGATCGGAATGATTGCAGATGTGTGCTGACTGGTATTTATCCATGAATCCGTATGGGCCGTAGTCAATGGTGATTCCGTGGATGGACATATTATCGGAATTCATCACACCGTGACAAAATCCCACGGACTGCCAGGCTGCTATCAGTTCTGCGGTAGTGGTCACTGCCTGGGACAGCAGGGCAAGGTATGGATTATCGTGATCACGCAACTGCGGGTAGTAATGCTCGATTACGTAGTCCGCGAGCAGCTTGAGATCGTCGTATCTGTTGTTATAGAAATAGTATTCGAAGGTACCAAATCGAATATGGCTGGGCGCCAGCCGAACCAGCATGGCGCCGGTTTCGATAGACTCGCGATACACAGGTTCTTCACTGCCGATCAGGGCCAGGGCCTGGGTGGTGGGAATGCCGAGACCCTGCATGGCAGCGCTGGCGAGGTATTCACGGATGCAAGAGCGTAGCACCGCCTTACCGTCGCCCTGGCGCGAATACAGTGTCATTCCCGATCCCTTAAGCTGGATATCCCAGAGCTGGTTGTGCAGGATTGCGTACCTGGCCCAGTAACAGGGCGCGTCCATCACCGAGACGCGGAACATACTGCCCAAACTGGTGCCCGGCATAACACATGGCTAACGGGTCTGTTTGTTTCCAATCGGAAATTCCGGTTAGCTGGTCAAGAAAATTCCGTCTCTGGCCTTGTGCCGGGTCGAGTCCGATCAACCGTGCCGCATCGTCGTTAAAATGCAGCAACGCCTGGTTGTGCAGTGGTTCTACGGGATGACGGGAATGGAATTCACCGGGAAGCCTGGAAAATGTGTTGTCAAATTCCAGTTCCTCAAGGGACAGTCGCCATGGATCAGGATCTCGCGCAGAATCAAGCATAATTGTCCGCAATCACTGGGCTGGAGGGTTGAATTATAAATATTTTCATTGCTAACCTTAATTACCATTTGTTTTTTCAATGATACAAATTGAAAAAGACATCAATTCCGGCGTTGTAATCAGTCGCCCAATCAAAGAAGATTCGCCACCTTAATTTTAACTTTATTTTTGGGTAATTGGCATGAAAAGAGCGGAGCAGGTAAAAGCGATTGAACAGGACTGGGCCAACAACCCCAGGTGGTCAAATATCAGCAGAAACTACTCGGCTGAAGACGTGGTCCGGCTCAGGGGTTCGATCCAGCCCGAACTAACCTATGCAAGAAGAGGAGCGGAGAAACTGTGGTCGCAGATTCATGGCTCCTCCAAAAAGGGTTATGTAAACTGCCTCGGCGCATTAACAGCAGGCCAGGCACTGCAACAGGCAAAAGCCGGAATTGAGGCCATTTACCTGTCAGGATGGCAGGTGGCTGCAGATAACAACAGTTCCGAAACCATGTATCCGGATCAGTCCCTGTATGCCTATGATTCTGTTCCTACCGTGGTACGTCGTATAAACAATACCTTTGCCCGCGCCGACCAGATTCAGTGGGGTCGGGGAATTGAAGAAGGTGACCAAGGATATATTGACTACTTCCTTCCCATTGTCGCTGATGCAGAAGCCGGATTTGGCGGCGTGCTTAATGCCTTCGAACTGGCCAGGAACATGATCGTTAACGGGGCCGCCGGGGTGCATTTCGAGGACCAGCTTGCCGCTGTGAAGAAATGCGGGCACATGGGCGGCAAGGTCCTGATTCCCACCGAGGAAGCGGTGCAGAAACTAGTAGCAGCACGCCTGGCTTCTGATGTACTGGGCGTCCCGACGCTGATTCTGGCGCGTACCGATGCAGAGGCGGCCAACCTGATAACCTCGGATTTTGATGAGCGCGACCAGCCGTTCCTGACCGGGGAGCGAACCGCGGAAGGGTTTTTCCGGGTCAACAATGGCCTCGAGCAATCGATATCCCGCGGTGTTTCCTACGCCCCCTACGCCGACCTGGTCTGGTGTGAAACCGGCACACCCGACCTGGGTTTTGCCCGGGAATTTGCCGATGCGGTTCGCGCAGTCCACCCTGACCTGCTGCTGGCCTACAATTGCTCGCCTTCCTTTAACTGGAAAAAGAATCTCAACGACAATGAAATTGCCGGTTTCCAGGAAGAAATCGCAGCCATGGGCTACAAATACCAGTTCATTACCCTGGCGGGCATCCACAGCATGTGGTACCACATGTTTGACCTCGCTCATGACTATGCCCAGGGAGAGGGTATGAAACACTACGTCAACAAGGTCCAGGAACCGGAGTTCGCTTCGGCCTCCCGCGGCTATTCATTTGTCGCCCACCAGCAGGAAGTGGGTGCCGGTTATTTTGACGATGTCACTACCACTATCCAGGGCGGAAGTTCATCTGTAACCGCTCTCTCCGGTTCCACCGAAGAAGAGCAGTTCTGACCCGGTTTCACACTCTTCCGAGGGGCGTCATCATGCTGGTATGATGGCGCCCTTTTACAATAGGGCATCTCTACTAATTGATGAACGGAAATTATGAGTCCAAAATATCCAATATCTGCGTTGAAATCTTTCGCAATAGCTAGCTATTACGTGCGAATTTCGTCTTGATCTTGAAAATTTTGACTCTCAATCTTTCTCGCCCACAATTAATAGAGGTGCCCTATAAAGTCTGGTCATGAGCACCGATCTCGTCAAGCAGGTTGCGGAAACTATTTTGTATGGTTTCAACCGGCACTACCTGCGCTTCCAGGAAATAACACGGGACGCCAAGCTTCGATTCGAGACTGCAGACTGGGAGGGCGAGGTCCTGGCCAGAAAGGAGCGTATCTATTTTTATGACCAGCGGGTGGCGGAAACGGTCGACTATATCAATGACAATATCAATCTTGGACACCTGGACCAATCGCTGTGGCAGGATGTGAAAAGGCAGTACCTGTGGCTGCTCTATGACCACAAACAGCCCGAACTCGCCGAAAGTTTCTACAACTCGGTGTTTTGCAGGCTATTTGACAGAAGTTATTTCAACAATCGCCATATTTTTGTAAAACCCGGGTCGGCGATCGATTTTCTCGATCTGGAAGACCCGGTATATTCCGCCTACTACCCTGATGACGGCGGCCTGAGGTCGAGTTTCAGCGAAATCCTGCACAGCTATTCCCTCACCAACAACTGGGAAAACATCGGTCGGGATCTCGACCTGCTGGTAGAAAATTTTTCCGCAATTCTTGAATCCCCAATCCGCCCCCTCCCACACCGGCAGCTCCAGGTCGTGTCATCGCTGTTTTACCGAAACAAGGCGGCTTACATTGTCGGCAGGGCCGTTGTAGGGCACGATCGCCATTCATTTGTAATTCCTTTATTGCTGAACCACGACCGGGAACTGTTCGTGGATACGATTATTACTGATGCCGATGATATTGCCCTGATTTTCAGTTTCACGCGGGCTTATTTCATGGTCAATACCAGTGTACCCGCGGGACTGGTAAGCTTCCTGCATAAAATCCTGCCGACTCGCAGCCGGGCCGATATTTACACTTCCATCGGGTTCCAGAAACAGGGCAAAACCCTGTTCTACCGGGAGTTTCTCCATCACCTCGAGCATTCAACCGACAAGTTGGTCATCGCCCCGGGCATCAAGGGCATGGTGATGACTGTATTTACCCTGCCATCCTATCCATTCGTGTTCAAAGTCATCAGGGATCACTTTCCCCCTCCCAAGGACATTGACCGTGCAACGGTGAAGAAAAAATACCAGCTGGTAAAAATGCATGACAGGGTGGGACGAATGGCCGATACACTGGAGTTCTCCCATGTTGCTTTTCCGGTAGATCGATTTTCCGACGAATTACTTGAAGAGCTGCAACAGACAATCGAGTCGAGCATGAGCTTCGAAGGCGGATTTGTCATTATCCGGCACCTGTACATAGAAAGGAGAATGATTCCGTTCAACATTTACCTGGACAATGCCGATGAAGAGATGCTTGAACGGGGGATCAGGAGCTACGGCAACGCCATCAAGGACATGATCGCGGCAAATATTTTTCCCGGTGACATGCTATTGAAAAACTTCGGGGTTACCCGGCATGGCAGAGTCATTTTTTATGATTATGATGAAATTAATCACATTACTGAAATTCGCTTCAGGTCGATTCCCAAACCGCGCTTTGAAGAGGAGGTGATGTCAGCCGAACCCTGGTATCACGTCGGGGAGTACGACTTTTTTCCAGAGCAGTTTGAGCATTTTGTAGTAAATCACCCAAAAGTCCGGGAGAGATTTCACCTCTATCATCCGGAGCTCCTGGATCCTGATTACTGGAAAAGCATCCAGCAGGATATCCTCGACAAGAAACGCCATGATGTTTTTCCCTACCGCCAGGATCGGCGATTCAACCGGCGCTACCCCGATCTATACTCACCCAAACTCCATACCCTGCCCGAGCCTGTGTAGCAATAAAAACTGCCGCAATGAAAACTGCCGATCTACTGGACAAATACCCGCAAGCCCAGTGCTGTGAACCCGTATTCAGGTGCTATGGCGGCAATCCGATATTTTCCGGCCAGGTGAGAACAGTCAAGGCTTTCGAAGACTTTACCTGCGTCAGGGAATTGCTGTCGCAACAGTCGGAAGCAGGCGTGCTTGTTGTCGATGCCGGGGGCTCCATGCGCTGTGCAATGCTCGGTGACATCCTCGCACTGATGGCAATAGAAAATGGCTGGACTGGCGTAATATTGAACGGCCTGATCCGGGACAGCGCCGATATCAATCGAATGCCTTTTGGAGTCAGGGCGCTGGGAACCGTGCCCCTGAGAGGCGCAAAAAACGGCCAGGGCAGTATCGATGTGGCAGTAAACTTCGCCGGCGTGAGCTTTAACCCGGGGGACTATGTCTATGCCGACGAAGACGGGGTAATAGTCAGCCCGGGGCCACTGCTGCTACCCTGATATTTTCGCAAAGATTATTGTTACCGGCTCAAACCGGGCACTGGTGCTGCCAGACCCGAGTTATTGCCGGCAGCAGTTCAAAAAACGTCAGGACAGCTGTTTCTCGCGAATTTCGTCCAGGGTTTTGCAGTCAATACAAAGGTTCGCGGTGGGTCGGGCTTCCAGCCTTTTCAAGCCAATTTCCTCGCCGCAGTTTTCGCAGTAGCCGAAGTCTTCCGAACCCAGCTGCGAGATGGAACCCTCGATTTTCTTGATCAGTTTCCTGTCCCGGTCCCTGCCGCGAAGCTCCAGGGCCATATCCGTTTCCTGGCTGGCGCGATCGGTGGGGTCCGGATGGTTTGCTGTTTCATCCTGGATATTGTGGACAGTTTTGGAGGTTTCGTCGGTCAGTTCCAGGCGCCAGGCCTTTAGAATTGAATCAAAATGTGCGATCTGACCCTTGCCCATGTATTTTTCATTTTTCCTTGGTCTATATGGTTTTACACCATGAATAAGTAAATCCGGTTTTCTCTTTGTAGCCATAGCTCAATATAATATATCAATAAGTTACACAACCAAAATGGGTTCCGGGTCTTCTCAACCCGAAATTCAGGGACGGCTTTATACCAAAAGCACAGCCACTTTGCAATGCCGTTTTTAACACTGGATCAATACCCGCCGGGTTTAAATGATAACAGGGGCATTGCCAACACTGTCATCATGCATCACCAGCGCCGGATTCGCTTTTTGCCAACGCCCGTAAACGTCTGGCCTCTGTCGGGGAAACACTCAGCGGTCGGTAAATCTCGACCCTGTCATGGTCTGACAGAACGTAGTTCAGCGCCTGCCTGAAGCCGAATACACCCACTTCCAGATTCCCCTGTTCGAGCTGTGCCAGAACCGTGCCCATGCCACAGAGCAGCAATACCTGGCGTATTGTCGATCCTTTCTCGCATTCAATGAAAACCAGCTCCTGGTTGTCCGGTAATGCATAAACAACCTCGACTTCAATGGTTGGCATTGTGGGTTGCTCCGTAAAGTTCATCCGCGCGTTTGCAGAAGGAATCCACCATGGAGTTAGCAATGCTGCTGAATATCGGGCCGACCACTTTGCCTACAATTTTGCTGGAAAAATCAAATTGCAGATTGAGGGCGATTTTACAGGCGCCCTGCTCCAGCTCCATGAACTCCCAGCTGCCCGATAGCTCGCTGAATGGCCCGTCGATGAGAGACAACGCAATTTTCTCATGCCCGATCAGCTGGTTTCTGGTGGTAAATGACTTCCTGATGCCGTGGTAGGAAATGATCACGGTCGCAATGACCTCGGTATCAGAACGACTGAGTTCTTCCGATCCGCCACACCAGGGCAGAAAATCGGAATAGCTGTTCACATCATTAACCAGGTTGAACATATCCCGGGCGCTGTGGGAAACCAGGGCTGATCGTGTTACCGTGTACATTCTTGATCGTCGAAACCGTACAATTACATTGCTGTGGATTATACTTCAACGCTTCGAAGAACCATTCCCGAAACCCGGATTTACCAGCCCCGCTCCATGGCCAGCAAGAAGAAAACCCCAGATACAAACACCATTGCGGTCAATCGCAAGGCGCGGTATGACTATGCCATCGAAGACCAGTTTGAGGCAGGTATCGCCCTGCAGGGATGGGAAGTAAAAAGCCTGCGCGATGGCCGGGCCCAGTTGAAAGAAAGCTATGTGATGGTCATAAGGGGAGAGGTATACCTGATTGGCGCCCATTTCTCCCCACTCAAAACCGCATCCACCCATATACACCCCAACCCGACCCGGGACCGGAAACTGCTGCTACACAGCAAGGAAATCAGCAAGCTGATCGGTGCTACAGAGCGCGAAGGGTACACCCTCGTACCGCTGAGCCTGTACTGGGTCAGGGGCAAGGCCAAGCTGAAAATAGCGCTGGCAAAGGGTAAAAAACAGCACGACAAGCGGCAGACGATTAAAGAGCGGGAATGGAACCGCCAGAAGCAAAGGCTGTTAAAACAGTAGAATACTGCCCCGCCGATCCTTGATCTGTCCTTGAATCGGTCGTCTACGGGCCCATCTATCTGGTATAATGTTTTTTCCATTGGGGGTGATTGGCTTCGACGTCGGTCACGAAACCATCGGAGCATGCCGAGGTGTAGATTTCCTCGTAAATCCAGCTACACAACACTAGTTGCCAACGACGACAACTACGCACTAGCGGCTTAATCCCGTTAGTCCTTTCACCCGGCTCTCCTGTAGGCCAGGGTAAGAAAGGTCAACTCATACAGGATCGCTCGCTGGCTCGGCCCGTTAGTCAGCTGCAAAAGGTAATCGGGCTCGCCGAATTGTAAGTTCGTCTGCCTACTGGCAATTCGGTTAACTTGAAGCGCAGACTAAGCATGTAGTATTCGGTGAGCGTAGGATTTGCGGACGCGGGTTCAATTCCCGCCACCTCCACCAAATTCACATCTAAGGCCGTCCCAGGACGGCTTTATTTGTTTCTACTTCAACAGTTTATATAATACTTTCATCCATTACGGTTTTTTACCATCCATTGACATCTGGGGGCAAGTGGGGGCAACATAGGGGGCAATAGCCAAATACCAAATTGAGTTGCCCCCAAATATGCCTTTAACAAACACTGCAATCAAAAATGCTAAACCTGGCGCAAAGTCAAAAAAACTTTACGATAGTCGTGGCTTGTATGCCGAGATTTCGCCCAAAGGAGGGAAATGGTGGCGGTTTAAGTATCGATATAACGGCAAAGAAAAACGCCTGTCTCTGGGGGTCTACCCGGATGTTTCCTTAAAAGAAGCCCGTGTAAGTAGAGAGGAGGCACGAGACCTTCTGAAAAAAGGGGTCGATCCGAGTGAACACAGGAAGGCACTAAAAACAATTTCGGAGAAAGGTTCTGCAAACAGCTTTGAATTCGTCGCACGCGAATGGTTTACAAAGTTCTCTCATACGTGGTCCGAATCGCACTCGAAACGAAAATTACGCTCACTTGAACGAGATGTGTTTCCTTGGATTGGTAGCAAACCGATTGAAGGACTTTCTGCGCCACATCTGCTTAGCGTTGCTCAAAGAGTTGAACAAAGAGGCGCTCTGGAAACTGCGCATCGAATTATTCAAACATGTGGGCAAATTTGTCGGTATGCCGTAGCTACTGGACGTGCTGACAGAGATCCTTCGGGCGATCTACGCGGGGCACTACCCCCAGTAAAAAGAAATCATTTTGCATCCGTTACCGAACCCAAGCTGGTTGCAGAAATTCTGCGTTCAATAGACGCATACCAAGGTACTCTCATCGTAAGGTGTGCCCTTCAACTTGCGCCGTTGGTGTTTGTTCGTCCGGGAGAGCTAAGACAAGCGAAATGGGTAGATATCGATCTTGCAGATTGCGAATGGAGATACACAGTCTCCAAAACTGATACCCAACATGTAGTTCCCTTGTCTCAACAGGCAATCAAAATCTTACAAGAACTGCAGCCACTAACTGGCAACGGCGAATATATCTTTCCAAATGCCCGTAGCCCTAAAAGACCAATGAGTGACAATGCAATTTTGGCTGCATTTAGAAGAATGGGGATCAGCAAGGAAGAAATGAGCGGTCATGGATTTCGAGCAATGGCGAGAACTATTTTGGATGAGGTCCTTGGTTTTCGCCCTGATTTTATCGAGCACCAGCTTGCTCATGCTGTTCGTGACCCTAATGGACGTGCATACAATCGCACAGCCCACCTGGCTGAAAGGCGGAAGATGATGCAGGTATGGGCAGACTACCTCGATAAACTAAAGGCAGGTGCCGAAATTATTCCAATAAATCAATCCGTTTAATCGATTCGACTTTCCCATGCAGACCGCAATAAGGTAAGTTCGTCCTATACTCATCATGCGAAGTTTCTCGATGATAGAAGGGTGTAAGTCGTCAAAAGATATGGAACAGTCTGCTATATAAATTAAGAGAGACATTTAGATTATATCGCCTGATTGATGTCAGGCATACTGTTTAGGTTCTCGTACCTCCTGAGCTGTAAAGTTTGCTGTTTGATTTGGGCTCTTCGCCCCATGATTTCATGATACCGGCCATAATACATATGCGCCGGCGTCACATTATCCAGTGATTCATGATAACGATCCTGGTTGTAGTATTGTACAAACGCCTCAT
>PVMK01178115.1_pt1 | contig 12107 bp, 12 predicted proteins | sample 1853481 | NCBI WGS metagenome assembly PVMK01 (sample SAMN08533507, study PRJNA380276) | Marine sediment metagenome, whole genome shotgun sequencing project. | reverse complement strand
GAGACAATTCGATCGAAGATCGGGGCCAAAGATCGTGACCCCGATCTTTTTACCCCCTACGTACTGAAACTCAGGAAACCGGCTAGATTTGCATTGGGGTGTGCAAAATGATACCTTGACATCATTATGGGCGAACTCCAATCCAAATCATTCGAACACCCGGATATAGTCACTTCGATGCCCAATCTCGAAGGCCAGGTGATCACCCTGGGTGAGAGTTTTGTCGGTCGCTACGTACACCAACCCGGGTGGCGCTGGTCGAAGGACGTGAAACCAGTGGTTGGTACCGAGAGCTGTCAGTTCCACCATCAAGGTGTGGTGGTTTCAGGCCAAATGGAGGTCACTACCGATGAAGGGGCCCAGAAAGTCCTGGGGCCTGGAACGGTGTTCGACATCCCTCCGGGGCACGATGCCTGGGTCGTCGGTGATGAACCCTGCGTGTCGATCGAATTCAAGGGGGTTCGTGGTTGGGCCGCTGCGACTGCCGACGGTGAACGGGTGCTGGCGACCCTATTGATGACGGATATAGTCTCTTCCACCGAAACCGCAAGAAAGATGGGTGATGCAGCCTGGAAGGAATTATTGGCCCAGCACAGTGAAAGGGTCAGGGTCGAACTGGATAATTATCGCGGCTACGAAGTGAACACCACGGGTGACGGATTCCTGACCATGTTCGACGGCACCGCACGCGCCGTAAGGTGCGCCCATACGATCTGTAAGATAGCCCAGGAAGACGGATTGGAGGTGCGTGCCGGCATCCACTCGGGTGAGATCGAACGCCAACCCGATAACATCAGGGGCATCGCGGTCCACATCGTGGCACGTATCGCTTCCATCGCCGGCGCGAACCGGGTTGTCCTGTCTTCCTCCTCGGTGGACCTCCTGGAAGGATCCGACCTCGAATTCGAAGACATCGGGGAACACGAGATGAAAGGTATCAAGGGGAAGCGACGTCTGTTCGAGTTGCTCGCTCCTGTTTCCTGAATCAGTGCAACGCCAACCGATTTGTTTCGAGGTCAGGTCTTTAGATTTGGATAGAAAATATTTTAAATCAAAGACCTGACCCCGCACGCGCTATAAATTTGAGGACAGACCACGGATATTGGGGATGTCAGCTTTGAGTATATAGGAGACTCACAAAATATCCCAGTCAACGACCGCTTAGGAAAAAGCTGACGCTCACGCGCTAGGGAAAAACTTCCGCTTGTTGCCCTTTGCGGTCATCCCTAGAAAACGCGGGCTGTACCGGTTTATATATCTTTACGGTGTGTAGGGGTCTGGTGTTCCTGGCCGTATCGGCGGTTCTGTCTGGAGTGTTTCAATGTGATCGCTCAAGACTTGACCGGCTGGCCATCGCATCCAGGTGGCTTCTATCCATTTTGGAGAGAGTGGGTACATTTCCTTGGGATCCGTGTGAAGATCAAAAAATAAAGGTGTGCTGTATTCTTTCGTCTCACTTGCCCAGGCACTCTCGATTTCTTTGAACACCATTTTCCAGTTGCGCCATTTGACACCAAAAATCTCGTCAGCAACATAGACGATGATTGATTCCCGATTCGACGCTTCATTCTTGCCAAGCAGGAAGTCAAGTTGATCTACGCCATCAATAACGCGATCATCTGGTAACTTGCCGCCAACGACTCGTGCGAATGTTGGAAGTAAATCCATTTCATGCATAATCTCGTTACTCACTGAGCCGGCCGGTATCTTTCCAGGCCATCGAACAATGAATGGCACACGCAGCGAACCTTCGAGTCCGGTGAAATAACTACCTCGCCATGGCCCGCTGAAGCCATGATAAGGCGGAAGGGCGTCTGGGCCGTTGTCGGATGTGAAGATAAAAATTGTGTTATCACTGATTCCGAGCCTTTCAACTTCGTCCAGCAACATGCCGGTGTAAGCATCGACTTGTGCAAGTACGTCCGCGTAGTCACCGTTCTTCGTTTTGCCCTTAAAATCAGGATGCGGCGTAACTGGCATATGGGTTTGTGTATACGGAATAAACAGGAAGAATGGTTTGTCCGCCTTCACCTGTCGTTGCATGAAGTCAATAGACTTATCGGTCAATGTCTTGTCAATCAGGATTCGTTGTTCGCCGTCGTAGACGAAAAGCTTCCTGGGCTCTTCCCCCTTTCGCCCTTCGTAAACGTATTCAGGTTGGGCAAAGGGGTGGGAGTCGGGTCGATAACGTGTGTCGTCTGGCCAGAAACTCTCATCGGAAGAGTTGGGGATGCCATACCACTCATCGAAACCCTGATCCGTTGGATAACGGCCCTCGGTGTGACCCAGGTGCCACTTGCCAAACATGCCGGTTGCATAGCCTGCATCGGAGAACATTTCCGGCATCGTATATTCCCACTGTGTCAGACCATACAGGGGGTTTGATATAGGTACTCTCGAGTTGCCTGTGCGAATAGCATAACGACCAGTCATTATTGCGGCCCGGCTGGGTGTACACTGCGCTTCGACGTTAAAATTGAGCAGGCGCATACCCTCATTGGCCAGCGCGTCAATGCGTGGTGTTGGTGCGCCGCGAATCACTCCACCTCCATAGACACCTAACTCTCCCCAGCCAAAGTTGTCCATGAAGATTAGTACGACATTAGGTTTTTCATCAGCTTGCGCCCACGTCGAAGTGATGAGCAGCGAACTCAGAAATAATGTTCTTAATATTAGATTCATGGAAACCCCAAATTCAGTCTCAGTAGTATACCTGATCTGTGTGGTTTAACTCTGAAGCAGGCATCTGCGTACTGCAACCGATCGTTGAAAATGGATTAAATGCCGCCTATGTAGGATTTCCACAAATTGTCCGCAGTGAATATATAGGAGACTCTTAATAATTCACAGCCAACGACCGCTTAGGAGGAAATAATTTCTATTAGGTTGTCTTATCCGATCGAAATTTGTCTTTCATACTGTACGGTCAAGTTACGACATTTACATGTAGTCACTATCCCGGGGTCGAATTTACCCGGGCGGCAAGCTCCTCTGCACTTTCAACCCTCTCGGAATAACGCGCCACAAGGTCTGCCGACCGGCCTCGAGTCATGTAGGTGAACTTGACAAGCTCTTCCATCACATCAACGATGCGATTGTAGTATGCGGAAGGTTTCATCCTGTGGTTGTCATCGAATTCCCTGAACGTTTTGGGCACCGATGACTGGTTGGGAATGGTGATCATCCTCATCCAGCGCCCGAGTAGCCGCAGCTGGTTTACAACGTTGAAGCTCTGGGAACCGCCGTTAACCTGCAAAACCGCCAGGGTTTTACCCTGGGTCGGGCGAACCGACCCTTGAGACAGTGGAATCCAGTCGATCTGGGATTTGAATACCCCGGTCAACGCCAACCGCTTTGTTTCGAGGTCAGGTCTTTAGATTTGGATAGAAAATATTTGAAATCAAAGACCTGACCCCGTACGCGCTATAATATTGAGGACAGACCACGGATATTGGGGATGTCAGCTTTGAGTATATAGGAGCCTCTTATAAATTCACAGCCAACGACCGCTTAGGAGGAAATAATTTCTATTAGGTTGTCTTATCCGATCGAAATTTGTCTTTCATACTGTACGGTCAAGTTACGACATTTACATGTAGTCACTATCCCGAGGTCGAATTTACCCGGGCGGCAAGCTCCTCTGCACTTTCAACCCTCTCGGAATAACGCGCCACAAGGTCTGCCGACCGGCCTCGAGTCATGTAGGTGAACTTGACAAGCTCTTCCATCACATCAACGATGCGATTGTAGTATGCGGAAGGTTTCATCCTGTGGTTGTCATCGAATTCCCTGAACGTTTTGGGCACCGATGACTGGTTGGGAATGGTGATCATCCTCATCCAGCGCCCGAGTAGCCGCAGCTGGTTTACAACGTTGAAGCTCTGGGAACCGCCGTTAACCTGCAAAACCGCCAGGGTTTTACCCTGGGTCGGGCGAACCGACCCTTGAGACAGTGGAATCCAGTCGATCTGGGATTTGAATACCCCGGTCATGGCGCCATGTCTTTCCGGTGAGACCCAGACCATACCCTCTGCCCATTGTGAAAGTTCACGCAATTCACGCACTTTCGGATGGCCTGAGCTGGTTTCATCTGGTAGCGGCAGCCCGGCGGGGTTGAAGGTGCGTGTTTCTGCGCCAAGAAAATGCAGGATACGGGCCGCTTCTTCTGAAACCAGCCTCGAAAATGAGTGTTCCCGCAGCGATCCATACAAAAGCAGGATACGCGGGGCGTGCCCATCATCCGGGGAGCCGGCAAACTGCGCCGGGTCTATGGGCCCGATGTTGTTCGGGTCGATATTTGGTATATCGTCGATGGCCTGGATACTACTCATTCGGAGTCTGTGCTGTTTGTCGCGGGTTCAGTAAAAAATTGCACACCGCCAGTGCAGTAGCGGCACCTACAAGCTGGGCGATGATGAAAGCCGGCATGTTGGCAGGCTGAATCCCGGAAAATGTATCGGTGAAACTTCGCGCAATGGTTACCGCCGGATTGGCAAAGGAGGTCGAAGCCGTGAACCAGTAGGCCGCGGTGATATAAAGACCCACTGCCATGCCAACGGCCTGCCTGTTTGCCCGCAGGGTTGCAAGGATGGTAAAAACCAGGCCGAAGGTGGCAACCGCCTCGGCAAACCACTGGGCTCCGCCGGTGCGCATGTTGCGGGAGTATTGAATCACTTCCAGGTCGAACATCAGGTGGGCGGCCACAACCCCGCTCAGGCCGCCGGCGATCTGCACCAGGACATAGGCTGTACTGTCACGGGCCGATATCTCCCGCTTCAGTGCAAACACCATGGTCACCGCAGGATTGAAATGTGCTCCGGATATCGGCCCGAGCATGGTGATCAGCACCACCAGGATTGCCCCGGTGGGAATGGTATTACCGAGCAGGGCGATGGCGACATTTCCGCCTGCAAGATTTTCCGCCATGATGCCCGATCCCACTACGGTGGCCAGTAGAAAGGCAGTGCCAATAAATTCTGCGGCGTAGCGCTGAGTGGGGGTATACATTCTTTGATCAATGCCTGTGAATGATTCTATGGGTTCGAAGTGGGGTCGAAATCGGAGTCGAAATCCGGATTTCAGTCTGGCAGGTGAAGCCCGGCATCACCGTATTCTTCACTGTCGTGACTGTGAGTCAAGAACCCTTCCCATGGCTCCCTGGCGGCACCCCGCACCCAGGCCTTGTCCGATTTGGCAAAGCAGCAGGTGCCGCTTTCCACATCCAGGTAGGGTTGTCCGGAATCTTTCATTCTGCTGGCCAATTGGTCCAGTTCCTGCTCTGTTTCTACCTGTATTCCGAGATGGTCAAAACCATATCCCTCACGGCCTGACTCAATGACGAAGTTGACCGGCGGGTCCTGGACATCCCATTTGGCATAATTTTCGCGAACTATGCTGGGCTGCTGATCAAACAGGGTTGAATAAAATGTCGTGGCACGGTCGAAGTCCTCGACTCGCATGGATACGTGTAATTTCATAGCAGGGCTCCTGGAATAAGGATTTGGTTAGGGTAATTCATTTAATTTGTTTCGGGGTTGGATCGGGTTCGGGGGTGAACAGGATTGCGGCACTGACCCATCGTGGTCTGCACAGCACTCCTTGAGAAGGTAATCTGCCAGTTGCTGGATAGTTCCAAATGAGGCCCGGTTAATTACGCTACGGCCCTGTTTCTCCTGTTCTATCAGCCTGCCTTCGCATAGGAATCTCAGGTGGTGGGCCAGGGTTGATGCCGGTATATCGAGCTTTTGCTGCAACTCGCCCACTTTGAGCCCACCCGGACCCGCCCTGACCAGCATCAACAGTACCTCCAGCCTCGGGCCGGAGCCGGCGGCAGTAAAACCCTGTGCGGCCTGGTCGATGTTCATGATATTGGCTTTCAATTAATAACTATAAAACTAGAATAATAGTTATTTAGTTTCTTGTCAACCTTTTTTCAATGGATAAGCCCATGGGATATTTAAATATCGGCCCGGGTTGGGGTAATATCAGGCCTGTTAAAACGATAGTCGGACAAGTTCCGGAGAATGGCGACATGACAATTCACGCGATTGATCAAAGTATCACCACAGATCCTGTCATCCAGGCGAAAATTGACCTCGCCGCGGCACACAGGCTGGCGGTGTACGATAAACTGGAAGAGGGCATAGACAACCACTTCACTGTCACCGTGCCAGGGCATGATGACCGCTACCTGATTCTGCCGTTCGGGCTGCACTGGTCGGAAGCCAGGGCCAGTGACATGTTTGTTTTCAATGAGCAGGGCGACACCCTTGAGGGAGAGGGCGTGGTAGAGCTTTCTGCCCAGTGCATTCATGCCCCGATTCACCGAATCAGCGGGGCGAAAGTTGTCCTGCATACCCACCAGACCTGGGCAGTTGCCCTGAATATGCTTGAAAACAACCAACTTGTTCCGGCATGCCAGACTTCAGCATTTTTTGACGGTCGTATCGTTTACGAAGATGACTATCGTGGAACTGCGGATACGCCGGAAGAAGGTGAGCAGCTGGCCAGCCTGCTGGGCGACAAGCCCGTGATGTTCCTGAAGAACCATGGTGTGCTGGTGGCGGGGGAGTCCATTGCCATGGCTTATCGCATGCTTTACCTGCTGGAGCGGGTGTGCCGCGCCCAGATACTCGCCATGAGCACCGGGCAAAAATTACAGCTGATTTCAAAGGATGTCATCGCCCAGGTGCAGGCACCGGATGAGGCTGACCGGCATCGCGGGAAACGCCATCACCTGTATTTTGACGCCATGAAACGAGTGCTGGATCGGGTTAACCCGGGATACCGGGACTAGTCTGGACTCCCATGGCCTGTCAGGATTATGGCGCCTGCTGATTATGGAACAGTCAAGGTTTCCCCGGAATAACCCATGAACTTCAGCGTCCAGTTGTCCGCTTACTATCCCGATCACAGCCTCGGTGGGAAACAGCTGTACCAGAACATGCTTGACCAGGCGGTCCTCGCCGACCGGCTGGGTTTTGACGCGGTTTCCATTACCGAGCATCACCTCATCAATATCCTGCTGATGCCGGCGCCATTGCAATTCGCGGTGAAAATTGCCAGCATGACTGAACGAATTAAAATTTTAACCAGTGTGGTGGTGTTGCCGCTGCACGACATGCGGGTTTACGCCGGGGAAGTGGTGTGTGCGGATATATTCACCGACGGCAGGCTGATGCTTGGGGTCGGCCGCGGTGCCTTCGGGTTTGAAATGGAGCGTCTCGGGTTCCCCTCGATACCAGCCGGGCCAAATTTGATGAATCCCTGGATGTATTGCAGGCGCTGCTGAGCGAACATGAAGTGTCCTGGGATGGCGAATTTTACAAATTCGATCCGCTCACTATCATGCCACGGCCGGCTAATCCCGGTGGCCCGCCAATCATGATGGGTGTGGTGGTGCCGGAAGCCATCTATCACTGTACCAAGAGAGGATTCCATATCCAGACGACGCCGCTGTCAGGGACTCATGAACATATGCTGCAGCAGGTTGATGCCTTTAATCGCGGCAAGGAAGAGCTGGGCGAAGCGGGCAAGCATCTGACCCTGTCACTGTCCCGGGTTGCATTCCTGGCAGAAAACGAACAGGACCGGCGCGCCAAGGTCGCCCTGGCCCATCATTATTACGGCCAGTTTGACAATGTTTATACCGGGGAAGGTATCGTTGAGGATGGCCTGATCGTACCGATTCCTCGAAAGGTGTCCATTGAAGAGACTGAAAAGAATTTACATATCTGCACGTCCCAGCAGATGATAGATGAGCTTGCGCCCTATGCCGAAGCGGGAGTTGACCGGTTTATCCTGAACATCAACTTTGGTGTGAGCCAACCCGAAACCCTGGATTGCATCCAGCGCTTCGCAGAACAAGTGATGCCTGCTTTTGACCAACAAGCCGGGAACGGAACTGAAGAGGTAGCCGTTTCTGGATGAGCACCAGGCTACTGTTGCCACCGACCCGGGACCATTGCGATGCCGGTTTTATGCTATTGCCGGGGAGATGCATTTGACCTTATGAATGAATAATGACCCTGCCCGTTTCCCGCCGCCTGGATTTTTCTGAAATACCGGTTATCGATATTTCGGCCCTGATGTCTGTGCAACAAGGGCGCCAGGCAAGCGCTGGTGATATAGACCAGACCGTTGCAAAGATTCGCAATGCCTGTACTGATGTGGGGTTTTTCTATATCTCCAACCACGGTTTCGACCAGGGACTGATCAGCGAAGTGGCAACAATGGGGAAACATTTTTTTAAGCTGCCCATGCATGAGAAGGAAACAATTGCCGTTGATTCCCGTCTACGCGGATACCTGCCACTCTACTATCGAAGTTATGAAGGGGAGGAGCGTGCAGCGACCAGTCACCAGGAAGGATTCTGGATGGGCTATGACCGACCGCTGGATATCGAGCGTCCCCTGCAGGGGCCCAACCAATGGCCGGCAGTACCCCGGGGACTGAGGAATTCCATGGAAAATTACCTGGCCGCGATTGCGCCAATCAGCGCGTCGTTGCAACGTGGATTCGCCCTGGCGCTGGGCCTGGATGAGCTGTATTTCCCCCCCCTTTTTGACGATCCGACGTCGCGCCTGAAAATTAACCACTATCCGCCTCAGAATAATAATATTACCGAACACAACCTCGGGGTGGTTCCGCACTCCGACTCAGGGGGATATACAATTTTGTGGCAGGATCAGCACGGGGGTCTTGAAATCCAGAGCAAAAATGGCGAATGGGTGGGGGCGCCGCCTATGGACGATACTTTTGTTGTCAATATCGGAAATATCATGCAGTACTGGAGCAACGGCAGGTTCTCGTCGACACCACATCGCGTGATCAATCGCGGGAACAACCATCGCTACTCGATTCCGATGTTTGTCAACCCAAATCATGGCGCCATCATCAAGCCCCTGGTAAACAGCAACACACCTGGCTTTGAACCTTTTCTCTACGGTGACTACCAGGTCGAATTATGGAGGCGTACATTTCCGATCGCCGGTATTTCCTGAATTCACCTGATACCGGATCTATCGGGTTTCTGTGTATCTCATTATTTCCACCACCTTTTTATTTTCCCTCGTAGCCTGTCCCCAGGTCGCACCAGGAGGCAGGACTATTATGGATTCGACCTGTCTCCTGTGCACAATGCCCCAACATCCTCGATATCTGTGACCGGGTGGAACAAAGGCCGGCCGTTAAGGCATCCGCACAGGATATATTTGAGAATGCTCTCCTGTAACTACTGTTTTCCCGCTCGTCCCCGCTTTCGCGGGGGCTGGTCAGGAATATTTTTTAATACCCATTTCCACAATATCTAGGGCGTTGTCCAGTTCCTGTTTTGATATTGTCATTGGAGGGCAAAGCGTCAATACGCATCCGCCGCCAACCTTGTAACTCAGCCCATTCGACAAGGAATGATAAAGGATCGCATCGGCCTCATCGCTTGCAGGTTTACCCGCTTTTACAAGTTCTATTCCCAGGTGCAGCCCGAGGCCTCGCACCGCATGAATAATTGGATACCGGCCCTGCATCTGGTTTAGCCTGTCAATTGCATGCTGCCCAAGGTGTATCGCGTTTTCAATTAACTTGTCTTCCACCAGACAGTCCAGTGTCGCCAGGGCAGCCGCACAGCCAACCGAGCTTTTTTCATGGGTGTAATGCCCAAGTGCGCGGTCTCCCACAATATCCAGCGCCGAACTGGCCAACAGGGCGGCCATTGGAAAAACGCCGCCTCCCAGGCCTTTGCCGATAACCAGCATGTCCGGGACTACATCAAAATGCTCACAGACAAACATCTTTCCGGTTCGACCCAGAGCTGACGGTATTTCATCAAATATCAGTAAAACTTCATGTCGGTTGCAGATTTTCCGAACTCGTGCCCAATAGCCGGGGGGTGGCAAATCCACCGTTGTCCAACGCATCGGTTCGGCAATAATGGCAGCAACATCGCCCTGCATTTCCAGGATGTAATCGAGGTAGTCGGTACACCCGGTGTGTTCTTTATCTGCGCAATTGAAGTAACATTTCCCCGCTGTAGGCGCCGGGATGTGCTCGGTTCCCGGCAACAGGGGGCCAACATCTTTTCTGAATAGTGCTTCACCGCCAATTGAAATGGCATCAAGGGACGCGCCATGAAAACTGTCCCACATTGATACGGTTTTGTGTCGATTGGTTGCATAGCGAGCCAGCTTCAACGCCATTCCGATAGCCGATGTCCCTCCCGGCGTAAACAGCACTTTATCCAGCCCTGGCGGAGAAATTTCCACCAGACGCCTGGCAAGTTGAATTGCCGCTTTATTGGTATAGCGCCTGGGACAGAAAGGCAAACTATCCAGTTGCTGCTTAATGGCGTCGATGACTCTTTTGTTTCCATAACCAACCTGGTGCACGCTGTTTCCGTGAAAGTCCATAATTTTTCGACCCTGCACATCTTCGAGATATATCCCCTCACTGCCGGAAAGTGCATTCAGGCAGGGTGTGGAAAGCGATTGGTGAAGAAAGTACTTCTCGTCTTCATCCAGATATTCGGCCGTGATTTCATCGATATGTTCTTTGGCCCACTGCTTTCGTCGCGGTGAAAGATTGATATCCCCTTCTGCGCGATGAGGTGACTGCTGAGCTGGATCGGGCATATTATTTTCCGGATTTAGACGATTGGATACATCATAACCTGCGTTCGCGAATTCTGACCTGCCTCATTAACCGGATCCAACCCTGGATGGAAATGATCCGCTAACGGCTAATTTGTGGGATGCTGAATATAGAATCCCACCGGCGACGGCCACCACAACCAGGCAGGGCAGCACCAGGTCGTATCCGCCGATGCCCCATACCAGCGCGCCGAGGAACGGGGCGGAGGCGAATCCTGCGAGGTAGAACATTGCAAGCACACCATATTTTGTGCCGAAATTCAGTTCCCCGAGTATGTCGCGGGTGATTACAGGACGGATAATGCTGACCATGCCATAGCCGCCTCCATACAGGATGACAAAAAACACCAGCAGCGCGGGGAAGGGCCCGGAGGCGATGAGCACCAGGATTGAAGCTCCCATAACCCCAAAACAGCTCATAGCCACGCCGTGATTGGAGACGTGCTTTTGCATTGCCATCATGGCGAGGCGGCCGGCAACTTGCATGGGGCCGATAAATGATGCTGCCAGTACAGCCACTTCGGGATGGATGCCGCGGTCGTGCAATATCGGCAGCAGGTGCAGCAGGGTGACGCCATGGACCACGGCGGCCAGTGAAAACCCGATTCCCAGGCACAGGAAAACCGGTGACAGGTAATAGGACAGGCCTGGCCCTGGTTCTGCTGCGGCAGCCGTTGCCGCCTTCGCCCTGTTTAGTTCGATAGAACGGGCCCCAAACCACGCCAGCGGAGCCGCTGCAACGAAAACGACCACTGCAAATACCTGTACCGTGGTCCGCCAGCCAAATGCAGCAGACAGGTAGTGGGCGCTGGGAAAACTGATTGCCCCGGCGAATCCGGCAATCAGGGTAACCAGGATTATGGCTTTCTTGGCATTGTTGCCACGGCCCCGGGTTATCAATGCAAAACAGGGGTCATACAGGGAGCCGGCAAAACACATGCCGATTACCGCCCAGGCCAGGTAAAAATGGGGAAGCCGGGTGATCCAGGAAAGGCAGAAAAGACTGATGCTGCCGATCGTGATGCAGGCGACCATAACGAGGGGGCCCTTACCGGCATCGATAAGCCTGCCGCTAAACGGTGAAGAAATCGCCGATATAAAAATCGCCAGGGTGATTGCCCCGGTGATATCAATCTTCGACCAGCCGAGGTCCTGTTCCCATCGCAGCAGCAAAGCGGGAAATACATAGTAAAGGCCGGCCCAGGTGATGATCTGGGCCAGCGCGAGGAAAATAATCGCCCGGTCCACTTTCATTGGGGCAGTATATCCAATTTGTTATAGCCAGTCCGTACACCCGGTATTGGTTGACAGCATGACTTTTGCTGTACTTATTGGCGGGTTATCAATCGCTGTCCTTCCATAACTTTTGCACCAGCACGCCATTGCGCTCCTCGATCGCTTCCATGGCATCGCAAATCAGGTCTTCGCGGTAACGCGCGCCAACGATTTGTACTGCAGCGGGCC
>PVMK01167715.1_pt1 | contig 12109 bp, 13 predicted proteins | sample 1853481 | NCBI WGS metagenome assembly PVMK01 (sample SAMN08533507, study PRJNA380276) | Marine sediment metagenome, whole genome shotgun sequencing project. | reverse complement strand
CGGGTTCGAAATATCGACGCGGCACGCTGAATCATTCGATTGCGTTTTGTGGCCCCGCAACGCGCTGCGATCGTGATCGCAGGGTCAACACCCCGAACACGACTCCCACAATTTCTCCCACACACCACGAAACAACCAGAAACGACACGCAACACCCGGAAACAGGTTTCCCTTTGTTTTTCGGGGATTTCTCAATGATTCTGATCACTCAGTTTATGTAGGGGATCTTCCCCTTCACCGCGCTTTGTTTGCGCGAGGTACCCGAGATCGCCTTCGCGACCCCAAAGTCGGAGAGCAAGACCTCGCCTCGGCGGCTGACGAGCACGTTCCCTGGCGAGATGTCTCGATGTACGATCGCGTCGATTTCGGGTCCGTCGGCATCTCTTCCGGCACCTGGAGCGTGGGCGTGTTCGAGGGCCGCGGCGAGGTCATGTCCGAAGAGCGCGACTAGCTCGTGCGGCAGGCGTGTACCGTCCTGTGCGTCGAGTAGCACTCGCAGGTCTGCCCCGTCTACGAGCTCGAGAGCCATGTAGGGTGTCCCGTCGATCGCGCCGAAGTCGATCACGCCGACGATGTTGCTGTGCCGCAACTTGGCCGCGAGCCGTGCTTCCCGCTCGAACAGCCTAAGGTTTCCGCCATGCCCCCCACGCCCAAACGCCGGACCAAGCGATATGGACCGAAATCCTCACCGATGATGTCGCTCAGGGAAGCCTGAGAGCGCACTTTTGACATTGATCAACGCAGTGTGCTGTTGACCACCAACGTCACAACACAGGCCTGACAACGATGCTGCTAAATTCCAGGATTGAACAGCGTGGCTGTATCGCGCCGGGATACCGAAACGTCGCCGCACTTTCCCTCGATGAGCCTGCGAATCGCGATGGCCAACGCCTCGCGGCTTGGGCCTTCCGCCGTTGCGGGGATGAGGCTACATCCTTGCCGACTGCCGGTTTTGGTGACGAGCCCGACCGCGACCGTGTCCGCCGTGAGCGCGGAGACGATGACAATCGTGTGGGCGGGGAGCAGCTCGGCGATGTCTCTCGCGTCGTCGGCCCGCCAGCCGTTACGGCGGTCCCTTGGATATTCGAGGCGCAAGATCGGCTCGGTCCGAACGGTGCGATCGAAGCGGTCGTCCACGACTTGCTTCGTCGTTCCCGGGCCGACGTTCGTCGAATGAATTCGCCCGCGCTCCGTACCGTCGCATTCGACCTGCACACCGTACTCACCGACCGAAAGCGTCGTGATTCTGAGTGGCGTCTCGCCGAAGCGCACTCCATTGACGCGCACGATGCAACCGGTGGGAGCACTCTCGACGACCAGGGTCGCCGGCCGAGCGCGCCCCTGCTCGCGCGCCCGCTGGTAGAGCGCCAGCACCCGCGGGGGATGCATGAGCGTCGCGGGCTCTACGTTCGGCACCAAGACCACGCATTCGGAGGCATGAGCCGCGGCGCTCGACGCCTCGTCTGTTTCCAGCAGAGCGCGCACCTTGTAGAGGCACGTATCAAGAACCCGCAGCGCCCGCTCGGGGCTCCGGTTGATGTCTTCGGTCGCGCTTCGAGACAAACGCTCCGCCTGATCGAGGCGACTGAAAGCCGTTGCATGCTCGCCCCTGGTCAGCGCTCGAATGGCTGCACGCGAATGTTGGTCCCATTTCTCGAGCGCATCCTTCGCGATGCCGACCGCCGCAGAGGAGCCTTGATCCTGGAACCGCACCGCGGCCGCGTGGGACTGCCAGACGTGCCGACCATGTCGCTCGAGCTCGCGAGTGACGTCCGCCACCACACGCTCCATGAACGCCGGCATCTCGCCGTTCGTCGCCGGGACGACCGCCCAATCACCGACCTCGGCGGAAGCGCCTGGCACGTGAGCGAGTGCGAGTGAAGTGACGAGGACCAACAGAGGCGAGCATTTCATGATTTCTCCCGGGCGTACGTTGGGGTTGGTGCGGCTCTGCTCACTTGCCTGCGTTCGATCTCGGGCCGGCGCCTGCGAAGTGGAGGTCGATCTTGACGAATCCGCGGTCGTCGTAGGAGACACCTTCGAAATTCACATCGATCCGTGTTGGCTCGAACGAGATATCGATGTTTTCGACCTCGACGTTGGTCTGCTCGACATCGACGCGTGCGCCGACGAGGAGCGCGTTGTGATCCCGGAGCACGATGTCGATCATGTATCCCTCAAAGTCTGCGTCCGGGAAACGGTCGGCTTGGGTCACATTGGAAAAGTCGAAGATGAGGCTTCCGAGTCCGTGGTCGAGATGGATCTCTACTCCAGGATTCGGGCCCTCGGGGCAGGGCGACTCGAGCGACCTGACCTGCTCGGCGGAGAACTCCATTCCGTCGCCGACCTCCGCACGCACGGACTTCGCGCTCCTCTGCTCGCAGCGGGTGGAGTACCGGACGAGCTCGATCTGCGCGCCCTCGAGGCACCCGGGATCGTCGATCGAGCTAGGATCGAGGTGACCGGGATCGAGCGAAAAACCGCATCCTGCAAGAAGCCCGAGGGCGCTGCCCACAATGAGCGTGGCGGCTCTGCAGGATCTCTTTGTGATTGTGTTTTGCATGGCGACGTCCTTCTGATTGAACTCGCGGGCCCCATCAGCGCCGCGTCACGGACTCTTAGTGCAGCGTTCATGCCAACCGGAAAACACAATGGTTTCGCGAGACGGTCGTCTGCTCGCCTCCTCCGTGACGACGCTCGTCGTCGAGATCGCGACGGCGAACGTCATGTCCACTACTGGGCGATGGCCATGAGGCCGGCTCTATCGTCCCGGATGCTTGAACTTCTCGGGGTCGATCTCGAGCGTCGCCATTCGGCTGATGAGCCCGGTGCGCGGAACGCCAAGTATTCGAGCGGTGCGCGCAACGATGCCCTCGCACGCCCCGAGCGCGTCCTCGATGATCCCCTTCTCGAGGACGTCGAGCCCCTCTTTTTGCTCGGCGAGCTGCTTCCAACGGCCTTCGATCTCGCTGCTAGGCGATCCGCTCGTCGACGGCGCGGCCGGTGCCGCGGGAGCTCCGCCGACTGGGTGTTCACCCCCGACGTCTAGGTGACGGATCTCGATCACAGGGTCCGTTGTCTCGCCTGCACGCAGGCGGTTTCTGGCGCGCTCCAGGACAGCCTCGAGCTCGCGAATGTTTCCACCCCAGTGCAGGTGTGGTGCCGTCAGCAGGTCGTGGGCGCCCTTGTCCAACTCCCAGTCGGTCGTGCCGTCAGTCCGGTTCAAGTAGCGAATGGCGATCTTGGGGATGTCTTCGCGCCGGTCGCGCAGTGGTGGCAGGACGATTGGGACCGTGCCGAGCCGGTAGTAGAGATCCTGGCGAAAGCGCTTGTCCGAGATGGCCTGTGCGATGTCGCCGTTGGTGACCGAGATCAAACGTAGATCGGCGTGCTTCGGCTCGCGCCCTTGGTAGCCGAGTGGCCGATACGACCCGAACTGTGTGAAATCGAGGAGCAGCTGCTGAGCGTGGCGGGGAAGGTTGAGCACCTCGTCGAGGATCAGCGTCCCCTTGTTGGCGTACTCGACCAGGCCCATCCGTTTGGAAATTGCCCCCGAGAACGCCCCTCGCTCGTGTCCGAAAAGCTCCGAGGTGATCGTGTTCAAGTCGTCCGCTAGACCGAGCGTCGCCCGCACGATGGGCTCCCTGTTGCTGGCCCGCGCAAACGCGGTGGCGAGCTGAGTCTTGCCGGTTCCTGACTCGCCCAAGATCATGATGGACGCCTTTCCCTCGATGGCGGCTCGTAGCTCATCGCGAATCGCCGTCATACTCTCGCACGACAGAAGCTCGTCGAGGCTGAGGTGGTGCTCGTTGTGGTCCTTGGCGCGCTCGACGCGGAGGTCTTCTTTCGTCGCCTCGATCAAGGTCTGCTGCGCGATCATCCCACCCAGCAAGGCGCCGACGCATTCGACGAACTCGAGAACGGACGCTTGCTCGCCTTCTTGCCCCGGAAACTCCAAGTACATCACGCCGATGAGGCTGCGGCTCCGCCGTGATGCGGTCGGTCGGGACCAAAGCGGCGTGGCAACGAACGACCCGGTCGGCGTGTACGGCACTGGGCCCGCGACGGTCTTGAGCTCCGTCTGCACCCGGCTCAACATCTCCGTCACGTGCTGTGCGAGAACGGCGGGTGGCACGCCCCGGAAACCGGCTGTCCGCGAGCGATGCATGGGCCCGGCACCGCCTTTCGTCTCCAAGGTGCTCCAGGCGGAGGTTGCTCCGAGCTGGACGCATAGCGCCTCCAACGTCTCCTCGATGAAGCGTCCGCCGTGGAGCCCGGTCACGACCGCTGCCACGATTGCGCGCATACGCGGCCACGGGTCTGGGTTCTCCGCTCTTGACATCAGGCGCTCTGAGAGTACCCGGTCGAGACTGCTGCGACTACCCACTGTGTGAGTGCGCCGCTTGAGGTGGAAAAACCAGCACTCTGACCATCACCACGAGCTGAGCCTTCGTTCGGACGCCGAGTTTTCGCATCGCCGCTCTGAGAAGGGTGGACACGCGTGACGGGCTGATCCCCAAGCGGTACCCGGTGAGCTTGCTGCTCTCGCCTAACGCCGCGCTCATCGCCACCTCCTGTTCGCGCGTCGTGAGCCCACACGCACAGCCTGATCGGACCGTGTTGGGTTTGACGAGGATGAACCGCCGACCGTCGACGTCGAACCAATCGACCAAGGTCAGCCGTCCACGGACCAAGCCCTCCCAAACCAGGAACGCACGTGCGGTCTCGCTCTCGCCGCCCGCCCGGAGTGTACGGTCGAGTCTCACGGCCGCCTGGCGGAGCGACCCGCGTCGCTCGCTTTGCCCAACTTCGACGAGGGGGGCCACCGGCGCGGGGCGGAGATAGGCTGGCCACATCTTTCTCGCAGCATCCATGCGCGCTTCCCCTGCAGGGCACGTGCCAGCGAAAAAACGCTGTAATTGCGCGCGTCACGGAAGCGGTTCAGCGAAAATGACGACGGTCGTCATCAGAAGTCGACGACAGACGTCACTTCGGCGTGGCGAGCCGTGGCTGCGCCGGAGTGTTGCCTAAGCCGAACGACGCTCGCTTCGGCGCTCGGTAGCCTCCGCCGCCAAGCGCTGGTCTTCCTCGGTTTCAGCAAGGAGGGGCGGGACGGGGCAGGGCCTCCCGTCTTCTCCGATGTTGACGAAGGTGGCGCGGGCATTGGCGCACAGGGTTCGTTCGCCGGTTCGAGCATCCTCTCGCTCCACGAGCACTCCGATTTCCATTGAGCTCGTGAACGCGGCGTTGAGGCGGGCGGTCAACCGGACGACGTCGCCGACCTTGATTGGCGCCCTGAACTCGAGCGCGTCGACGCGCGCTGTGACAGACACGCGTCCGCAGTGCCGCATGGCGGCGATCGAGCAACAGATGTCGATCCAGCTCATGATCACGCCACCAAAGGCGGTCCCGATCGCGTTGGTGTGCTGTGGCAGAACGAGCTCAGTCATCTCGGTAAACGACTCGGAGGGGGTCTTTGGGTCCATGGGCGGAGCATAGGGCGTTTGGACCGGAGTTCACAGGCTCGGCCGGCGGCTGAACTGTACGCTTTTGCGAAAGAAGAGGATGCGCAAGCTGATGACGAAATGATCTGGATCGGCGAGATCCATCTCGATATCGAAGTCCCGATCGCGTCTCCATGAGTGCCAGTCGCGTGGGCCCGTGGTTGGAGTCCGTGAAAGACCACTAACACCACGACCAGCGCCACCGTTACTTGCTGGATCCTGAACATGGCTCTTCTCCTTTGTGATGGGCCGGCCACTTGCTCCTTGACCGCCGCGGCTACCTCTAGAGGCGTTTGGTCGCCGACTCTGAAGACGTTGATCATCACAGCGGGCTTGCCGTCGAAGGTGGCCTTCTGATGGTTCTCGCGAAACCCGTCTTTGACGCGGCCAATGGCCCCGACCCGTACCTGTGAGCCGTCGGGCCGGCTCAAAACCACGATGTCAGCAAACTCGTGCCCGTCGTCGCGCCTCTCGGCGGTGCGGAGCAGGACCTCGCCGGCGTCCGTCTGCACCGAGCCGCCGGGCAGCTCGACCGACGCGGCTCGCGACTGTACGAAGGGTGGTTTCCTCTACGTCTCCGTAGAGAACGAGGGAGATCACCTGTCGCCGGGTGGATAGCAGCTTGATGCTCGTTCCACGTGCGACGAGGACAAAGCAGGGTCCGTGCCAACGAACAATTCGAGGAGTTTCAAGGGTTCGGTCCCTCGCGGCCACCGATTCGGCGACGGACGTCGTCACTTTGTGACGCGGGCCGCCTAGGGCATAATCCAATGGTGCAGCCGCTTCTTACACGCGACGAGTCGCGCGATGTTGATCGCGCCGCCATGGAGGAGCTTGGCGTCGCTGGTCTGGTGCTGATGGAAAACGCCGGGCGTGGCGCAACCCAGGCCGTGTGCGAGGTGTTCGGCGATTGCCTCGGGCGTGTCGTGCTCCTCGGAGGACCGGGGCAAAACGGCGGAGATGCCTGGGTGATGGCGCGACGTCTGGCGCTTCAGGGACACCGGCCCCTTGCGGTTCTGATCGGGGACGGGTCTCGGCTGCGCGGTGATGCGCAGAGCAACTGGGCGCTTCTTGGCAAGCTAGGCGTCGAGACGATCGAGCTTTCCCCGGAGCACGCAGAGGCGATCGGGGAGCACCTCCGAAGCGCGACCCTCGTCGTCGACGGCCTCTTCGGCACGGGCCTCGACCGGGCGGTGGCCGGCGGTTACGCGGTTGCAATTGCGGCGATGGATGAAGCGTCTGCACCACTGGTGTCGCTGGACCTCCCGAGTGGGCTCGATGCCGACACCGGAGCGGTGTTCGGTATCGCGCCGCATGCGGCGTTGACCGTGACGTTTGCCGGCCACAAGCGTGGCCTTCATCAGTTTCCAGGTGTGGAGCATGCGGGCGACGTGCACGTGGCCGACATCGGCGTCCCCGTAGGGGGCTCGTCCGGCGCGACCCTCTGGGCGAGGGGCGACCTCGGCACGCTCATCGCGCCACGTGCGGGGGATGCGCACAAGGGGACCAACGGCCACCTGCTCGTGATCGGTGGGGCGCCGGGCAAGACCGGCGCGGCAGTGCTCGCAGGGCGGGCGGCGTTTCGCGCAGGGGCGGGGCTGGTGACGATCGGGGCGCGGGCCGATGCACGTGCTGCGCTCGAAGAGAAAGTGATCGAGCTGATGACGACTGCTCTTCCGCAGGACGCAGACCAAGCCGGCGTCGAGTCGCTCTGCGAAGGGAAGCGTGCGGTCGTGGTCGGTCCGGGACTTGGGCTGGACGAGCTCGGACGTTCGTGGGCGCACGCCTTCGCGCTGCATGCTCCAGTCACTGCCGTCATTGACGCCGACGGACTGACCCATGTTGCCGAGGACGGTCTCGCTGCGCTGAAGGGCGCCCGGGCGCCCCGGATTCTCACGCCGCATCCCGGCGAGGCGGCCCGCTTGCTAGGCCAATCGACTCCCGACATTCAAGCGAATCGCTTTGCGGCTGCCGAGGCGCTCGCGAATATCTCAGGCCAGGTCGTGATCTTGAAAGGTGCGCGCACCATTGTCGCCGGTGCGGATGAGCTGCGCGTGTGCGCGGAGGGAACACCGGCGCTTGGGGTTGCCGGGACGGGCGACGTCCTGAGCGGCGTGGTCGGTGCGCTCGCAATGACCCTCTCGCCCATCGACGCGGCGATTGCGGGTGCGCTCTTGCACGCGCTTGCGGGAGTGGAGGCCTCGGTCGGGGACCGGGGTCTCATCGCGTCCGAAGTTGCGGATGCGGTGCCTCTGGTGTTGGCTCGCCAACAGGGCCACTGGGCGGACGACCAGGCGACAGATTGACACGACACCGTGTCACTCGGGGGACAAGCTGACGCCCGCGCACCCACGTTCGCCCTAAATTACTTGGGTTTCTGGGATGGCACCGCCGTTGCAATGACGTCGAGGTGGAGACCACCCCGATGCAGAGCCAAGAACACTACAACGACGAAATTCTGCCCTGCGTGCCCGAGCTTTGCCGAACTGCCCTTCGGCTGGCTCGAGGCACCGCCCTTGCCGACGACCTAGTCCAAGAAACGCTGGCACGCGCCTGGCAAGCGCGTGCGAGCTTTCGCCCGGGGACCAACGCTCGCGCGTGGACGCGACGCATTCTGTTCAACACCTACATCAACCACTATCGCAAAAAGAAGCGCGAGCAGGAGGCGCTCGACGAGCTGCGTAGCGCGAGCCGGACCCGTCACAGCGCCGTACATGACGGGTTTGGCGACGAAGTCGCCGCCGCCCTGCGCGCCCTGCGACCCGAGTTTCGTGAAGCCGTGGAGCTCGTGGACCTCCGCGATCTCTCGTATCAGGACGCCGCAGACCAGCTGGCCTGCCCTGTGGGGACGGTGATGTCCCGTCTTCACCGAGGCCGGAAACGGCTTCGAAGCGCCCTGCGGGGGTATGCGCTCGACCAGGGCGTCCTCCGCCGCGCGGCCTAGGGCAGCAGCCCCCGGCAGAAATACCCGACAAAACCGATGCGAAAACCGGTGTATAAGAGCTAAGGCCCCGTTAGCCTTGACGAAACAGCCAGAAGTTACATATTGGCGGGCAGGCAACGACAGAGGCTGACCTGCTCCAGGAGGTGAAGGCCGCCATTCGGCAGGTCTCCCTCGAGGACCTGAAGGAGCGCCTCGAAGCGAGCGATGATCTGATCCTGGTCGATGTGCGCGAACAGGATGAGTGGCGACAAGGTCACGTGCCGGGCGCGCTTCACATCCCGCGAGGCTTTCTCGAGATGCAGGCGGGTTCGCGGCTGCCCGACAGGGACGCGAAGATCGTCACGATCTGTGCTGGGGGTATTCGTTCCGCGTTTGCGGCGAAGGTTCTCCTCGACCTCGGGTACACCAACGTCGAGTCGGCGAACCCCGGGTTCAATGAGTGGAAGGACCAGGGCTTCCCAACGACGCAGCCCTTTGCATTCACCGACGCACAGCTGACCCGATACTCGCGGCATCTGTTGCTGCCCGAGGTGGGTGAGCAGGGCCAAGCCAAGTTGTTGCAGGGGCGCGTGCTGTTGCTCGGCGCGGCGGGCTCGGCTCACCGGCAGCCCTCTACCTTGCGGCCGCGGGCGTCGGCACGATCGGTCTCGTCGATGGGGATACCGTAGACGAGTCGAACCTGCAGCGTCAGGTATTGCACGGCCTCGACCGCGTGGGCGTGTCCAAGGTCGAAAGCGGCAAGCGCACGATCGAAAACCTCAACCCCGACGTCAATGTCATTCCATTCAACGAGCGCCTCACGCGCCAAAACGTGGATCGTATTTTTGATCAGGACTGGGACGTCATCGTCGATGGCCTCGACAACTTCGCCACCCGTTATCTCGTCAACGACGCGAGCGTGTGGAAGAACATTCCGGTGGTCCACGGCTCGATCTTCCGCTTCGATGGCCAAGTCACCACGTTCTGGCCGCGCCAGGGTCCGTGCTACCGCTGCTTGTACCCGGAGCCGCCACCGCCTCATCTCGCGCCCTCGTGCGCCGAGGCAGGCGTTCTCGGTGTTCTCCCGGGCGCCATCGGTACCCTTCAGGCGACCGAGGCGGTCAAGATTCTCCTCGAGCGTGGCGACCCACTGGTCGGACGACTCCTACAATATGACTCGCTACAAATGCAGTTCCGCACCTTCAAGCTCCGTCGTAACAAGGACTGCCCTGTCTGCGGCGATCATCCGACCATCACCGACTACATCGACTACGAGCACTTCTGCTCTGGCGGCTAGCCTCCCGGGCTGACGAATGGGGCGACTGGGCCCTCGAGGATGAAAGGGTGTAGGTCGCTTCTCGCCTTCTCCGTGAATCCCACGCGGCCGATGCCGAGGTACAGACCCGGGCCGACTTTGCGGACCTCGTCGAACATCGTGCGTAGATACGCGCCTGCGGGGCCGCCCCGTTTGAGGTCGTTGAAATGGGAATACTCCAGATGGAACGCGTCTCCCGTGTCGTTGGGCAACTTGGAGGGTCCCAGATGGGTTCGCATCCTCGTGCCGCGTCGCACCCCGCGTGGTGTCATGAAGCTGTTGTACCCGTGCCCATCGGTCGGACCGGTCGGTTCGAACGCCTTGCAAAGCCAGCGGCCCGTCATGTTTACCGCAAACGCGCTGAGCAGGAAGCCACGCGCAGTGCCCTGATCGAGCAACGAAGCGGCAAACTCGCCGTGCATCTCTTCGAAGGGTGGTGCTTCGAGCCGATGGTAAAGAGCCACCACCTCATCGCGCGGCATCATGCGGAGATCGAGAGACGTGATCGCTTGTGACGGCGAGGCGTTTTGGCTGATTTCGCGTGCGGGCTCCGACATGTCGATCCCTCCTCCACGTACGGGTACCGCCGAGGAGGCGGGCTGTCCACCCCATAGAGTCGCTGCCGGGCATGGCCCACGGGGCGGGGCCCCGGCGGCGGTGCCGGCGTCAGCGCTCAGTGCCAGTGCTGGCGTTTGGGCGGGTCTCCTTGCTAGAACTCTCCCCTGGAGGTCCTGATGAATCGCTTTGCTTCCTTCCTGTCCTTGGCCGCTTTGGGTTGCCTACTCGCTTCCCCCGGCGTCCGCGCCCAGGACAGCGACGCCGCGTTCCAAGGGTTTCTCGACGCGCTTCAGACTTCGCGCGAGCTCGTGCTCAGCCGGACCTCGGAGGACGGCACCGATCGGGCGGAAGGGCTCCGCCATATCATTCGTCTGATCGAAATGCAGAACGCGCCGGCGACCGACGACCACAACGTGGCGAATCCGCATGTCTCGCGTTGTCCGAGCGTCGTCTGCAAGGTGGGCTTCGACAATCCCGACTTTACGTACATCAACGTCGCGCCGATCAGCGAAGAATACACGTATCGGATCTACGGCAAGCGGGGGACGGTGCCGTACGTGAGCATGCAGGTTTTCGACAACCCGTTCGGAGGCGAGGCCTTCATGACGTCGGAAGATTTGATCGTGGATCCTGATGGTCGCTACGAGATCATCCTGAGTGCGACGCGGCACGAGGGAAACTGGATGGAGCTCAGGCCCGGCGCCCGACGATTCATCCTCCGCAACGGCTTTTACGATTGGAACAACGAGGTTGAAGCCAGCGTGAGCGTCGAGGTCGTCGCAGGTCCGATGAGCGGACCTGTGCCGCACCTCACGCCGACCGAATTCGTGTCGGACATGACAGCGCTTTCCCTCCGGCTTTCGACAATTCCAGCAACGATGCAGGACGCGCGCGACGGCTGGCCGCTCAACGACGTGAATGAGCCGGACCCGGGCGCATTTGGTATCCCCGGCGCAGGAGTGCCAAGCGCGGTGAGTAGTGCAGGGCGGTATGCGCTCGACGAAGGTGAGGCGCTGATCATCGAAACTCCCGACCCCTCGGTCGTTCACGGAGGGATTCAGATCGGCAACCTCTGGGTCGAGTCGATCGATTACCAAACCCGTCAGACCTCGCTCAACTGGTTCCAGTCGACGCCGGACGAGGACGGCATCATTCGCTACGTGCTCGCGCACCGGGATCCCGGCGTGCCGAACTGGCTCGACATCTCAGGCCATCCGGATGGCGGCATCTTCATGCGCTGGCAGAGCCCGTCCCAAGGCGCGTACCCGGACAAGCCAACCGTGAAGCTGGTCGCGTTCGACGACATCCACGCGAACCTGCCCGAGAGCCATCCGACGGTCTCACTCGACGAGCGAACCGCGGTGCTGCAAGAGCGCTACGAAGCGGTCAACAAGCGAAGGAACCCGACGAGCCAGTTTGACGCGCAGATGCAGGCGTCCGGCGAAAGCAGTGGTTGCTCGGTCGGCGGGCAGGGGCAGGGGCACCTCGGATGGGTTGTGGCGTTGTTGCTAATCTGCGGAGTGAGGCGGACTCGGACTCGGCAACGGCCCCGGAGCCGGTAATGGCCCCGGAGCCGGCCCCGGAACCGAGACCGCCACCGACACTGACACTGGCACTGGCACTGGCACTGGCGCTGACACTGGCACTGGCACTGGCGCTGGCACGGGCACGGGCACTGGCGCTGGCACTGCCACTGGCACTGACACTGACGCTGACGCTGTTACACTGACCTCATGCCCTGGGGGATGCTTCTACTGAGCCTAGCCGTTCTCACCGGCTGCGAGAACACCGCAGCGGTCGAGCGCACCG
>PVMK01142077.1_pt1 | contig 12112 bp, 10 predicted proteins | sample 1853481 | NCBI WGS metagenome assembly PVMK01 (sample SAMN08533507, study PRJNA380276) | Marine sediment metagenome, whole genome shotgun sequencing project. | reverse complement strand
CCAAGACTAAAGATCATGAATCTCCTGCACCTATAACATTTAAACCCATTATCCTCATCAACTATTCCAAGATCAATGACAATGGGTTTAAATGTTATAGGTGCAGGAGGTTCATGATCCTTAGTCTTGGTGCTGGTTAGGGTGACGGCTTTTTCACTAAGGTTCAAATATGAAGTTGTGCATTTATATTCAAAGTCCATAGCACCAAGGAGCACACTACTTCCACGCCCTCTATCCGAATTATTAACGCCAGTATGATGAACGGTACTAATTGCACATCCCAAACGGTCTCGGAGCTGATCTATGCCTTGAATAAATTTTGTCATGTCTGAAGTAGAATTTTCATCACCTGACCCAAAGTTTCTGTTCAATGTATCTACAATGATAAATACAGGCTTGTCACGACCATCAGTTGCTTCGTTTGCCGCTTTCTCTACTGATTTAAGGCTATCAGGTGAAAGAATTTGAGCCGGACATGTTGACACAAAAAAAAGTGGTGCCTTTATGTCGTGGTAAGTCTCCCATGCCTGTATCCTTTTCTTGATCCCTGATTGCCCCTCACCGCAGATGTATAGCACTGACCCTTGTTTACTTTATTCCCATGCCAATCTTTCCCAGATGCAATACTAAGTCCCATATCAATTACAATAAAGGTTTTCATGCTGGCAGGGGCACCAAAGAAAGTAGAAGTAGTTTTTTTCTCAAGATAATTTTTAATCAACCAATCAGGGGGAGTGACAATTAAATCACTGGCTGAAGTGAATTTAAATTTGCGGCCATTTATAGCTTTAAAACGTTTGAATTTATACTTTATGCCTCCATGAGCATAGGAGTGGATAATTGGATTTTTACCATCGTTCCAATAGAACCTGGCCTTGGTCATACTACTACCATCATATTCTGGCTCAAGAACGTCAGCCAAACTCATTCCATCATAACTTGTACCATCATCAAGGACTTCCTTAACAGTGACGCTTTTACCCTTGTTGTGGGCAAAGTATAGTAGGTCAGTGTCTTCTAGAATATGATCCTGTCTGGATCTGATAATCGCTCTGGCTGTATCAATAGCAATGTTTTTAGACTTAGACAGTTTGTCTGCTTCATTATTGATATACGATTCACGAATAATTTTTTGTTGGGGCTTGGCTTTATCCTTTAACTCCTGGATGACTTTATTGTATTCTTCTTCAGCATCTGTTAGGTCAAGCAGCGTTATGGTATCAAGCAATCCTCCTGACTGGTGATAAGGGGCAGGAAGCCGTTGTTCAAGACCATCCTCACATACAGCTCCAGCAACAAAATCAAGCCGCTCTGGGCTACCCACTGCCAAGTCAACTAATGTCCTAATATTAAGAGAGCCAGACTTGGATATTTCTATCCGACCATAGCCCGCCAATATTAGCCTTTTACCTAACATTTTTAAGTATCGAGGGATATCGCTCGCAATTTTTGGGAATACATACATATGAAAACCATCACCCTCCCCACGGAATTCATTCCCATCCTTGTCATAAATACAGGATGATGTTGAAGGTGTGGACACATATGCAGCACCTTTAAAATCTGGATGCACGTTCGATGCAATAAACCTAAGCACTGAAGGCCTATATGATTTAAGAGCCTTATGCTCTCCGATAGCATTATCCCTGGCTTTGTCATGATCGAACATCATAAGACCTGGGCCGTCTGGATATGACAAATGATCCTTGGTACGAGTTATGACAGGCTTGTCCTTAGTGTTATTTTTGAATGCATCGAACCTTTTTCGTGAACAGATTACTGCCTCTTCATGTTCAGAGGTACCATGAACAAGTGCCATATTTTCTTTGAATTTACGCAGTCCTCTAGGAAACTTTTCTATTAAACATGTATAAGTTTTAATTGAACCAAGACCTAATCTGCATTGAGATCCATCTTTAATGACCTTACCGTCTTTCAAGGAGAGCTTTTTGGTTAGAATACCTGTATTTTTTGTTACTACAGAAAAGCTGATTTTATCATTATATAAATTGCCTTTTACCTTTTCTGGATTGTCAGTAGGCACAGCCTTTACTTGACGATCCATGTGAGTGATGTTATTTTGTTTCTTGTGTGCTAACACATTTTTATTGGCCGCCCCTCCAATGCTACCAACATTGGCTGGGCGGTTTTCTTCTTCGCTAATTATTCTTTCCGAACCTGCGTTCTCAGTTACTTTATTCCCCATTATTAAACCTCCTGTCTGCTATCACGATTCTCAAGACATGACGTGAGCCAAGCCTCGATCTCATTTTCTAGCCAGCCGACAGCACGGGCCCCAAGATTGATTGGCCTGGGAAATGTACCTTCCTTAATACGAAGATAAATTGTTGACCTGGACAGGCCTGTGCGATCCTTAACCTTTTTAAGCCGAAGGATTGAAAGTTTCGTTTGGTTTGTGTTCGTCATTGTGGTGCTCCATAAGTTGAAATTAGAAGTTATTGGACTATATTTTTTTGACGAACTTACTCATGTCTGAATAATAAAAACGGTCATCAGGAAATATATCCCAATGACCGTTTTTGATTTTCTTTTAAGATTCTTCAGCTATGTAATTTACATAATACTACCCATATTATTTATTTTTTGGATAACGTTTCCGATATCGCTGGTCTATATAAATCGATACATACGGTGGTCCATCTGGTTTTGGGTCATCTCCGTTCATCAAAGCTTCAAAAATGCTATAGAGTTCACTTGACTTTAATTTCTTTCGGTCTGGAAGCCAGATCCGTAATATATCTAGCACACAATCATCAAATCCATAAAGACATAGAAACTTGACAGCTTGTGGCTCAAGCAATATTTGCCAAAAATAATCTAGATCTGTTTTGGCTATGTGGAGCAACTCATATAATTTATTCTCATTCCACTGCCTATTGTGAGTATCAGGATTTTGGTTTATTTCATGATCTTCAACTTGCTTCTTTATGATGGCAATCATCTGTTTAGTAACGTTTTCCGGAACCTCCTCTCCTAATTTTGTATATTTCAGCCAAAGTCTTTTTGCATCAATATCTTTTGGATTATTACTGAACTTTTCCCAAGATGCACGCATGTATGAAGGCTCATTTTCCAGTATCTCCAACTCTTGCTCAAAACGTCTTCCTGGCTCTTCCATTGACTCGTATTCTCACTTATTGTTTTTCTTCAATTTATCCAGATAATCAGCCCATGCCTGCATCATTTTCCTGCGTTCCGCTATATGTTCAGCATGATTGTATGCTGCTTTCACAGCATTACGTTCACCATGTGCAAGTTGCCGTTCTATAACATCAGACGGCCAGCCCTGTTCATGTAGGAGAGTGGAAGCCATTGATCGAAAGCCATGGCCGGTTAATTCATCCTTAGTATATCCCATACGCCTTAATGCAGCATTTACGGTGTTCTCACTCATTGGTCGTGAAGCAGTACGAATACTTGGGAACACATATTGACCATCCCCAGTTAAATGGTATATCTCTCGCAATATATCCAAGGACTGTCTTGAAAGGGGAACAATATGTTGTTCTTTCATTTTCATCTTCTCGGCAGGTATCCGCCACTCAGCGTTATCAAGGTCAATTTCAGACCATTCTGCATGCCGTAACTCGCCTGGTCGAACAAAAACGAGTGGTGCAAGCCTAAGGGCGAACTTGGTAACGAAGTGGCCGGAATAGCCATCAATGGCCTTCAATAGTCCGCCTACCTGTTTTGGATCGGTAATAGCCGCCATTCTTCTAGATGTGGAAGATGTCAGAGCCCCTCGTAAATCTGCTGCCTGGTCACGTTCCGCTCGGCCAGTAGCCACAGCATATCGGAATATCTGGCCACAGTTTTGGTGCACACGATGAGCGGTATCGATTATTCCTTTTGACTCAACACGACGAAGTATTGTCAAAAGCTCGGGCGGTGTTATTTCTGAAATGGGCCGACTTCCTAGCCATGGGAAAACGTACAATTCCAGGCGACGGATGATTTTATTTACATGTGAATCTGCCCAACCCGGTGACCTTTTGGCTATCCATTCACGGGCGACAGATTCAAAAGAATTGCCAGCAGAATTTAGACGCATAGCTTTAGACATTTTTTTGAAATGACTGGGATCAACTCCGTTCTCAATCATTTTTTTGGCGTCATCTCTTTTGATGCGTGCTTCTTTTAAACTGACACCTGGGTAAACCCCTAAAGCGAGAGTTTTTCTCTTGCCCGTAAAACGGTAGTCAAAGCGAAAATATTTCCCGGAATTGTTAACCAGAAGATAGAGGCCTTTGGCGTCGGACAACTTGTATTGTTTGTCCTTAGATTTGGCATTACGGCAGGCAGGATCAGTCAGTGGCATGGAATACCTCCATTTGACGGTATAAACTTTGGCAGTATCTGTTTCTACCGCCTTAAATACCGTTAATATGTACGGTATGTCAATAGATATTATTGGACGTTGTTGGAATAAGAAAACCACGGAATCATTATCGGGAAACGAGGTTTGAGCCTTATTGGGTCTTCTTTGGATGTGTTGTTGGTGGAGCTAAGCGGGATCGAACCGCTGACCTCTTGAATGCCATTCAAGCGCTCTCCCAGCTGAGCTATAGCCCCACATTCCCACTGCAAAACGCATTGAAGAAAAGAGGTGGTTGGATACCATGTTTAGGAAGAAAGTGTCAAGTTCTTTCTTGTTTATCAATGGTTATCCTATCCATATCTCTTGCCAAGCCCAGGAGACTTTGTTAGATTATGACGTTTTTCATGGACTTATGCCATGCTGCATGCTAGGACCATATTTGTTGGCATCGTACAAAACACGATGCGAACAGGAATAACGTTCGTAGTCTAATAGTTTTAAGAGGCCCCGCTGATGTCCGTGGGTTTTTTTAGGACTTAAGCCTGTTTCTGAAAAATTACTCGTATCCAACTTATAATTATATAAAAAGGACAGTTTCAATGTTTTCGCCCCTCAATTCAATTCTCGGCTGGATGTCAAACGACTTGGCAATTGACCTTGGTACAGCTAATACCCTTGTCTATATGAAAGGCAAGGGCATAGTGTTGCGTGAACCTTCAGTTGTAGCGATCCGTAAGGATGCCAGGGGCAATAAGGTGCTGGCCGTAGGCAAAGAGGCCAAAATGATGGTCGGGCGGACACCGGGTAATATTGTTGCCACGCGGCCCATAAAAGATGGAGTTATTGCCGATTTTGAAGTCACGGAAGCAATGCTCCGCTACTTTATTAAAAAGGTGCATAACCGGCGTACCTTTGTGCATCCCCGGATAATAATCAGCGTGCCTTCAGGAATTACCCAGGTTGAAAAGCGTGCGGTTAAGGAATCGGCTGAATCTGCCGGAGCCCGGGAAATATATCTGATCGAGGAGCCGATGGCAGCAGCAATCGGCGCAGGGCTGCCAATTACTGAGCCAACGGCAAACATGATAGTTGATATTGGTGGCGGCACCACGGAAGTTGCTGTAATTTCGCTCGCCGGTATTGTCTATTCCAAGTCGGTTCGGGTTGCCGGTGATAAGATGGATGAGGCTATCCTGCAGTATATCAAACGGAAGCACAATCTGGCTATCGGCGAGCGCACAGCTGAGTTGATCAAGACCACCATCGGAAATGTGATGCCTGAAGAGCCATATGAGAACATGGATATCAAGGGGCGCGATCTTGTATCCGGCGTTCCGAAAACCCTTACCATCAATTCAGCCGAAATCAGGTCAGCGATCTCGGAACAGGTTGATTCAATTCTTGATGCAGTAAAAATGGCGCTGGAACTCACCCCGCCGGAACTGTCTGCCGATATTGTTGATCAGGGTATTGTACTGACCGGCGGCGGAGCTTTACTGACAAATCTTGACCAACGTCTCAATAAAGAAACAGGCCTGCCCATAATCGTTGCCGAGGACCCACTCTCATCAGTAGTACTTGGATCAGGTGCCGCACTCGATAACATTGATATCCTGAAAGAGGTTAAGATCAACTGGTGACCGGTAAAACCGATCAGGTAGCATATCCCGGAATTATGCCATTGTAGCAACAAGCATTGGGCAAAGAGAGGTTTCCCAGTTGAGTAGAATGATACGGAAGAGAGGAAAGCGATCAAGACAGATGCGTTCTTTCCTGCTTTTAGGCTGCCTTCTGACTGCAATACTCGTTCTGATAATTTCCATGGCAGGCCGTAAGGAGTTTACCTCTCTCCACAAGTTTGGCCTTGAAGTCATCGGCCCTGTTCAATCAGCAATTTCTAAAGCCTCCAACTATGCAGGTGGTTTCAGGAAGAAGTATGTGGATCTTCTCCGTGTCAGGGAGGAGAATGAGCAGCTCAGGCAGGAATTACTCCAATACAAGACTGCCAATATTGAATACAGGGAAGCCCTGGCAACGAACGTCCGCCTGCAAAAGTTGCTTGACCTTAAGGAGTCCCTTCCTCCCCCTACCTTAACAGCAGAAATTATTGGCAAGGATCCATCCCTCTGGTTCCGCACATTTACAATTAATCGAGGTTCCAGTGACGGTGTCCAGAAGGGCATGCCGGTTGTAACCGTCGAGGGTGTTGTTGGTCAGGTCCTGACCTCATCCCCTAATTATTCCAAGGTTTTGCTGGCAACAGATCCAAACAGTGCTGTTGATGTCATAACCCAGAAAACAAGGGTGCGCGGAATTGTGAAGGGATTGGGACGTGATGCCTTCGGCCTTAATTATGTCTTAAAAAGTGCTGTGGTTGAAAAGGAGGATTTTGTTCTCACCTCAGGTCTTGGAGGGGTTTTCCCAAAAGGGCTTATGGTAGGAACCATTTCAGAGATCACGAAAAGCCGCCGCGGCATGTTTCAAAAAATTGAAATTATGCCTGCAGTAGATTTTTCTCAACTTGAACATCTCATAATAATAATGAAAAAAGATTCCCTGACAGAGGACTAAGCGACAGCCCGCATTTCTCACGAATATTTTAGCAGTCAATTGCAAAATTTGAAATTGCTTGACTTATAACCTGATCAGCGGGATATGAATAATTGCAGAGTGTTATAAATAATTATGAAAACAAAATCATCTGCTGAGATGTTCGCCAAAGGCAAGCCGATACATCCGTATATCCTGCAGAGTAAGGCGTTTCACATACTAAAGTATAGTTCAAGCCCCTTACTCTTTGTCTATCCGGCGTCTCGGCTTGTGAGAAACCCGGGCTAGCCTTCAATGTTTATTATTTACCTGATACTCGGCATATTTATTCTTATTCTGCAGACAACCTTTATGCAGCAGTTGCCAGCCTGGCTGGGTAAGCCGGATATTCTCTTTTTGTTGATAGTCTATATTGCCTGCCAGCTAGATATTTTTCGTGGTGCGTTCATCATCCTTTTACTGGGGTTGCTCATGGATACTTTCTCTGGAGTTTTTTTAGGGCTTTATCCAGTGATTTATCTCTTGGTTTTAGCTTTTATCAAAGGGATTTCGAGGCAGATTGCCATCAATAAGTTCGCCTACCATGTTCCCCTGGCAGTTATCAGTTATCTATTTGTCGCTATCGGCATGTATTTTTTTTCTTTATTTCTGGCACCGGGTTCTCCACCGCAATGGTCCTGGGGAACAATACTGCTTCAATTGCTTATACTTGCAGTTATAGGTACACCGGTTTTTGGAATCTTTGATAGTATTATGAATTTTTGCAGGAGCAGTTCAGCCTCTGGACGCTTCCTGGGAACAAATAGATCAAATCGTTTTAAATAGTGAATTTCTCAGATGCAACCCCCGAAGCAGATATTTACGAAGTTAAGAAAGATTGATGTAGAAGAGCTGAATCAGCTGAAGAAGAGAACGGATGCTGCGACACTTGTCATCATTTTCTTCATTGGCATCATTTTGGCCCGGCTGTGGTTCCTCCAGATTCACTATGGCAGTAAATACCGGGAGCTGGCGGACAATAACAGGGTTCGTATGCTCGATGTTGTGGCCCCGCGAGGTACTATCCTGGACCGGGAAGGACGAACCATAATCACCAACCGCCCAAGCTTTAATATTGTATGGGTAAGGGAGGACTCTCCCGACCCGGATGAAATTATTAAAAAGCTGTCCAGAATTTTCAATGAGGAAATTGCGGTTCTTCTCAAAAGAGTGAGGGAGGCAGCTGATAATCCCAGACATATCCCGATAATGCTCAAGGAGGATGTTGACTGGAAAACCCTTGTGTATATTGAGAACAATCGCTATGAGTTGCCTGGCGTAAGGATCGAGGTTCTGCCGAGAAGGGATTATCTTTTTAATGATCTGGGATCTCACATGATTGGCTACCTGGGCCAGATCAATATGAAGGAACTGGAGGAAAGGAAATGGGCCAATTACCAGAGTGGCGACCTGCTTGGCAAGAGAGGATTCGAAAAGCTTTATGAAGATGAATTGCGGGGAGAAAAGGGCATCATGTACATGGAGGTTGATGCGCATGGTTTTGAACAGCGCCAGTTGAAGGGCAAGGAGCCTCTTTCCGGTAATGATCTGCAACTTACCATTGATCTGGATTTACAGCTTGAAGCTGAGAAGGCCATGGCAGGGAGGGCAGGTGCAGTTGTAGCCATGGATGTTAACTCGGGGCGAATCCTTGTCTTTGCCAGCGCACCGCCTGTTCATCTGGAAGATTTTGTCGGCGGCATTTCAAAAAAAAATTGGCAGGCCTTACTCAACGATATTAAACGTCCATTGGTGCATAAAACCATACAGGGGCAATATCCTCCCGGTTCCATCTATAAGATTGTCACAGCTCTTGCCGGGCTGTCTAAGGGAGTGATAAATCCCAAGACTGTTTTTTACTGTTCCGGCTCCATGAAATTTGGTAACCGCAGATACGGGTGCTGGAAAGAGGGCGGTCATGGTCCTGTCAGTTTGCATCGTGCCCTGGCCGAATCATGTGATGTTTATTTCTATAAGGTCGGCCTAAAGGTAGGGGTTGATTCCCTGGCAGAGTATGCTAATCGCCTGGGACTTGGTCATAAAACCGGCATAGATTTTGAATATGAGAAATCAGGCCTTATTCCCACCGCAGCCTGGAAAAAATTAGCAAAAGGCGTTTCCTGGCAGGAGGGTGAGACCCTTTCAATCGCCATTGGTCAGGGATTTAATCTCGTTACGCCGTTACAGGTTGCCCAGATGACCTCTGCCCTTGCAAATGGGGGGATTCTGTATAAACCGTTTTTGGTTGAAAAGATTATTGATCCTGAAGGGCACGTAATCAAGGAATTTGAACCAATAATAGATGTTGAACTCATCGGTATGGGAAAAAATCTAGCGCTGATCCGGGAAGGACTGGTTGGCGCTGTAAATGACAGGCATGGCACCGGAAAAGCAGCCCGCTTGAAAGATATTACGGTTGCCGGCAAGACCGGTACGGCCCAGGTCGTTACGATGAAGAAATATAAAGAGGTTGATGAGGAGGATGTAAAATATAAACATCGGGATCATGCCTGGTTTACCAGTTTTGCACCGGCGGAAAATCCCGAAATTGCCGTTACAGTCCTGGTGGAACACGGGGGCCACGGCGGTTCTGCTGCAGCTCCGGTAGCAAAGAAAATCCTGGAACGATATTTCGCTAAAAAGGTTGAATTGAAGACGGAAGATGCAAAGGAATAAGTGAGGCTTTGTGAGAAATCCGGGCTAGCTGAAGTTTTATGGGAATAATAAATTGAGATAAACATGTTTCGTATTGACCGACAGCTGATAAAAAATTTTGACTGGGTAATGCTTGTGGCAGTACTTCTGATTGCTGCCATGGCACTGGTAAATCTTTACAGTGCCACCTATGCCGGGGGAACTGCCGGCACCCATGTCTTTATCAGGCAGCTCTATTTTTTTCTGGCAGGACTTTCATTTATCGTGATCATCAACTTGTTTGATTATCGGCTACTGCTGACCTGGAATTACCTCCTTTATGGTATTGTCGTCTGCCTGCTCCTGGTTTCTCTGCTGTTCGGAGGAAGTATTGCCGGAACGCAGCGCTGGATAGATCTTGGTTTTTTCAGGCTGCAGCCTTCAGAGCCGGCGAAATTAATGCTGGTCATTTCCCTGGCCAGCTATTATTACCGCAAGGATACAGGCCGGGGTTTTACAATCGGGCAACTGTTAGTGCCCATGGCGCTGACCGGGGTGTTTTTTGTTCTTGTCCTCAAGCAGCCTGACCTTGGGACCGCCCTGATGTTTGCCGGTATTTTTATTTCCATGACCCTGTTTGTGAAGCTGAAGTGGTCAACAGTCGGGATTATTCTGGGAGGTTGCAGTGCGATAATTCCGCTTGGATGGAAATTTTTTCTAAAACCCTACCAGAGGCAGCGTATACAGACCTTTTTGAATCCGGAGAGTGATCCCACCAACAGCGGCTACCAAATTTTGCAATCTAAAATTGCAGTGGGCAGTGGGCTTAAATTTGGCAAGGGCTATCTGAAAGGCACTCAGGGGCATCTGCACTTTCTACCGGAGCGGCATACCGATTTTGCCTTTGCCGTCTGGGCTGAGGAATGGGGTTTTGCCGGTGCTCTTTTTTTCCTGGCCATCTATTTTTTCATGATTCTCTGGGGTCTCAATGTCTGCCTGGCCTCCCGGGACAAGTTTGGCGTGCTTCTGGCTTTCGGCATTGTTTCTCTGATTTTCTGGCAGGCCGTTATCAACCTGCTCATGGTCATGGGGTTTCTGCCGGTGGTAGGCATCCCGCTGCCATTGTTCAGTTACGGCGGATCATCACTGATGACGACCCTTATCGGCATCGGCTTGCTGATGAATATCCGTATGCGGCGGAACCAGGTAAGGAAAAATTGAGCTGTTTATTCGTTCAAGAAAACCAGGTCCTCAGGGTTCGGAGTTTTTGCAGTGAATTTTTCATACGCTGTTCTTCGTGGTTTTCAAATTTGATGGCAGCATATGATGTTGCTATAATGCAAATTAGGTATACCGCCTGATCCTTGCCATGCGGTGTTTACCACCCAAGTTCCCTTGTTTTTTTCAGGACCAGCTCCTTTAACGAATCAATAAACTCGGGCATGCAGTTCAAAGAGGCCGCTCTTTCCATCCTTATGCCTAAGTTCTGCGCCATTTCACGGTAGAGCATGTCAATTTCGTACAATGTTTCCACGTGGTCCGATACAAAGGAGATCGGCACCATCAAGACATTTTTGCATCCTTCTTTCGCGAGCTGTTGCAGAATTACAGGCGGGGATGGGGACAGCCATTCCACCGGCCGCTGCGGCTCTGGTAGCATAGTCTGCCTGGCATCGCAGTCAGTGATTCAACTGCCTGGATGGTCTGTTTGAGATGCTCAACATACGGGTCGCCTTCCTTAATAAACTTCACCGGCAGGCTGTGGGCGCTGTACACCACCTGCAGATCTTCTCCTGCAAATAATTCTGCGCCCTTTTTTATGTTTGTTGCCAGCGCATTGATATATTCCGGTTGCACAGGCCAGGATTCAATGGTTTCTATCGCAAAGGGTGGCGAGCATAACCGGTTGGCCGCAAAGAGGTCGCTGACGGAGGAGCCTGTGGTGGCAATGGAGTAGTGGGGATAAAGGGACAGGGCAATGATACGCCTTATGCCATCATTCTGAAGTTGTGCAAGGGTTTCTTCTGCACGCGGTTGCCAGTAGCGCATGGCAACAGCGACCTTGAAGAGACCGGACCCGATAAGTTCTTTTTCAAGGGCCTTTGCCTGGTCAGCAGTAATTTTGCCAAGAGGTGAGCCTCCGCCGATTCTGGCATATGCCTGTGAACTTTTCGGGGCACGCCGTCTGGAAATAAAGCGGGCTATGGTCTTCTGCATAAAGGCCGGACCAAGGCGGATAATGAGTCTGTCTGAGAAGAGGTTGAAAAGAAACGGTTCAACATCCTCCAGACGTTCCGGACCTCCAAGGTTCAAAAGAATTACAGCAATGTTTCCCGGAGGATTATTTTTCTGTGACATGATCGTTATTTATATGAAAATCTGTTTTTCCGGGATAGAAAAAAACAATATTCAAACCCGGTTATTTGTTTCCTAAGTAAACAATAAGTAGCAGGTTTTTTTATATTATACCATCAAACATTTCAGATACTCACCAACAATTTGCCAATTCAAAATCCACCTGTTACTATCCTCTCATGCCTGAAAATCCAC
>PVMK01139688.1_pt1 | contig 12117 bp, 13 predicted proteins | sample 1853481 | NCBI WGS metagenome assembly PVMK01 (sample SAMN08533507, study PRJNA380276) | Marine sediment metagenome, whole genome shotgun sequencing project. | reverse complement strand
CCATCTGCTAAAGGTGCAAACTCAACAATAGCACCGTCACCATAGACTATGTTTGTCCAGTTTGATAGTCCGGAAGATGTTCCTAACCAGGTTCCGTTATCCTGCATTCCACCCATCAAAGTATCACTACCTGATTCAAGTGCTAATGATATAGAATAAAATTGACTGGTATTGTACCCGGTGTTTAGTGATGCCCAGCTTACATCTGTCGCAGTGATATCGATTGTTTTATGTACACCACCATCACTTCCTGAATAATAAATTATATTACTTCCCGGCAGAAAAGCACCTGTATGTAGATCCGGATGATGATTTGGATAATTATCATAACCTACAGGTGCTGCATAACCTCCAATTCTTTTATAATTTGATGTTGATGCGAACCCGTCTGTAGATCTGTATAAATTTGTGCTTGCGGCGATTACAAAATCTGTATCATTTGGACTAACCTGGACAAACATATCATATCCGCCTTGTGTATGGAAGGGATCATTTCCTACAGATCCTAAAGCGCCCCATTCATTTGGAAGATTACCACCTCTGTTTACCCAGCTGCCACCACTACCTGAACCATCACCAGAAAAATAATTGTACTTCCAGAGCTGATGACCGTTTATGGCTGGGGCAGTGTTTGAAAATTCAATCAGGAAATAAACGATATCTTCATCCGACGGAGCTATACCGATAGTTATTCTGCCGAACTGGGTAGTAGGAAAACCAGATACACCATCAGAAATATTTGTCCAGGTTACTCCATCAGTCGATCTCCAGATTCCTTTATCATCGTTGCTTCCGTATTGCGAAATAGCTGCGTAAACCACACCCTCTGTAGTTACCTGCACATCTGAAATAAAGCTATCATCGAAGGTTCCAAGGACAGTTGACCAGTTCGTTCCCCCGTTTGTGGTGCGTTGAATGGTATTTGAAGCTGCAACGTAAATCTCATCTTGTGAGGTGTTAGAAATATCAATTGCAATATTGTGTACAAATTCGAATACCTTATCATATGACTGTGGAGTACTGTTAGAAGTAGAAGCGATTAAGCTCCAGGTCAGACCATTATCGGTAGACTTAAAAATTCCATCACCAAGGAAAGTACTTACGCTGCTGCCCGAAGCGCTATTTCCAACCGCTTCTCCTGTTCCTGCGTACCAAATATCTTCATTCCCGGATCTTTGATCCTGAACTATGCACGTTACGCTGTGTAATTGGCTGGGTGAAGTTACAGAACTCCATGTACTTCCACCATTGGTTGAGCGCCAAATTCCACCGGAAACTCCACCGGCAAGGATTATTGCAGTTGAGGGATTGCTGGTTCTTTTATCAATTCCTAATGCTCTTGTTCTACCGCCAACATTATTTGGTCCTCTTGCTGTCCAGGTAAGTGCAGTGGTTTCATTTGTACCGGAATTTTTATTAACAGTTAAGTTTTCTCTTTTAGGAAGGTTTTTAGCAAATTCCCGCTCTAATCTAAAAATATTTTTGGGAATCTCATTCTTAACTGGATCCCTTAGCATCATGAATTCTTGCAAAAACCTCGCTCTTGGGTTATCCTCTTTACCTATACTGGCGGGAATTTCATTTTGATTTGAAATCTCATCGCCTGGAGTTTTTTGGGAGGGGACAAAAAGAATGTAGCCCAGTACGCAATTTAGTAGTAATATTACTAAATATTTCTTCATCTATATTTTTATTGTACTATAAACTCAATAATTAATCAATTTTTATACCATGGGGCAAGTAATGAATTGTGATATTTATTTTGTTTTTAGGAAAATATTTGATGATCAGTGAAGAGGGAATTGACTGGATTGCTGTAAAATCGACCTGTCTAATTATGAGTTTATATTTGAGGATAAAAGACTAATTCGCTCATTAAGTACTCAGGAATTTGAGTCTTAGTTGAATTTGGTTTGGCATTTTTATTTCAGAATCTCATCGATAAGAGAAGATCCTGAATCAAGCCTGCCTGCCGGCAAACAGGTTCAGGATTATAGAATGAAATTTGAATACTATTAAATTTCTTTTCTATTGATAAGTAAGTTCGGTTTCCTGTAAAATCTCTCCCTGAACTCCAACAATAATTACTTTTACCGGAATTTCCTTTCCTGAATGATTAACTGCATCCTGTGCTAATTGAAGCAGACCACTGCAGCAAGGCACTTGCATTATCATCACAGTTATCGATTGGAGGTTTGATTCATTAATCATTGCAGTTAATTTTTCGCTATAAATCTGTTGATTTGTATCTAACTTTGGACATGCAATTGCAATACTTTTTCCTTTAAGAAAATCTTTGTGAAAATCCGGTATAGTAAAACCAACGCAATCTGCAGTTAGCAATAGATGAGAGTCTCTGTAATATGGCGCAAAAGGTGAAACCAAATGCATCTGTATTGGCCATTGTGTTAGATGAGATTTTCTTTTTCCATTTTCATCAGGTACATCTTCATTAACATCAAGAACCATTTCTTTTGAGCCGGGACAACCGCAAACGGCATTTTCAAATTTTTTCTCTTCCACAAACTTTAGCGGGTTTTCAATATTATTATCTTTTAAAAAAGCAATTGCCTCATTGTAAAAATCCATTTCTTTATGATCTAGTAAATGCTGAAGATGAGCTTTAATAACATTACTTCCGCCCTCAACAATATATTCCATCACCTTTCTTTCATTGTATGGCTCAGCTTCTCTTTCTTCGAGCTTATATTTGAGGATAAAAGACTGATTCGCTCATTAAGTACCCAGGATTTGAGTCTTAGTTGAATTTGTTTAGCATTTAAATTTATTTCAGAATCTCATCGATAAGAGGAGATCCTGAATCAAGCCTGCCTGCCGGCAAACAGGTTCAGGATTATAGAATGAAATTTGAATACTATTAAATTTCTTTTCTATTGATAAGTAAGTTCGGTTTCCTGTAAAATCTCTCCCTGAACTCCAACAATAATTACTTTTACCGGAATTTCCTTTCCTGAATGATTAACTGCATCCTGTGCTAATTGAAGAAGTCCACTGCAGCAAGGCACTTGCATTATCATCACCGTAATCGATTGGAGGTTTGATTCATTTATCATTGCAGTTAATTTTTCGCTATAAATCTGTTGATTTGTATCTAACTTTGGACATGCAATTGCAATACTTTTTCCTTTAAGAAAATCTTTGTGAAAATCTGGTATAGCAAAACCAACGCAATCTGCAGTTAGCAATAGATGAGAGTCTCTGTAATATGGCGCATAAGGCGAAACCAAATGCATCTGTATTGGCCATTGTGTTAAGTGAGATTTTCTTTTTCCATTTTCGTCAGGCGCATCTTCACCAACATCAATAACCATTTCTTTTGAGCCGGGACAACCGCAAACGGCATTTTCAAACTTTTTCTCTTCCACAAACTTTAGCGGGTTTTCAATATTATTATCTTTTAAGAAAGCAATTGCCTCATTGTAAAAATCCATTTCTTTATGATCTAGTAAATGCTGAAGATGAGCTTTAATAACATTACTTCCGCCCTCAACAATATATTCCATCACCTTTCTTTCATTGTATGGCTCAGCTTCTCTTTCTTCAATTGTAATTGCTGCCTGCGGACAGTGTCCCAAACATGCACCTAATCCATCACAAAAAAGATCACTTATTAATCTTGCCTTTCCATCAATAATTTGTAATGCACCTTCATGGCAGCTTGGTACGCAGTCGCCGCATCCATCGCACTTTGATTCATCAATATGAACAATTTGCCTTAACATTTTCGCCTCATAAATATAATCAGATAATATTATCTGATTAAAAATAATCTATTTTGAGATTTTTTGCAACAAATTAATAACAAATGTTGCTTAAATAGGCTTGACTTTATTTTTAAGCATACTTAAATTACTTTCCGATATGAAACGAATCCCGATGAATGAATCCGGACGAGTTCCATATGACCATAATTTAAAATTATAATTACATGAAAAATATTTCTAAAGAAGATTATTTAACTACAATATATCGCCACAGAAATAATGAAGGCGGAATTAAAGCAACGCAGTTAGCTGAACAATTGGAAATTTCCAACGCAGCTGTAACTGATATGATGAAAAAGCTTTCGAGAGATGGGTTGGTAAACTACGCGCGTTATAAGGGGATCAAGCTATCCAAGCTAGGAGAATCCTATGCTAGAAATATGATACGACGACATAGAATTTGGGAGTTGTTTCTTCAAAGAATAGTTGGTATGCCCTGGGATAAAGTCCATGATGAAGCTGAACAGCTAGAGCATTCCTCTTCGGATGAGCTTATAAACCGCCTTGAAGAGATGCTTGAATATCCTCAGTTCGATCCTCATGGCGATCCTATTCCAGATAAGAACGGGATGTTGCCGACGCAAAAAAAAATGATTCCTTTAAGCATGATAGAAACCGGCGAAAAGGTTGAAGTTGTACGAGTTAATGATTTTGATAATGACTTTTTAAATTATCTGTCCGGCATCGGTATAAAATTGAATAAAAAATTGATAATTAAAGATGTACTGAACTTTGATAAATCAATGCTTATTGAAATTGATGGAAAGTGAAATAAATATTAGCAATACAATTGCGGCAAATATTTTTGTTGTAAGACAAAATAATTAGTAGAAAGAAATTTTAAAATGGTTGATCCCTTAACATCATTAGTAGTTGGATTTATTATTATACTTATTCTTACCTGGGATTTACTTACCCAGGAAAGGATTACTTGCACGTTGGAAAAGAAGCAAAAAAAACACTCACAGAGTATTGATTGAAGATTCATTAAAACATCTTTACAACTGCGAGTATAACGGAATTAACTGTACACTTAACAGTGTTGCCGGTAACTTATCCATTTCTGCAGATGAAGCTGCAAAAGTTGTTAAGAAGCTTGAAGAGCTCGAACTAATAACATCACACGAAAGCGGAATTAGTCTTACACCGCAAGGTCGCGCTTATGCATTAAGAATTATTCGTACGCATAGGTTATGGGAAAAGTATCTTGCAGATGAAACTAGTATTGGTGAAGAAGATTGGCATATTGCTGCAGAAGAGAGTTGAACACAACATTACTCCTGCCCAGGCAGATGCTCTAGCTGCACAAATTGGTAAACCCGGTTTTCGATCCTCATGGTGATCCAATACCTTCTGCCAAAGGAGATTTGCCTGTAAAAAAAGGCAATGCACTTAACACCCTTAAAGCGGGAGAGTTTGCACGTATAATACATGTTGAAGATGAACCTAATGCAATATACAGCCAGCTTGTTGCTGCCGGACTTTATCCGGGTATGCAGGTAAAAATGATTGAGTCATCAAAAGACAGAATAAATTTTTTAGCCAACGGTGAAGAAGTTGTACTTGCACCGCTCTTCGCAAAAAATGTAACGATTGAACCCATTAAAGGTGAGCCAACTGTTAAAGGAAAATTCAAATCGCTTTCATCACTATCGGTTGGTGAGAAAGGAACTGTTTTAGGGATTTCGAAAAGATGCAGAGGGCAGCAAAGAAGAAGATTGATGGATCTTGGTGTGGTTCCGGGAACTGAAATTGAAGCGGAAATGAAAAGCATTGGCGGCGACCCCTGTGGCATATAGAATTCGCGGCGCATCTATTGCCTTAAGAAAAAATCAAGCTGATAAAATCTATCTAATAAATGAAGAATAAAATGATTGATACAAATAATTGTGCTACTTGTCCCTGTCCATAATATCGGGAACCTGAAATAAACTCGGTATAAATATGAAAAACTACGATTATGTAGTTGCTCTTGCAGGTAATCCAAATACGGGTAAAAGTACTGTGTTTAATAATCTTACGGGATTAAAACAGCACACCGGCAATTGGCCCGGGAAAACAGTAACGAGAGCCGAAGGTGGTTTTGAGTATAACAGATCAAAAGTTTAAACTTGTTGATTTACCCGGGACGTATTCGCTCCTATCAACAAGCACAGACGAACAAGTTGCAAGAGATTTTATCCTGTTTGGTCAGCCGGATGTAACAGTTGTTGTTGTTGATTCAACACGTTTAGAGAGAAATTTAAATTTAGTTTTGCAAGTTCTTGAGATAACCGACCGCGCAGTTTTATGCCTTAATCTGATGGACGAAGCAAAAAGAAATAATATTAAAATTGATGAAAGACAGTTAACAAAAGATTTGGGTATTCCGGTCATCCCAACAGAAGCACGCCAAAATGTTGGAATGCAAGATTTGATAAACGCAATTTTTGAAGTTGCATCGGGAAAATTTGTTTGCAAACCGTATAGGTTTAAAAACAAATCGAAAGAATTAAATTATGCAATTGAAAAACTATCGCAAGAGATTAAACAAGCATTCCCGGATATTCCAAATGCAACATGGGTTGCGCTAAGATTGTTAGAAGGCGACCAAAGCATAATAGAAGCTGTTCGTACAGGTGAACTCGGTAACATTAAGCAAATAAATATATTGCCTGAAAAAATAGAGTTGAGTGCTGGGAGAGTAAGATGATTAAAACTAACGGACGTAATAATGAAGCGATTCTTTCTCTGGCAAATAACCTTAGATGGGAAATTGGTGAAGACTTTCACGATAAACTTATGGAATCCATTTTTGCCAATTCTACAACTATCGCACAAAAATCTGTTACTGCTCCATTAGAAAAACCAACATTCAGTTTTGACAGAGCTTTAGACCGGATAGTAACAAGTCCCGTATTAGGATTTCCAATGATGTTTCTTGTTCTAGCCGTAATTTTCTGGCTTACTATTGAAGGTGCAAATGTACCATCGGCAATGCTTGCTTCTTTGTTGATCGATAATTTTCATCCTATGTTAAAAGACTTTTCGGTTACAATTGGTTTACCCTGGTGGCTTGGAGGCGTATTGATTGATGGTGCATACCTTGCAGGTGCCTGGGTAATAAGTGTAATGCTTCCACCGATGGCAATTTTCTTTCCGCTGTTTACTTTGTTAGAGGATTTTGGATATTTACCGCGGGTTGCGTTCAACATGGATAATCTTTATAGAAGAGCCGGTGCACATGGTAAACAGGCATTAACTATGGCAATGGGTTTTGGTTGTAATGCTGCCGGTGTTGTTGCAGCAAGGGTGATTGATAGTCCTCGCGAAAGGATCATTGCAATTATCACAAATAATTTTTCTCTTTGTAACGGAAGATGGCCAACACAAATATTAATTGCTACAATTTTTATTGGGGGTGCTGTTCCTGCGCATTTAGCCGGATTAGTTTCAGCCGGGGCTGTTGTTGGAGTTGCTGTTTTAGGAATTGTGTTTAGTCTTGTTGTTTCCTGGGCTTTATCAAGAACAGTTTTAAAAGGTGAAGCATCGGCATTTAGTTTGGAACTCCCTCCATATCGTCCACCGCGTGTACTTCGAACACTTTACACTTCTTTGATTGACAGAACATTAATAGTTCTTTGGCGTGCAGTAGTTTTTGCTATTCCCGCAGGAATTGTAATCTGGCTCGTATCAAACATTACCGTCGGCGGTGAAAGTATTGCCGGGTTATTTATTAATTGGGTCGATCCTGTTAGCTTAATTATCGGATTAAACGGTGTGATAATTCTTGCATACATTATTGCTATTCCTGCAAATGAAATTGTAATTCCAACTATCCTTATGCTTACAGTTTTAGTAGCAAGTATAGCCGGTGTGGGAAGCGGTGACGGCGTTATGTTTGAGCTGGATTCAGTTACTGCTACTGAAGATATACTTATGGCTGGGCGGCTGGACTTTGCTAACCGGAATTAATCTGATGTTGTTTAGTTTGCTTCACAATCCTTGTTCAACTACCATCTATACAATTTACAGGGAAACAAAAAGTGTTAAGTGGACAGTAGTTTCTACCTTACTCCCGGTTGTAATGGGTATTGCAGTTTGTTTCTTTGTAACTCAAATATGGAGGTTGGTTGTTGGCAATTAAATATATTCTAGATACAAATGAAAGACGTAGAAGGTAAAATAATATGAAGAGCACTATTTATATATTATTACTGTGTACGGCAATTTTTATAGCTGTTGCATGTACAGAATTGCTGCCTCCAGCACCCGAACAAGAAACTGTTTTAGCTGGACCAATTGAAGATCTAACTCCCGCAGCAATTACGTGATCACCTTGTTGGAGACGAACAATTTGGTAGAATCTTTGGTCAAGAAGATGGTTTGGGACCAATCTTTGTTAGCAATGCTTGTGAAAGTTGTCACATTGGAGATGGAAAGGGACACCCTTTGACAACACTAACCAGGTTCGGAAAGTATAGTGGTGGTGTTTGGGATCCAATGGTTGAGCAGGGTGGGCCCCAACTGCAAAATAGATCAATTGCAGGATATCCTCCTGAAGTTATACCAGGCGATGCGACAGGTGTTACACGTTTGATGCCACCCGCTGTTACCGGGTTAGGATATCTTGCGGCAGTACCCGATGCGGTTATTCTGGAATTAGCGGATCCTGATGATTCGGATGGTGATGGTATATCAGGAGTTCCCAACTACATCCAACCACTCGATTATTTTATGCCTTTACCTTCACATATTCCTTCCAACGGTAAATACATTGGCAGGTTTGGGAAAAAAGCGGGCGCAATTGATTTGCTTCAACAAATAGTGACAGCGTATAAAGAAGACATGGGCATTACGTCGGATTTCGATATACAGGATAATTTCAACATCCAGGCAGGATTGACTACAGGCGACTTTGTTGACGATCCGGAAGTTTCTGCAGCGATAGTTAATAATGTGGTTTTTTATGTGCGCACTCTAAAAGTACCGCCCCGGGCGTGATGAAAATAATATAGATGTTATAGCAGGAGAGAATTTATTTAATCAAATCAACTGTTCAGGCTGCCATATTCCGTCCTTGGTTACGGGATTTTCTGACGTAACCGCCTTAAGTGAGAAAACAATTCATCCTTATGCTGATATGTTATTACATGATATGGGGAGTGAGTTGGATGATGGTTATACTGAAGGTACAGCGCTCACATCAGAATGGCGTACGGCACCCCTCTGGGGTATTGGGCTTGCCGAAGATTCACAGGGAGGATCACCTTTTTATTTACATGATGGAAGAGCTGCAACGTTAGAGTCTGCTATCGGTTTTCATGGTGGTGAAGCTTCAAATAGCAGGGATGAGTTTAATAATCTTTTAGCGACTGAAAAAGAGCAGCTAATTAAATTTTTAAAATCACTATGATAATAAATCCTTCTGGTAACATAGCGAGTAAGGTTTAACATGAAGCAAACCCGCAGAGAATTTATGAAAAAATGTGGATTTATTTCTGCAGGACTCGTATATGGCGGAAGTTCACTAATGTTGGTAGGTTGTGCCAGTGTTAGCTACCTTCCCTATAATGAAGAAAATAATCTGTTAGTTATTAAAAAATCAAATTTCGTTAAAGAGAAATACGGTTTAATTGGACATAAAAATTTACCCGCACCCATCTTTATTGCGAAACTGGAAAACAATAAATATTCTGCTGTTTTACTGAAGTGCTCTCATAAAGGGTGTGAAGTATCACCAGTGGGAGATCTACTAATATGTCCTTGTCATGGAAGTGAGTATTCGATTACTGGAGAGGTATTACAATCCCCAGCGGATAAGGATTTATATACCTTCAGCGTTAAAACAGATTCTCAAAACATTTATATAAATGTTCAGAACAATTGAAAAGTAAAAATGATAAAAATAAATATAACTATAGCATTCTTCTTATTGCTGCTAACTCCAATTTTTGGACAACAAGATACTTCTGTTGTTCAGGATGCTATTTATAACCGCCCTTTTATATTAAACACCTCTGACTTTCCAGTGGCTCTCGGCGGGATACCTCGAAGGAAACACGAACTACTTTTCTGAAGATGGTGTCTCCGAGGGTTTCTCTATGGAATTTCGAAGATTTAATATCTTTCTTTATTCTACTATTATTCCGAGGGTAAGGTTTTTGGCCGAACTGGAGTTTGAACACGGTACCGAAGAGATTGCTATTGAAACTGCCCAGGTAGAATTTGAATTTCTTCAAGCGTTGGTATTTCGAGCCGGTATAATGGTAGTTCCAATTGGTGCTTATAATGTGAACCACGATCCTCCAAAATATGAATTTGTAGAACGACCCCTGGAAGCCACGCAAATCATTCCTACAACGCTTTCAGATATAGGCTTTGGATTTAACGGCAAGATTTTTTGGAATAATTTATTGTTTACATACGATGCATATTTGGTTAACGGTTTGAGTGATGGAATAATTTTAAATGATCAGGGACGTACCTTTCTCGAAAGTGGAAAATCAGAAGAACGTTTTGCAGAAGATAATAACGGTTCTCCCTCATTTTCGGGCCGACTTGCTATAAAATCCCTCAAGTTTGGTGAATTAGGAATTTCGTACTACAGAGGTATTTACAATTCATTTCAAATTGAAGGAGAAATTGTAGACGCAAAGCGAAGTATCGAAATAGCAGCTATAGATTTTAACACTAAGATTGAGAAATTAATTATACAGGGAGAGGTTGCAGTAAATTCGATCGACGTACCAAAAGATATTTCTGAAATTTTCGGAACTAAACAATGGGGTGGTTACGTTGATATAATTTATCCTATCATTCAGGCGAATATTCTCGGCTTTGATAACTCCGTTATTAATTTAGCTGTACGGTTAGAGCGCGTGGATTACAACGTTGGCGAATTCGCTGAAACCGGTAAAAACATATACGATGAAATAAATGGTCTCTCATTTGCAATTAGTTTTCGTCCTGCCCCCGTAACGGTGTTCAAGGCTAATTACATTCATTTCTGGAGCCGGGATGTTTTAGGAAATCCTACTGTTGAAACTGCAGGATTTCAGTTTGGGATCGCAACATATTTTTAATTTATTTTAGATGCCATTAAAAATACATGGTGCAGTATTCAGGAAATAATATTTTCTGTGTTTTTTGTGTCACTCAAATTTGGAGATTATTTACTAGTGCATGATATTGAATTATGATTTTTTTAACGGGTGATACACATGGTAATATAGATATTGGGAAACTTAACTCGAGAAAATTTCCAGAACAAAAAACTTTATCAAAATTAGACTTTGTAATTATAGCTGGTGACTTTGGATTAATTTGGGATGAAAGTAACGAATGTAAATACTGGCTTAAATGGCTTTCAGGAAAGAATTTCACCACACTTTTTATTGATGGAAATCATGAGAATTTCAACTTGATCAAAAAATACCCAGTAATAAATTGGAATGGTGGCAAAGTTCACAAAATAAATGAAAGTATAATTCACTTAATGAGAGGTCAGGTATTTACTATTGATAAACTAAAATTTTTCACTTTTGGAGGGGCAAAATCGAGTGACATAAAGTATCGGACAGAAAATATTTCTTGGTGGAAGGAAGAATTGCCAAGTAAAGAAGAGTATGATGAAGGAATTAATAATTTAGAAAAAAATAATTGGGCTGTGGATTATATTATATCCCATACATGTCCAGTTGAAACTCAAAAAATATTAATAGAAAGATTTAATAAAAATCTGGAGATTACAGAGCTTAATAAATATCTATCTAAGGTTGATTCCAAAACTGACTATAAACATTGGTATTTTGGACATAACCATCTTGATGAGAATTTAACTTACAAACACACAATACTTTATAACAATATTATGAGAATAAATTGAAGAAAACAGTAAAAATCCTCTCTTGGAACGTAAACGGAATAAGGGCAGCTTACAAGAAAGGAATACTAAACTGGTTTAGTAAAGAACAACCCGATATACTATGTATTCAGGAAACCAAAGCGATGAAAGAACAGCTCCCCGATGATTTAATAAATGTTAACGGCTACAATTCGTTTTTTTCATCAGCCGAAAGAAAAGGTTATAGCGGAACTGCTACTTATACAAAGGTTAATCCTTTAAAGGTTTCAAACGGAATAGGAATACAAAAGTTTGACAGCGAAGGCAGATTTCTTGTAACCGAGTTTGATGAATTTATTCTTTTCAACATCTACTTTCCAAACGGTAAGGCAAAGGCAGAACGGTTGCAATATAAAATGGATTTTTATGAGGCTTTTCTGAAACACTTGAAGAAATTACTGAGGCAGGGAAAGAAAATAGTTATCTGTGGTGATGTAAACACTGCGC
>PVMK01189260.1_pt1 | contig 12119 bp, 12 predicted proteins | sample 1853481 | NCBI WGS metagenome assembly PVMK01 (sample SAMN08533507, study PRJNA380276) | Marine sediment metagenome, whole genome shotgun sequencing project. | reverse complement strand
TCGATCCGCGGCGACTGGGAAATCTGCGCGGGCGACGCCCGCCATCGCGCGGGCGTCATCGTGAACGCGGCGGGTGCCTGGGCGGACGAGATCGGAGCGCTGGCCGGCGCTCGACCCGTCGGCCTCGTTCCGCTTCGGAGAACCGCGATCACCTTCGACCCCCCGGACGACGTCGAGATCGCGAACTGGCCGTGCGTAATCGATGCGGGCGAGGCCTTCTACCTGAAGCCCGAAGGCGCGCAGCTGCTGGCGTCGCCGTGCGATGAGACCCCCTTCGCTCCCTGCGACGTCACACCGGATGAACTCGAAGTCGCGCTCGCGGTCGATCGCGTGATGCACGCAACGACATTGGAGATCCGACACGTTCAAAACCGCTGGGCGGGCCTTCGCAGCTTTGTCGCAGACCGCGCGCCGGTCATCGGAATGGATCCCGAAGTTCCCGGCCTCTGCTGGCTGGCGGGTCAGGGGGGCTCTGGGATCATGACCGCCCCGTCTGCGGCGCGGGCCGCAGCTTCGTTGATCGTAGATGGCGCGCTTCCCGCAGACCTCAAGACCCTGGGAATCACACACGAGATGCTCTCGCCGTCGCGGCCAGCGCTGCGCTCCGAAGTTCCAGGGTACTGACCATCAGCCGCGTTCGCTCGAACCGCCCACGCGGTATGATGCCCCGCATGCTTCGAGCCCACAGCAACCGATCCATCGTCCACACCCTCTGCGCGTGCTTCGCGCTGCTCTCTCTCGGCGCTTGCGCAACGGCTCCGCCACCCGCTGCGCAAACCGCCGTCATCCCGGACGACCAACGACCCGAGCGCGTCGTCCTGATCACGATCGACACGCTGCGCGCGGACTATGTGGGAAGCTATGGCTCGAAACTGGCGCGCACCCCAACCCTCGATCGATTGGCGGCCCACGGAGTTCGCTTCGAGACCGCCATTTCGCCCACACCGATGACGATGCCCTCGCATACCTCGCTCATGACGGGGCTCGACCCGACGCTGCACGGCGTTCACAGCAACGCGAAGTTTCGCCTCAACGATGAGATTCCGACACTCGCCGAGCAATTTCAGGCGCACGGTTTTGAGACTGCGGCCTTTCTCTCGTCCGTCGTGCTCGACCGACGCTATGGACTGGCGCGCGGCTTCGACGTGTATGACGATCGCATGGGGTTTCGCCGCAACATCGCAGGCGCGACGGGCGGTTACGCGGAACGGACCGCAGACCAGGTCGTCGATGCGACGCTCCAGTGGCTGGATTCCGCGCCGAATCGCTTCTTCCTATGGGTCCACTTCTACGATCCCCACGGAAGCTACGATCCTCCGAGGGGCTTTCGTCCCAAGCAAAGCGCCACTACAGCCAGCCCCGAAGAAGTTGGAAGCCTCGAATACGTGAAGCAGGCTTTCCCTCCGCTATACGCCGGCGAAATCTACTTCGCGGATACGGAGCTCGGCCGGTTCCTCCGCATCATGAACAGAAAGTTCGCCGCTGACCGCACCCTCCTCGTCGTCACCAGTGACCACGGCGAAAGCCTGGGCGAGCACGGAGAGCTCACCCACACCCTCACCCTGTATGACGCGACCCAAAAGATTCCCCTCCTGATGAAGGGTCCGGGTGTGCCGGGCGGCCGCGTCGTCGACGCGCAGGTTCGGCTGGTCGACGTGGCACCGACCATCCTGAGTCTGTCCGGACTGCCCGCGATCGAACGCACCACGGGGCAGGATCTGGGGCCGTGGATGCGGGGGGAACGCGAGGATGGACTCGAAGCCTACGTCGAAACGCTCGAGACCCATCTCGCCTACGGCTGGAGCCCGGTACTCGGGCTGCGGACGAGTGAATACAAATACCTGCGGACTGTCCGCCCCGAGCTCTACGCGCTGGGCACCGACCCGCACGAACTGAATGACCTGGCAGCGAGTCAGCCTGCAAAGTTGAAAAAGTTCGACGAAGCGCTGGAAGCACACCTCGGTGACGCACTGCCGGTCGTTCCCAACGCAGTCGCTCCACCCGAAGAGATCGCGCTGCTCGAAAGCCTGGGGTACGTGGTTCGCGAGTCGAACGATGATGAACACCCGCTCGGATGGGTCGGCGGCGCGGACCCGAAAGATGTGCTGGGCACCTTCATCAAGATTCTCGAGGCACGCTCGAAGCTGACGGGGGGTGATGCCGCGGGCGCCCGCAAGATCCTCGATTCGGAGCCCGAGGCAGGCGGTTGGGTTGCCCACGTCCGGGCTGAAATCGAACTCGAACTCGGCGACGCCGAACAGGCCGAGCGATTGGCTCGCGAGGTCATCGCAGCCCAACCCCACCACGCCGAGGGCTATCTGGTTCTCGGCGAAGCACTCGAGTTGCAGGGACGCACCCAAGACGCAGTAGCAGCTTACGAGGAAGCGGCTCGTACCAACCCCAACGAGACCGCCTCGCTGGTCGCGCTCGCGCGGATCTCCGAAGCCGCTGGTCAATTGGACGCCGCAGAGCTCCGCTATCGAGAGGCGCTCGACGCCAATGCGCCAAGTGCCGACGCAGCCCTGAGATTGGCTGCACTCTATTACGATCGCGGGCTCGCATCGGATGCCCACGCCACGCTCTCGAAAGCCGGCGTGCTAGACGCGGCTGGGCCCGATGCGTTGATCCGTCTCACCCGAGCCGAAACCAAGGCGGGCTATCGCGCCGATGCACTCGACCGCCTCGAACGCGCCCTCAAACGCAAAGACAATGAGCAACACGCAGCCGTCTACGCGGAACTCGGCGGGTCGAGCGAAAACTGAGCACCCTGTGCGCGTGGCCGGTGCCATCAGCGAGGAGAACGAGCGTGAGCGCCGAAATCATCGGACTGCTCCTGGCCGGGTTCCTCTTCTGGGGGCTGCTCGAGTATACGATTCACGGCCTGCTGGCCCATCGCTGGAAGACGTTCGTCTCGCCTCTGCACGCAAATCACCACCGCAGCCCCCAAAACGTCTTCACTACTCCGATCGCGGTTCTGCCAATTGCGCTGCTCTTGTTCGGCGCGACAACGCTCGTCGCGAGCCCCCTTCAAGCGAGTTGCTTCGTCGGCGGAACGCTCGCGGGCTTCTGCCGCTACGAATGGATGCATTGGCGCTTCCACTTCCGCGAGCCCCGCAGCAAACACGAACGGCTGCTCCGCAGCCACCACCTCGCACACCACTTCTGCAATTCGCGGGTCTACCACGGGGTCTCGACCCGCCTCTGGGATCGGGCCTTCGGCACCCTTCCGGCCGGGTGGAAAGAGGACTACGCGCGGGTCGAAGGCCGCGCTCCGCTCTCGGGAAGAAGCAACTTCGCTGAAATCTGGAATCCCAGGACGAGTCTTGCGCACCTACGGCGGACGATGAAACGAAGCCAGTAGTCGATCGGCGGTAGGGGTCCCGTCGACGTCAGCACGCGCGGGAACGTTTTCGGGTCAGGGCGTTCTTCCCTGGAGCAACATCTTTTGTCCGTCGGGAAAATACACCTGAACCTTCGACGGGCTCATGACACGCTCGATGATACCGGTCCCGAACGAAGTGTGATCGATGCGGTCTCCGACCGCGTAGACTTCACTGATCTGATACGGGCGGATCGGGCGAGTCAGATCGGGCTCCACCAGGGGGCCCGTGGGTTCCGCCGATGCACTCTTTCGGGATGCGCGTTTGGCGGGCTTCATCTGTTTTTCTGCATCTGTCAGGCGATGTCGGTGTTGTGAATTACACTGCTTGCACTCGACCTTGCCGATTCGCCCGTTGCTCATCGACACGATCACGTGGGCGCCATCGCCGCACTTCCCGCATTTGTTATCGATGTCTGCGCCGACTTCCCTTTTGGCTACCATTCCAGTGATCCCCACGCGAGGTGTCAACGCTCGCTTGCTGCGAGCATTTCGATTGATCGTATACAGAGCCTAACGCTCTCGGAAACGCGCAGCCAGTCACTTCTCGAAACGCGCAGCCAGACGCTCTCGGAAACGTGCAGGCAGTCGGAGCTCGCCCAGGCTTCACCGCGAGATTTTTCAGCGGAGCAAAACGCCACATCGCATCGCACAGAATCACCCCGGGGGGTCGCGCGATCTCGATCGACGGTGCCGAGAAAATCCGACGATTCGCCGTCGCACCGAGCGCTGCAATCGGAAAGTTCACCGGAAACACTGCGATGCCATTCGCGTTAAACTCCCCGCCAATTCCAGGGAGACACACCCAATGCGCATCGCATCAACCCTCACGGGCGCCTCCGCGATCGCGATCGTCGCGATCTGGCTGGCAGCCTGCGCGGGAAATTCAGAGAGCGGGCCGACGATTCTCGCAGGAATGGATCGGGCCACGGGAGAGGTACGAACCGGATCTCCAGAACCGCGGGTCCGAGCGCTCGACGCCAAAGGCCCGATCCTCCTGCCGTATCGCGGCCCCGGCAGGGGTGGTGTCGCGTACCGTCTCACGCTCGAGATCGAGGGCCAACGAGCGGCACGCAAATCATCTGACAACAAGCAGCAGCCGTCCATTCGCGAGTCACACGCGCTAGAGGCAGAATTCAGGAAGCTTCCCGTCGAGGGCACCGATTCCGGAGGCGACATGTTTCTGGTCGGCCTCGACAGACTTCTTTACACACAAAAGCAGCAAGACCCCCCGGTCGATCGCAAGACCGAACTCTCAGACGATCGATTGCGGGTCAGAATCAACGGGGAGACATCGATCGACAACCGAGGCAATCGAGTCATCGGACCTCTCGCGCCGCGCATGTTCCTGAATCGCATTTTCGGCGTGATCACCCACGACCCGAGTGGCAATCCCATCAAGCTGTCGAGTCGAGGGGCTCCGGCCGCGCGTCAATTCATGGATGAAATCCCGATCCTCGGAGCCATCGCATACGCGATGATATCCCTCCCGCAAGATCCGATCACACCGGGCTCCAGGTGGACCGGCGTGCGCATTCCACCGAGCCGCTCCGGCGAACTCGGCCTGGGCTTGACGGTCAACTACTCATTGGAGGGCTTCGAACTCTTTGAAAACGTGCTCTGCGCGATGATCATGCTCGATGCCCGCATCAGCAAAAACGGAGTCACGGGCCTCACGGGGCACGTCTTCGATCGGGTTCAGGCGACTCTGAATGGAACGGCCTGGGTCGAACTGGAGAATTCGCTCGTCCGTCGCGTCGTCCTCAACGACCAGATCAGAGCCAGCTGGGCGGACTCGCGCAATCCCAGGATGGCCACGGAGCACCGAATCGAACATACGAGTAAACTCGTATTGGCGCTACGCGATCCCGATAAGAAATCCGATAAGTGGTCGGACGGGACACCGCGATTTGACGTTCGCTGAACGGCGGCCGCTCAGGCGTCGTCCGTTTCACCGCGAAAGATTTCGCGCGACAGCTGCCCTTCGCTTGCAGCGACAATGCAACTGACAGACGCATCGCCAGTCACATTGACGGCTGTCCGCACCATGTCGAGCAACCGGTCGACACCGAGGACCAGCGCAATTCCCTCGACGGGAAGATTCACCTGGCGCAACACCATCGCGAGCATGATGAGCCCCACACCCGGAACGCCAGCTGTCCCGATCGATGCGAGCGTGGCCGTGACGACAACCATCAGATAGTCCATCGGCGCAAGATCGATCCCATAGGCCTGGGCGATGAAACCCGTCGCGACGCCCTGCATGATCGCCGTCCCGTCCATGTTGACGGTCGCGCCCAGCGGAATCGTAAACGAGGCGATCGAATTCTTGACGCCCAATTTGTGCTCGACGGTCTCGAGCGTGATGGGGAGTGTCGCATTGCTGCTGGCCGTGCTGAACGCCAACGCGATCGGATCCCGCATATTGCGGAAGAATACGATCGGATTGAGACCCGCGAGAACTCTCAGAAGGCTCGGATACGTGACCAGAGCGTGCAGAACCAGGACTCCGATTACGAGCGCGAAATACTGGAGCAGCGGCGCCATCGCCCCGAATCCCTGAAGCGCGAAAACCTTCGCGATCAGACAAAACACCCCGTAGGGCGCCACGCTCATCAACAACATCACGAGCTGCATGATCACGGAGTTGAGATCACTGAAGAATTTCAACAAGCGCTTGCCCGGTTCTCCGGACAGCGTCAGCCCAAGGCCGAAGAGCCCGGCGAAGACGATGATCTGCAACATGTTGCCCTCGGCCATCGCTTGAATCGGATTCGAAGGGAACAGATCGATGAACACATCCGCCAGCGACGGAGCCTGCTGCGCTTCGAAAGAAGCGTCGGTATCGAGATCGAATCCAGCACCGGGCTGAACGATCGTGGCAGCGATCAGCGCCAGCGAAACCGCAATCGCTGTGGTCGCCAGATAGAGACCCAACGTCTTCACGCCCACCCGACCGAGCTTCGCGACATCGTCCAGCGCTGCGGTGCCGCAGACCAGGGAAACGAAGACCAGCGGAACGACCAGCAGCTTCAGGCTGGCCAGAAAAATCGAACCGCCCACGTGGAGCAGCCCGTCCACCACGACGACCTCGATCCAGCCGGAGGCCCCGATCCCATTGAGCAGCAGGCCAACGGCGAGTCCTGCGCCCATTCCGAGCACGATCTTGAACGTCAAGCTGCGGCCCCCGCCCCGATCGGTCTGCATCGAATCCCCCCGCAATTGATTGGCGTGATCATACCCCGGCAGGAGAGCCCGGCCGCAGTGCGGGGAGAAGCGGCACAGGAGCCTCGAAAGCGTTACCCCCTGCTAGATGAAGCTCCTGGCTGCCGACTTCGCAGAGAGCCTGCGCCGCGGGGAACCGCGGATCGAAGCGCTCCGAACGGTCGGCGACCCCGATCCAGAGGCAGCGGCTGCGTCTTTCTCGCTGGCCCTGGCAGAGCCCGGCCTCGCCCCACACGCAGAGATCTGGGTGCCGGCACTCCTCCGCTCTGCGCGACCTGGGCGTGGAGCGGAGCGCTTGCTCGCGGTCACCCGCGCACACCGCGAGGCGGGTGGAATGTTCGACCTGCGTCGCACGCCATCGCTGCCACTCGTACTCGGATCGAGCGACTTCCTAGCGCGACTGCTGGTGCGCCACCCCGATTGGGTCGAAGATCTCGAAACCCCGCTGTCTGAACCGACCCGCATCGAGTCGATCGCGCCAGATTGGGACGCGATCCGCGACGCAAAATATCGCGGCCTGCTCCGCATCGCGGCGGGCGACCTGTCGAATCGCCCATTCCGAGAGAGCCTGTGCGCGCTCTCCAACCTCGCGGATGCTTGCCTCATCTCGGCGATGCAATGCACCGCGCGTGAACTCTCCGCGCCAGACCCGCCCATGCTCTTCGCGCTCGGCAAACTCGGCGGGAATGAACTCAACTTCTCCTCCGACGTGGATCTTCTCTTTCTCTACGATGCGTCAGCCGGTGGCGACAACCTCGAGCGCAACCAACGCGCCGCCAACTTCATCCGCCACCTGAAGAAACGGATGGAACTGCCTACCGAAAAAGGATTCATCTACCGCGTCGATCTCGACCTGCGACCGGAAGGTGTCGCGGGCGCGCTCGCCAACTCGGTCACCGCCGCCCTCGATTACTACGAGACATTCGGCGCGGAGTGGGAGCGCCAGATGCTGATCCGTCTGCGCTTGGTGACGGGCCCCGTCGCGCTGGCGAATGCATTTTGTGAGGGGATTCGCCCGTTCGTCTACCGGCGCAGCATTGACCCCGCGGTGCTTCGTGCCGTGCGAGACATGAAACATCGGATCGAGACCGAGCGCCGCGAGGCGCACCGGGATCTCGAGGTGGATCTCAAAGAGGGCCCGGGCGGCATTCGCGACGTCGAATTCCTCGTACAGGCATTTCAGCTCTTTCTGGGTGGCCGCACGCCCGAGATTCGGACGGGCAACACGCTGGATGGATTGGAGGCCTTGGGACGACTCGAAATGCTTCCCTGAAGATATCGTGGCCGAACTATCGACCGCCTACCTCTGGCTCCGGCGCGCCGAGCACGCTCAGCAACTCGTCGAGGAGCAACAGACGTCGAAATTCCCGCGCTACCCCAGCGCTCAGCTGGGGCTCGCGCGGCGCATGGGTTACGACGAGGCCTCCGGAGACGACGCGCGTGCGCGTTTGGTCGATGATTGGAATCGGCACCGCGCACACGTGCGCGCCCATTTCGACGCCCTGGTATTGAGCGGCGATTTATGAGTTCGCTGAAAGACCGACTCATCGATGCAATTCGGGGCGGCGCCCTCGAGTCGCGTCTGGAAACATCAGCGGCGTCGTTTCTCGAACGGCGATCGAAAGACGCCGCCGCCGCGCGCCTCGATGGAGACGTGCTCTGCGGATTGGCTCGCGTGCTCGCAAGCCAACCCATGGTCGCCGGATTCCTGAGCCACCGCCCCCAGCTGTTCGAGCGCATCGCCAATTCCGACACGACAACGCTGGCCGCCCGGGCGAAGGAACTCGAGGGGGCGTCCGACGAGCACGCGGACGATCTCGAAACCGCTCTCGACGCGCTTCGAATTTTCAGACGGGAAGAGACGTGCCTGGCCGCATGTCTCGACCTCGGAAGGATCATCCCATTCGAAGGCGTTTCTCACTTCCTGTCCGTTCTCGCCGAGACGATCGCCCGCCGGGCGTTGAGGCTCGCGCAAGACAACTTGAGCGGCGCCCCAGCGGCCTCGGACTTTGCGGTACTGGGAATGGGAACGATCGCGGGCCGCGAATTCACCTATCACTCGGATCTCGATCTGATCTTTCTGTGCAGTCGCGTCTCTGACGACATCTCGGTGACATCGCGGGTCGGGCAGAGAATGATCTCCTATCTCGCCAACATGACGGGCGCGGGCATCGCCTACGCGGTGGACACCCGTCTGCGACCCTCGGGGCGCCAGGGCGTGCTGGTCACTTCATTTGATCGCTTTGAAAGCTACCAACTCGAGAACGCGGAAACCTGGGAACACATTGCGCTACTCCGAGCCCGCGCCATCGCGGGCCAAAGGAACGACGCACAGCGCATGCTCGAAGACGTGCGCCAGAAGGTGCTGGCGGACAGCACCAAACCCTGGAATTACGTGGAAGAGTTGCGCGCCAGGGTCGAGCGCGAGAGAGCGCGGCCGTCTGGGCAAACCGTTGCGCTGAAGACGGGGCGCGGCGGCTTGATGGACGTCGATTTTCTGGCCGCGGGTGGCGTGCTCGAGCTGCGGCCCGATCACTTCCCGCTCGTTCCGAGCGTACCCGCGATGCTCGACACGGTCGCCCGGGGTTCGAAGGTCGCGCGGCTCCTCGAAGACTACGCGCTCTTGCGACTCGTGGAATCCCGGGCTCGCTTGATTGCGGGTCGTTCCGTCGAAGACGCGAGAATCGATGGCGACGAACTTGCCCTGCTCGGCGAACTCGTCGATCCGGACATCGAGCCGTCAGCCCTGCTCGAAGAGATCTCCGAAGTGCAGGAACGGATTCGAGCGGCGTTCGAATCCGTCGTCGAGCGCGGCACGATTTCGGCGCTGTTCGACTGAACGCCGAAATTCCAGGGCGATTTGCGGCGAGATTTCTTGAATGCGCAGAATGCCTCTGCAACTGCTCAGCCTGGAAACGTTTTTCGGCTTCACCAAGCGCCATCACCCAATCAAGTCCAGCTCGGGACATCCCGATGTTCTTCGCACAGCGAGCCCGGCTGAAAGGCTCGCCCGGAGGCTCCGTACTGCCGTGCGCCTGGTCGCCTGCCCGAATTGCCATACCCAATACGACGTGACCGAACTACAAGCGAAGACCATCCCATGCCGTTGCGGGGAAGAAATCGACAACGTTCCGCTGCGGGCCAAGGACGCCGGGATTGTGCGGTGCGGGTCCTGCGGCGCCGGCGTCCAGGACAGTGCAGAAACCTGTCAATACTGCAGATCCAAGATCGTCCGCGAACCCGGTGAATACAGCCTGATCTGCCCCGAATGCTTCGCGCGCTGCGCGGAGGGCTCGCGCTTCTGTACCGCTTGCGGTGTCAGCTTTCGGCCAGAGCCGGTACGGATCGACGGGCACGAACTCCCGTGTCCAGCCTGCTCGACGCTGATGCCGGCCCGACAGGTCGGCGGCGTGGGAGTCAACGAATGCCTCTCGTGCCATGGGTTCTGGGCACCGGGTGAAAGTTTCGATCTTCTCGTGAGCCGCGCAATCGACGCGCGGCAGCAGGCCAGCCCGGCGGAATTGCACACCCTCAAACCGCGAGTCACGGGCTCCAACCCCGCCAGACAGGGCGTGCAGTATCGAAACTGCCCCGAGTGCGATGGATACATGGCGCGCCGCAACTATCGCAAGAAGTCCGGAGTCATCATTGACACGTGCTCGAAACACGGCGTCTGGCTGGATGCAGACGAACTGGAGCAGATCGCAGGCTTCATCCTCAGCGGCGCGGCTGCTGAACGGATCGAACCCGTCTCTGCTGAAGAACGCAAGAAGCAAGCGGCCGCGGCGGCTTCCTTCGCACGCCTCGAAGCCGAGCACGCGAGCCGCCAGTTCAACCAGACGTCTGTTTTCTCGAGCGTTTCGAGAGAGGGAAGTGCAGTCGAATCGATCGCAAGTCTACTGTTCAAAATCCTAAAGTAGGAGAAATCGCATGGGCCTGATGAACAAGCTTCGAGCCGAACTGATCGACATCATCGAGTGGATCGACGACAGCCGCCACACACTCGTCTGGCGTTTTCCGCGCTACCACAATCAGATCAAGTACGGCGCTCAGTTGGTCGTCCGCCCCGGCCAGCAGGCGATCTTCGTCACCGAGGGAAAGATCGCAGACGTATTCGACCCCGGGCAGTATCGGCTCGAAACCCAGAACCTACCGGTGCTCAGCACCATCGCGGGTTGGAAATACGGCTTCGACAGCCCCTTCAAATCCGAGGTCTACTTCGTCAGTACCCGCCAGATCACGGATCTGAAATGGGGGACTCCAAATCCGGTAATCATGCGCGATCCCGATTTTGGAAACATCCGCGTGCGTGCCTTCGGTACCTACACTCTCAAGACAAAGGACCCCAAGACCCTCCTTCGCGAACTGGTTGGAACCGACGGCCATTTCGAAACCGAAGAAATCAGTGAGCTTCTGCGCTCGATCGTAAACACCTCGTTCGCCGACGTCGTCGCGAAATCCGAAATCCCCGTGCTCGATTTCGCAGCCCACTACAACGAGCTGAGTGAAGAAATTCGCAAAGTGGTGATGGACCGCGTCGACGACGAATACGGTCTCCAAATTCCGCAGCTCTACATCGTCAACATCTCCGTGCCCGCTGAAGTCGAACAAGCACTCGATGCGCGAACCAGCATGAATGCCATCGGAGACATGGCGGCCTACCAGGGTTATCAACTCGGACAGGCCATGCCCGTTGCCGCCGCCAACCCGGCGGGCGGTCTCGCCGGAGCCGGCGTGGGGCTCGGCATGGGTCTGGGAATCGCGCAGACGATGGGTGCGACGCCAACGCAGGGTGGAAGCCCGCCTCCCGCGCAAAATCCGCAGACGCCACCGCCGCTCGCCGCGCCAAATTGGCACATCGCGGTGAACGGTCAGAGCCAGGGCCCCTTCACGCCCGAACAGATTGCAGTGGGCATCGCCGCTGGGCAGGTCCGCGGAGATACACTCGTCTGGAGCGCGGGAATGACCAACTGGACGGCCGCCAACCAGGTGGCGTCGTTCGCAGGGTTTTTCCAACCGACCCCTCCCCCACCGCCACGGGTAACCCGCGACACTGAATGACCGTGGCGATCGGTCTTCTGAACCCGAAAGCCGCGATTTGATTGCGGCGTTGAATGGGCGAGGCTCGCACTGAGCTTGCTCGATTCGACGCATCGCTGAACCCTCTGCGCTCGCCGCAAACGAGTGCGATTCAATGCATCGTCGATGCTCGCGAAGCTCGCCGCAAACAAGTGCGATTCGACGCATCATTGAATTCGCGAAGTTCGCCGTAAACAGGTGCAATTCGATGCATCGTTGAACTCGCGAAGTTCGCCGTAAACAATCGTGATCCGATGTATCGTTGAACTCGCGATGCTCGCCACAAACAAGCCTGATTTGACACACCATTGAACTCGCTGAGTTCGCCGTGAACTTGCGTGGCTCAATACATCATTGAATTCATTGATTTGCCGAACATCGATCGAGCGCGCTAGCGTGTGCGCACCGCAATGGAGTTTAGTCGATGAGCGAAGAC
>PVMK01145804.1_pt1 | contig 12121 bp, 13 predicted proteins | sample 1853481 | NCBI WGS metagenome assembly PVMK01 (sample SAMN08533507, study PRJNA380276) | Marine sediment metagenome, whole genome shotgun sequencing project. | reverse complement strand
CACCAGGCAAATCAAAAGATGAATGAAGCGATATTAAAAAAGTTGTTTAAGTTGTATAATAAAAAGAATGTCCCTGAAAACATTATGCCGATGACCATATCCTGGCTTGGTAATAGCTCGGTTGCGACTTTGCCGACAATGTTCGATCTTTTTCAGAGAGGAAAGCTGGATAACCATAAACTTCGCTCAAGAGATATAGTTGTATTTGCTTCTGTGGGAGCAGGCATGAATATTAATTCCATGGTTTATAGAATGCAATGAAATAACTAATATTATCCGAATGTGTTGATACCCGCTATGTATCACAGGTTTCCGATCCGTTAAAAATCTGTGATAACTCCAACTTATCGACCAAAATTAGAGGCTCAAAAAACCTGTGATATCATCCATCCCAGTTCTTTGAGCTGAATTGCATGTTTCTGCTATATATGGCAGGTTTTTGAGACCTCACAATTGTTGTGATATCATTTTTCAATAGGGCAAATCCATTTCGCAGGTTTTGCCCTTATCATTTTTATGGTATATGTAATGAACAAGAATTGATTTCAGGTTGTGTTACTGGCAAGATACATGTACTTCAAGCCTGATTATAAAGCGTCTTTTGGCAGTCTTTAGCCAAACAGAAATTTACGGCTGATACCGATAAATAATACCAGATTGTTGCTGGATAACATTACAAAATGCATGTTATCCAGAACTTATTAACGGTAATAGCCAAGGAAAAAAACTATATAATCACTGGTTATGAAATAAAGTAATATTTTTATGGATGAACTTATACTACTTACAGATGGAAGTGTGAATATTCAGTCAAATATTGGATATGGGGCTTACCTTGCTGTGTCTGAACGTGGTCTTTCGTTGGATTCGTTGAGGACGCGCGTGAAAGTGAGGCGATTTGAGCATACGTCTTCAACGAAACTGGAATTGCAGACATTATTATGGGCGCTAAGCGATATTCAAGCATTGGGGAGTAAGGTGATTGTGTATACGGATTCTCAAAACATTATGGGGTTACAGGGAAGACGTGATCGGTTTGAGCAAAATGAATATCGTTCAAAGAAAAATAAACGCCTCAACAATTATGAGTTGTATCAGAAGTTTTATAGAATGATCGATCAGTTGGATTGTGAATTGGTTAAAGTGCGTGGACATCAGGTATCGAATCAAAAAGATGATATTGATAGGCTTTTTACACTTGTGGATAGAGCTTCAAGGAATGCGCTGAGAGGAGAGAATCGGTGACCTGTCGTTTTCAACAAGCCGATGGGACATAACCAGAAATAGCCCCGGGCAGAAGCGCCGCTGATTTGAAGCGTTTGGCGATGTGAATATTTATAATTTATTACAAAAGGAGATTTGAATGAAGATCTATGTAGGAAATTTGTCGTACGAGGTCACCGAAGAGGACTTACGGCTGGCTTTAAAACAATTCGGGCAGGTTGAATCCGCCACCATTATAAAAGACAAGCATAGTGGTCAATCAAAAGGATTTGGATTCGTGGAGATGGCCTCTAAAGCTGAAGGGCAGTCTGCAATCGATGGCCTAAATGGCAAAGAGCTAAAAGGAAGAACGCTTAACGTGAATGAGGCTCGTCCTCGCACCGAAAGTCGCGGCGGTGGAGGAGGATACGGCGATAGCCGAGGAGGACGAGGGGTGGCAGAGGAGGAACGGCGGTGGCCGAGGAGGCGGTGGTGGTGGCAGAGGTGGACAAGGCGGTGGCAGAGGAGGACGAGGGGTGGCAGATAAGGACCAAAGGATGGCCGTAGCTTCTAATCATCGACATTCAACATATATAACTATGATTGTATAAAATTTCGCCTAACAAGCCGTTCAAGATACCTGCTATGTATTCCAAGTTTTGAAGTTGGTTCAAAAGTTGTGATATCGTTTTCAAAAAGGGCAAATCCATTTGACCATAGAGAGACAAATCAGAAAAGGGCATAATGAACAACTCACTTAGGGGAGCCTTCTGGTCAGGCTTGGTATTTCCAGGCCTGGGTCAGGTTGTTTTGAAACGCTACAAACGGGGTGCTGTTATAATGTTGACGGTTTTGGCCGGTTTGTCCGTAATTGTAGTACAAGCAGTACAAAAAGCCTTTATCATCCTCGAAAAGATTAAGTCGGAGGGGGTGATGATTGATATGGATATGATTTTAGACGCAGCCTCACAGGCATCCACCAATTCTGACAGCCTCATATTTAGTTTCGCTGTGTTATTGATAACTTTTTGCTGGATAATTGGGATTGTTGACGCTTATAAAATTGGAAAGAAAAAGGACTTAGAGGAAGATTCTACTAATCGAACTTTAAATGACCACAACCGTTGATACCTGCTATGTATCCAAAATCTTAACAGTGGGTTCAGAACCTGTGATATCGTTTTTTAATAAGGGCAAATCTTTTTTCGGGGATTTGCCTTTTTTGCAATTTTGTAAGAAATACGATATATGTAATCAGCATGAACTGACTTCTGGTTGTGCTTATGGCAAGAAATCACCAAAATGGACAGGGAATAATTTTTGAGATATCATTATCCCTTTTTGAGTGAAAATATGATAATTTCTTCATCTATGACGTAACTCACCCAGGTTTCAACAGATCTCCCATCATTTTTTCTAAACATAACTCCTTGAAAATTCAGTTTAAGTTTAATTTTTTCAAAAAAATTACCAACACACCCTTGACCTGTACTAAGGTACTGGTCTTATATTGTTCCAGGAGGTACAAAATGGAAAAACTGACAATCGGCCAACTGGCTAAAAAGGCAAATGTGAACTTGGAGACCATTCGTTATTATGAGCGCCGGGGACTGATACCCGAACCTCCCCGAAACAATAGTGGGCATAGAGAGTATTCTATAGAGGAAGTTAAGCGAACTGAATTTATAAAACGTTCTCAGGCACTTGGGTTCTCGCTTAAAGAAATTTTGGAACTACTGTCGTTGCGAGTGGAGCCTGGTAGAACCTGCGGTGACGTTAAGGAACGCGTAGAAGCCAAAATTGCGGATATTGAAAAAAGGATAGAGGATCTTGAGAGGATAAGAGAGGCTCTTTTGAGTATGTCTAAAAAATGCATCGGGAAAGGGCCTGTCGGCCAATGCCCCATATTGGAAGAACTCTACAAATAAAAATTGGAGGAGAAAAATATGAATACAAAACGTAAAGTTGAGGTTTTTAGTGCGGGATGTCCAGTATGTAATGACGCTGTTGAAATGGTCCAGCGAATTTCTTGTCAGGATTGCGAAATAAATGTCTTGGATATGAAAAACCCTGTTGTAGCAGAACGAGCAAAAAGACTAGGTATTCAATCCATACCAGCTTTTGTAATTAATGGAAAACTCGCAGATTGTTGTGCGGGGCGAGGCCCTGATGAGACGACTTTGAAAGCTGCAGGGCTTGGAAAACCTTTGCCCTAAAAAAAATCCAGAGGGCTAAACCAAATACTCCATCAAATTGGGTAGGGTTACCGTCGATGAATTAGTAACGGATGCAATTCTTTCTGAAGCCGTTCAGAAAGCAAGGGCACTATTCAGTGGGAAAGTCGTCATGCGGACACCTTTGAATTGATGTTTTCATGTTTTAATGGAAAATGTCTGATTTTCGAGAGGAGAGAGAAATGAAAAGATTACTTATTTTAATGATTGCAATTATATTTCTATTCGTAACACCGATTAGTTCGCTGGCAGCTAGAGACCAGGAGGTCTTTCTTGTCCATCTGAAAACCAGCTTGAAAAAGGATGATGCCCAGATATGTGTTGCCTATAATATCATGTGGGCAGCGCTTGAGGAAGGCAAAAAGGTGAAGGTGCTAATTGATGCAGATGCCATTAACACCTTTAAAATGGGGTGGAAGGGAAAAGACGACATAGAGGGTTACAAGATCCCTGAAAATCTGCGTAAGGCTTTGTCAACCCAGTTTGGGGTTAGCCTGGACAACGTACCAAATACATACGGTGATTTCCTCATGATGCTCAAAGACCGGGGTGTCGAATTTTACATCAACACCGGGTTTTTGATCGTTTCCAAGATAGGGACAACAGATGATCCATTGGGAAAAGTCTCAGCCAAATTTTTCAAGCCAATAACGCTTAAAGAGATGGTGCGATTGCGAACCGAGGCAAAATATTATATGGCGTATTGAAACAGAAGATTAATTTCATAAATCTGTCATCTGTCTTAATTAAAAAGAGGTAGTTAAATGAAAAGCGAAAATATTGCTGAAATTGCAAAGGCACTGCGTGCGGCGGGTCTTGCGACACTTAAAAAAATTTGCAGCAACAAACAAGATGATCGACAGTAACTTTATGACATAAATACTAAAAGGAGGTGCCGTATGAGACAGAAGCAATCATTATGGTCATCGGTTAAGATCCTAATGCTGGCTGTTCCGGTTTTATGGCCCTGGAATCACGCCTTGGCTCAGACAGAACGATACGGTGGTTGGCAAATGGGTCCCGGTATGATGGGCAACTGGGGAATGGGGTGGTTTGGTATGATATTTATGATGATTTTTTGGATTCTGTTGATTGTAGGAATGGTATTTCTCATCAAGTGGCTGATTCAGTCCACAAGTCATGATAAAGCAGGTAGGAGCGGCAGCGGCCGTGCGCTTGAAATCCTCAAGGAGCGTTATGCCCGCGGCGAAATTGATAAAGGTGAGTTTGAAAGTAAGAAAAAAGATCTATTGGGTTAGCTTCCAAAACATACCCGGATCCACCTGAAGCATAAAACCAAACAAGTTATAAAAGTGCTGAAATGGACAATCTGATATGTTACTGTTTTAAATATTCAAAAGAAGATATTAAACGAGACTATCAAAATAATGGCCGATCCCAAATTATGGAAAGGATTTTGATAGAGAAAAAATATAGCCGATGCCAGTGCACTACCAAAAACCCAAAAGGCAGATGATGTTTACCTGATGTCCGCCAGGTGGTGGATGGTTTAAAGAGTGAGAGCTCTTTTTGAATTTTGATGGAATTTAAGATATATGTAACCGTAATCGGTTGATCTTATGTTGCGTGACTGGCAAGATATCTTCATGCATGTCATCTCTTTCTCACCCAGTTAAAACTACCACAATGCGGTTTGTTTTTCTTGACTTTGATGATTCTATATATACCTATCAAAATTAGCAGAGGACCACGGGCGTGAGCCCGTGGGTGAATGCCAAAGTTAAAATTGGTAAATTCCTTTTGAGAGTGCCACGGGCGTAAGCCCGTGGGTATCTACTTTAACAATATATTATGACTTTTTAAGTTAAATAGAAGTTATAGTAACGTTCACTTTTATGAATTTTATTGGATCCTAAATGGTAAATGGTGTCGGGTCTTGAATTGTGAATAAGACCCAACTATTCACTATTAAATCTTTGACACCATTCGATGCAATAAAGACTTCCTGACCTTTAGGATAATCAAAGAAAGGAGCAATATTATGGCAACAATTACATTAAAAGGCACACCGATTGAGACCATTGCCGATTTACCGAAAGTTGGTGAAAAGGCCCCTGCCTTTACGCTAACCAAAAGGGACCTTTCCGAGACAAACCTCGACGATTTTGCGGGAAAACGCATCGTTTTAAATATTTTCCCGAGTATTGACACCCAGGTATGCGCAACTTCGGTTCGCAGATTTAACGTAGAAGCTAGCAAGCTTAAAAACAGTGTTGTCCTTTGCGTTTCCGCGGATCTTCCGTTTGCCCACGAAAGGTTTTGCGGGGCCGAAAGTATTGATGATGTGCTGTCGGTGTCGAGTTTTCGTTCCGAGGCTTTTGGAAAGGATTATGGGGTGAAAATAACGAGCGGTCCTCTGACCGGTTTGTTGTCCAGGGCCATTGTTATTATTGATGAATCCGGAAAGGTCATTTACACGGAACAGGTCCCGGAAATTGCGCAGGAGCCGAATTACGAGGCAGCGCTGGCAGCATTGCCTTAACTAAATCTTGTATAAAAATTGATGAGAACCTTTAAAAGAAGGACGGGGTCAAACTTTGATTAGTATATTAAATTGACATTCTGTTCATCCTACTTGTTAGCCGGATAGCTATGGCTAGACCGTGACGAATTGAATTTGAAGGTGCTCTGTATCATATCCTTTCACGCGGTAATCAAAGACAGGATATGGGGTTTAAAGAACCAGTTTCAGAACTGCGATTTCTATGTATGGCACGAATTTCAACCCTAAAATCTTTAGAGATATCACAATGCCTGCTAAGCAGTCTTATGGCCCAAATACTGGCAAGATATGTCATTCCGAAGCGTTTCAAACTTGAGACTGTTTTGTAACCAATTTTCTTTTTGATTTTTTGATAAACAGAAAGGGGGATCGATTTTGATTCCGAGTTTTCACTTTTGGTTGATTCACGATTGAGGCACGCAATCTTCAACCTACCATCTCCGATACCAACATCAACATATTGTATCCCCGGACATTTTGCGTTTGTGGTATTATGGACGGGTTAGCTTAAATATGTCCTTCAGGGCAAGGTGCTAATTATCGAAAAGAACAGCTATTTATTAATGTATGTACTTTTCACAATATTTATCAATATTCTTAACTCCAGAAAGAAGGAATTTCAAAAAACTTATGCCTTTATAATGGCAAGTTACATAGATACTCATAATTTTTAAATATTCATCTATTCTTGAAGATTCGAAAAATTTAATATTATCATTTCTATGTGTTGATAGTTTTTTAATTGCATGTTCGGCATTAGTATTATTCCAGGATACATTCTCGTGATTCAGGAATTGGAACATTTTATCTTTATTTTTCTTAAATCTTCTCTGGTAATAACGAGCAATTTCCGATTTGAAATTTTTATTAAGAATTTCCTCAAGAAAATGATCTGCTTCTCTTTTATGTTTATTTAAATAGCGTTTTCTCAATTTATAACGATCAATCGTTTTTACAATATTTTGGATTACATTTGTGAATTTTATTGCTATTTCTTTAAATTCATAATCAAACGGATTTTTTAACAAATCGTCATTAAAATCTCTGATAAGATGTATTAAACATTTTTGCTGTATGCAAACTAAAGAATCGTATGCAGGAAAGAAGTCGGATACGAGGACACCTTTAAAGTCTTTTAAATATTTCTTTAAGAAATCGCCTTCTCTCGTGGGTTTATAAAAGAATAGTACTTCTTCTGAAGTGGCTAATATCCCAAGCATAACCGGTATCATACTTCATCTTTAAAGGAGTTTCATCAATATAAATCACTTCACTACATAAAATCTTCTTTTTTATTTTTGTATAAGTATAATCATAATATTCCATAAAATATCTTTTAAATTCATGGATCATAGTTTTAGGGACATTCAATTTAAAAATTTCATAGAAGTTATGTTCAATTTTTATAAAGCTTTGATTATTTCCAATATATTGAAAAATTGACCAACAGATCAAATTATGTGCGTACTTGGATTTAATATTCTTATATTTAGTTGGAAGGAACTTGATTTTGCAATTATTACATGAATAGTAGTGTGTTCGATATCTGACTATCCATCTCTTAACTCCTCCATTGGTGAATTTTAAATCAATAACCTTTCTTGAAATTTGTCTCTTTTTGTCAAGATTATACTTTTTGCATTTGATGCAGTTCTTGGAGTATAGATCAATGGTTTTGTTTATTCGATGGGGGTTTTTAGCTCTTATTGGGATGTTTGCTTTTTTCTTTTTGGGAAGTTTATGTTCCCTAATATGGACTCTTTCCCTCTGATAATCAAAGTAAGAACACTTATTTATCATATCAAATTCCTCTAAAGCAAAATCCTTATTCCAGAATTTAAATGGCGATGATTTTTTAATATTATCGACATGTATTATCATAGCTTCGTCTGTATCTTCTGCTGATACCAGATTGTTTTCATTTGTTATTATCACCTTGATTAGATTATAAACCTTAACTAGAGCATAACAGTCCTCTCTGTTATATTTAATGAGTTTATTTTTGTATTTCATCAATCCTGTTGATTCCCATCTTTTACGCCAGACAATGCTTTGAATGCCTGTTGATTTTTTATCAGTCCATTTGAATCCAATATAATTGCCGATATCCTTTAAGCTGTTACTATATGTCGGCAGATAAATATTCGAATACATAAAAGAAAGAACATTACAACAATATCTAATAATTTTATCTATCCGTTTTTTATTCGTAAAATTAAGCTTGTTCCCCACACGTTTCAGATTTTTTATTTCATAATTTCCGTAATGATATAGTGTGTAATTTTCGAACTGATCTATAAGTTCCAATACTTTTAAAAATATGGTTATCTCATCATTTTTAGTATCAGCCCAAAAAGTATTTTCAAATGTTTTGCCGTTATGAATAATTACTAATCCAATTAAATAACAGAATCCACTACCGGGCAAACCTTCCATATCGAAAAAGATTTTAGTATCTGATTTTGGTAACAATGGCGTTTCATAAACATGTATTTTATTTTTCCCGAATTGAAAGAGCCTTCAATGCATATGAGCGCCGTTTCCTTTTATTAGTTTTCTTTCTTTTTCTTCGTGGGCGAAAAGTATAAGAAAGCTGATTTACAGTAAAAATTCCTTTGTTATTCAATTTATGAATTTCTTTCTCTGAAATTCCAGTAAGTAAGCTTAAATGGTCTTCTTCGATTGCTCCATCTCTGCAATTTTTTCCGAACTCGCAAATAATGCAATGCTTATTTAGTATTCGATTCAAACTCTCTTCACTTTTTTGAAATCTAATCAATTGTAAAAATATCTTTTCTATTTCATGATATAAAGGTGTGAGGTTTATTTTTGTCCTTTTGAATTTAGTTCCATATATTATTCTCCCAAAATCCGGTTTGTCCCCCTGCAAAAACTCTAAACATGCACCGAAAGACGCCAGCATCAACCTATCGGATTTAATAATAGTTTCATTAGCGGTAGTAATAATTGGAACATATAAATATTCACCAAGATTTGATGTACCAGATATTTTTTCTAATGCAAAATTGTTCAGAACAAAATTATTAGTCGTTATCAATCCCGTTAAATATAAAATCGTATCTACGTTTTAAAATACATGAGTCAATATTCTCGGTATTTGTTAGAATATTATCTGTCTTTGAACAAATATTATTAATAAAATGAGACCTAATATAGGCATTTTGTTCATTTTGTAGAATCTCAAAATCCGATTTATTAGACCTCATTTCTCCTTGAACTTTCAGCCATGCTTTATAATTGCAGTTGAAAAAGCTATACAATATATCATTTGTTATTCTTGAGTTCTTATCCATATTTTAAACCATCGACTTATTAATCTGAATTTCATGCCAAGCTTTTGGTCAGCCTCAAACGACATCATTTTCAATCCTTCTAACCACTCTGCCTTTTCTTTTCCAAATGTTCACATCTTGTATCTGTACCGTATTTCATATAGTCAAGTCGATGTTGCGATTTCTGCCTTATCAATTGTCTTGCCGCAGGGGATAAAAAGTCAAGATTAGGTCAGCCAATCGCAAATCCAACGGCCTCAGAAAATTGAACACTCCGGCTATCATTGTTCAATCAGGCTTATGAATTAGAAAGCTTGGATTGTCATTAAAAGTCCACGCTTTTCACATTTAGATGGCTACGCAATATATTGTGGTGATGATATTTGGCGTGAAACCGGTGATATCTCCAACGAATCTGTAACGAATCCCAATTGCAGATACCTGCTATATATCTGCCATTTCAGCAACGTTTCAATTGGTTGTGATATCGTTTTTCAATAAGGGCAAATCCTTTTCAGCGGGTTTGCCTTTTTGCTTTTTGCTGGAATTATGCGATATATGTAATCAGCGTGAAGCGAACTCAAGTTGGATTTTTGGTAAACTATCTATAATTTAAGCTCTTGGTCCTATCTCATTTTCATTCATACATTCAACACCTTGAACTAATGATAGTTGTTTCAAATCAGCATTTGGGATAATTCCCTATAATTTTGGGATATTTACCTATGAAAATGAACCCTAAGCTCCATTGACAAAGTCTCATAATTCTGTAGAAAATTTCTCCTTGAGGTGAGTCCTTCATTTTCAAATAATTTTATACTTGAGAAAAATCGCTTTTCAAACAAAATTTTTCTTTAAACATACGACTCCACGCTCTATATGGGTAACGCTCTTATAACCAAAGGAGGTATGACCATGCAGGAAACACACGATGAAGTTTTTAGACAAAAGAAACTGCCTAATGTAGGACAAATTGTCAGGAGTAAAAAGTATAACACTCTTTGGAGAGTAATGGAGAAAAGGGAGATTTGGCAACATACCGCGCACAATCCGCAGTCTGGGGAAGGTGGCCTGGTTCCGGCCATTTATCTTGCCTACTGGAAAGTCCAAAAAGGTGTACTGCCAGGAATCGGAAAGATGTTCGGACATGCTTATACGCTCCATGATACGACTTTTGTTTCAAATTGGGATGTAATTGAAGATAAGTAGAATAGTCGGAGCCCAAAATTTTTTCGATTTCGATTCGAAATCATCAAATCAAGACCTGTGATTTCTGCTGATAAATGACAGTTTTTTGAGGCTTTATTATATTTGGGATATCGTTTTTCAAGATGGGCAAATCCTTTTTTGGGGGGGAATAACTCGGGGAAGACATGAAAGGAGGCGTTAAGATGGCAAAATATATTACACTGATTCGCTGGACACAAAAAGGTATGGAGAACATCAAGGAGAGTCCTGCCCGGCTCGATGCCGCCAAAAAAGCATTTCAGGCCATGGGTGGAGAAATAAAAGATTTCTTTCTGGTGACAGGCAGATATGACATGGTCATGATCTCCGAAGCGCCAGATCATGAAACGGGCGTTAAGTTAGCTCTCGCTATCGGTTCGACTGGTGCGGTCCGTACAGAAACCCTTCGTGCATTTACAGAAGATGAATATCGACAAATCATTGCATCATTACCGTGATCGATTGTTCGTCGTAATTTTAAAAAGCCCTGGTATTCCCCCTCGAACTAATAGACCAAAAAGAAGATTGGCAGTCTTCAACATCCAATCCAAAGTTTTGTTTTCTGCCTTTAACCTTCAATTTAGACGACCTTGATATAATTACGATTTCGCTATGAAATCATCAGCTCCAAGTCTTTGATACCTGCTATGTATCCAACATTTTAACAGTGGGTTCAGAACCTGTGATATCGTTTTTTAATAAGGGCAAATCCATTTCACAGGGTTTGCCTTTTTGATTTTTGCTGAAAATTATGCGATATATGTAATCAATGGCGAATTGTACAGTATTCTAAGAGCTAAATTTTTCAAATGATACCTTAAAGGAGAAAGACTTTTTCTACTATGCCAAATTCGATTATAACTAGAACTGGAAGCTATATTCCAACGTTAAGGATACGGAACAAGCACTTTCTTGAACATGATTTTTATGGACCTGATGGAATAAAACTTGAAAAGTCAAACGATGATATCATTAATAAATTACAAGAGATAACATGTATCAAGGAAAGAAGATATGTAACAGATGAGCTTGATACCTCTGACATAGCTTTTCTGGCTGCAAAACAAGCACTCGACGGCATAGATAAGGAAAGTCTTGATTACATAATAGTCTCTCACAATTTTGGCGATGTGAAGGCAAATAACCCAAGAACCGATATGGTTCCAAACATCGCCTCAAGAGTGAAACACAAGCTGGAAATAAAAAATCCCTATACCGTTGCCTATGATATCCCCTTTGGTTGTCCGGGTTGGTTACATGGGGTGATTTTGGCTGATTATTATATAAAGTCAGGAGATGCAAAGAAGGTAATTGTTATTGGCGTGGAAATAACATCAAGGGTTTCAGATCCTCATGATATGGACAGCATGATATATGCTGATGGAGCCGGAGCAACTTTAGTCGAAGCAACAGATGAAGATGCTGGAATATTATCACACATCACAAGATCTGATACGCATAAGCATGCCTATCTGTTATGGCTTGGTAGGTCAAACAACCCAAACCATAATGGTAATGAGTTGTTCGTTAAAATGCATGGTCATGAAATATATAAATATGCCGTCAGGACAGTTCCTCAAGTTGTAAAACAGAGCCTTGATAAGGCTGGATACACCTTAACTGATGTAAAGAAGATTTTT
>PVMK01151448.1_pt1 | contig 12123 bp, 15 predicted proteins | sample 1853481 | NCBI WGS metagenome assembly PVMK01 (sample SAMN08533507, study PRJNA380276) | Marine sediment metagenome, whole genome shotgun sequencing project. | reverse complement strand
CGATGTGCGCGACGTGACGACCGGCAAGGATGGCGCCTTTCAATCACTCGCAGCCGGCACCGTGTTTGTCGATCATACGACAGCGTCTGCCGAAGTGGCACGCGAACTCCATAAGACCGCACACGATCAGGGCTTCGCCTTCCTCGATGCACCGGTCTCGGGCGGCCACTCTGGTGCCAAGAACGGAACTCTCACCGTCATGGCCGGCGGAGACGAGGCGCCTTTTGCGCGCGCCAAGCCGGTGATCTTGCATTATGCGCGCGCCGCTAACCTCATTGGGCCATCTGGTGCTGGACAGCTCACCAAGATGGTCAATCAAATTGCCATCGCTGGCATGCTTCAGGGGCTCTCCGAAGCGATCAACTTCGCGCAACGATCCGGTCTCGACCTGGGACTTGTCATGGACACGATCTCCAAAGGCGCGGCCCAGTCCTGGCAGCTCGAAAATCAATGGAGGACCATGAACGAAGGCCGCTTTGACTTCGGTTTCGCCGTCGATTTAATGCGCAAAGATTTGGCGATTTGCCTGGAAGAGGCACGCCGCAACGGGGCAGCACTTCCCGTTACCTCCCTCGTTGATGAATTCTACGCCGACGTGCAAAACATGGGCGGAAGCCGTTGGGATACCTCAAGCTTGATCGCGCGGTTGAGTACCCACGATCGAGGTCCAGACTAAGAGGCGTCACGAGGTCGCGATGAAGTCCTATCGCAAAGAGCTGTGGTTTGAGATCCAAACGCGCCGGGCCTTCGTAAATATCACACCCGACGTTGAAGCCTGCTTGCGCGAAAGCAGCGTTGAGGAAGGACTCGTCCTGGTCAATGCCATGCACATCACCGCTTCCGTCTTCATAAACGACGATGAGCGCGGCCTGCATCACGACTACGAGGTTTGGCTGGAGAGCCTTGCCCCCCATGAGCCTGTGAGCCACTACCACCACAATCGCACGGGTGAGGACAATGCGGATGCGCACCTGAAGCGTCAGGTCATGGGCCGGGAGGTCGTTGTCGCCATTACGCAGGGCAAGCTCGACTTCGGTCCCTGGGAACAAATCTTCTACGGTGAGTTCGACGGGAGCCGCAGAAAGCGCGTACTTGTCAAGATCATTGGCGAGTAGGATGGCAGAGCCCGACGAGGCGTTCATCCCTATTAAAAGGAGGGAAGCATGGCCATCACTGCCTTCTATGCCGCGCTGCTCGGGCTTTTCTTTGTGTTCTTGAGCTTTCGCGTTATTGGCTGGCGCCGCTTGAAGAGTGTTGAGCTTGGTCACGGTGAGGATAGCGAGCTTTTGCGGCGCATGCGGGTGCACGCGAACTTCGCTGAATATGTCCCCTTCACGCTGCTGCTGATGGCGATAGCCGAAAGCATGACGGCACCCCGCCCTCTCATTCACGTTGCCGGCCTCATATTAATCGCGGGCCGGCTCATGCACGCCTATGGCCTTTCGCAGACCCCGCACATCTTGCGATTGCGGGTAGGGGGGATGATTCTTACATTCACAGCGCTCGCTCTCTCCGCCATCATTTGTCTATCGCTATCGCTACCGTTTCTGGTTGCTTAGGCTTTGGACGTACGCTCTCCAGTGCCGACACGTGCGAACTCCAGCGGCAGGGCCGTCGTGTATTTGATCTGCTCCATAGCGAAGGCGGACGAGACCTTCGCAACCTCGATGCGCGCAATGAGCTTCTTATAAAAGGCATCGTATGCGGCAATGTCGGGCACCACCACGCGCAGCATGTAATCGATCTCGCCCGACATTCGATAAAACTCGACGACTTCGGGAAAATCGGTGACCGCGCCGTGAAACCGTTCCAGCCAAGCATGGCTGTGTTGATCGGTCTTGATCGAAACGATGACCGTAACACCCGCGTTCACCTTCAGCGGATCGAGGATCGCCGCGCGGCGCTGAATCACGCCGGCCTCCTCCAGCTTCTGAATGCGCCGCCAGCACGGGGTCGTGGACAGGCCAACCTCCTTGCCAATTTCGGCGACGGGACGCGTGCAGTCTTCCTGCAAAATACTCAGGATCTTGATGTCCATTTCATCGAGCATCGTGGATCTCTATTTGGAAAATTGTTTCAAAATGGTCGGATAATGGGATTAAACGTTGCCCGCAGGGCCGCAGTCAAGATCAGTATGGGTAAATTTTTCTAGCGCGCGTGACGAGATCCATGCGCCGGTCCAAGCATGTGTGCACTTGCCGGCGCAGACACGGCAACAGCTCCGCCTCAAACCAAGGGTGCGCCTTAAGCCAGCCGTTGTTGCGCCAAGAAGGATGCGGCAGCGGGAGAATGCGGCACGGTCCAGGTCGATCGCTTATCTCACGCCATGCACGCACGGTTTCCGTTACACTTGAGCCGGCAGATGCCCCGAGATGCCATCGCTGCGCGTAGCCGCCAATGAGCAGCATCAATTCAATTTGCGGCAACTGATCGAACAGCCGCGATCGCCAACGCCGCGCGCACTCAGGCCGCGGCGGCAGATCGCCACCCTTCGTATCCTGACCGGGATAGCAGAAACCCATGGGGATGATCGCCACCCGGCCAACGTCATAGAACTCGTCGTCCGTGACACCCATCCAGGCGCGCAACCGCTCACCGGATGGATCGGTGAATGGCACTCCGGAAGCATGCACCCGCGTTCCAGGGGCCTGACCTACGACCGCGAGCCGCGCGGTCTTGCTTACCCGAAGGACCGGCCGCGGCGCGTGCGGCAACGGCTCGCGGTCGGGCTCTTCAACGCAGACCCGGCAAGCGCGAATTTCGGTGAGAAGACTGTCGAGGCTTGAGGCCATAGCTCATCACTTAGACGTCGACAATCATGCCATCTTCGGCAACGAGAACACGCGGATCGCGAACCTCGCTACACTTTGCCAGCATCTCTGTGCCCATGTGTGTCAGCATTACGCGTTTGGCGCCAAGCTGATCGAGATGCTTTTCGATCTCGCGCCACGTCATATGATAGCCCCTCGGCTCGTTAAAACCGAAACACTCTGCGATAAACAGGTCGGCGCCATTTGCCGCTGTGATGAGGCTGTCGACCCACTCGGTATCGCCGGAAAAGCTCACGATCTTACCGCCTGTCTCAATGCGCAAAGCATAGGGTGGCGCACCTGATGGATGGCGGACCTCGTAAGGCGTAACACGAACGGGACCGACTTCGATTGCCTCTCCTTGCGTGTATTCGATGAATCGCAACTCGAAGCGGCGCTCAACTTTGGTTGAACCGGGAAAAAGCGCTTCTGCTGCCGTGACAAACCGCTCCTCGATGCCGGCCGGCCCCGTAATTGTGAGCGGGTGCGTTCGTCGCGTCACGTGATGCGAATGGATCATCCACCACACCAGCCCCGAAAAGTGGTCGCCGTGAAGGTGCGAGATAAATATTGAGGAGACGCGCTGAGGATCCAGTCCCAAGCGCTGCATACCGATGAGGCTGGTCGCGCCACAATCGATGAGGAACTCCTCGCCCGCCGTAGCGACGTGGAAACAGGTTTGCAGTCGCCCACCGGAGCCGAACGCGTCGCCTGACCCGACGACAGTAAGCTTCATGGCTGCCTCATGATCTGCCTTCACACCTCAGATGTCCGCCCTTCGTGGCGGGGCGCCAATGCTAAAAACTTGCCTGAATGTTCTTATCCCTCTTTACGCCTTGGCACTGGGTCGGCCAGAAACCTCGTCGTGCCAGCGCGCGACATTGGCATGCCCTTCCCGCCACTCCAAATGCGCCGGCTTCATGAAGTCGATTGCGACAAGGGCAGTGATATCGGCGATCGAATACTCTTCGCCGGCGATATAGCGATGCCGGGCCAGAACGTCATCCAGCAGCCCGAGCATCCAATGCACCTTCGGTTTGTTTGCTTCACCCCAGGCTGCCACTTGTGGTGATTCAAGGTGCGCCATTTTCGGGTTCAAATGGCGGAAGACATGCGCAACCGCAGCGAAGAGCCCCTGCTCTACGCGACGGTTCCACATTTCGACGTTTGCCCTGCCGGCCGCGCCGCGCCCGAAAAGCGGCGGCTCTGGGTGCAACTCCTCAAAGTAGCGGCAAATAGCGACCGTCTCCGCGATTGCCGTACCGTCATCGAGGAGCAATACCGGCACGCGCTGCATAGGATTGATGGCCGTGAATTCCGGGGTCTTCAGGTCGCCCGCCATGAGATCGATCCCCTCGAAGGGTATTTCGATCCCCTTCTCCGTGAGAAAGATACGAACACGACGGGGATTAGGTGCCTTGCGCGTCTCGATGATCCGCATCGGATGAGTATTACTCGCCGCTAAAGGGACTCGATTTTGAGTAAGCGTAACCGTCGGAAAAGCAACCCACAATGCGTGTTGATGCCGTTGAGGTTGTCGACGCCATCGCCCAAGGCAATTTGGGTTGCATCAGCTCCGCCCCGCAAGAAAACGTTCATAAGCACTTAGTTAGGGATTCCGGCACAGATTGAGTTCGAAGTCTGGTCGCGCCGACAGCGCGGCCGGTCCTTCGGGGATTCGGTACGGCAGCTACCATGGACCAGATCACTATAGCCGAAGAGGTCTCGATGCTTCGAGACCGATGGGACGCAAGAAGGCGGGCCGCCGAAGACCTCAAGGCTACGCGCGCGCGCCTGGCTGCGGGAACCGAGATGAAGCCGGAGTTCGAGTACGAGCTCCTGGCCATGTTCATTCGCAATGAGATCGGCGCCGCGTTCACTATGCCGGCGCTGTACGCGCTGTTTGCCATCGCCTCCATGTTCTGGGCGCCCGTCTCAGACGGCGTTCTATGGCTTGTGATCGTCATCATTGCGAAAATTTTGCTGTTGGACCAAGGCCGCCGCTTCTTAGCGCTGCCCCAAAATCAGGTCGATGTCCGGCTCTGGCGCCGGCGCTTCGTCATGATCGAGCTGTTGAACGGATCAACGCTGGCCGGCTTCGCGCTCATTGGCGTGGGACAGCAAATCGGCGCAGCTGGATCGGCGGTGTTCTCCTCGCACGTCTTTATCTTTGCCACTCTCATCCTTGTCTTGGCGATCCGCGTGATGTTCGCAGCAACATTTACGCAGGCATTGCTTGCCGGCACGATCCCCATGACGTTGGCAGTGGTGGTGCGCCTGCTCCTATTGGCCGATCCATTCTATCTCGCACTGGCCTCGATGGCGATCGGCATCTACGTCTACTTTCTGTTCCTTGCGCGCGGCTTGAAGTCGACTGCTTTATCCATGTTGGAATTCCGCTCGGAGAAGGACGCCCTCATCGCCGAACTGGAAGAGCAAAAGTCAGTCTCCGACGAAGCACGCCGCAGGGCGGAAGCCGCCAACAGAGCCAAGTCGCGCTTCCTCGCCACCATGAGCCACGAGCTGAGAACGCCTCTCAACGCCATCCTCGGCTTCTCTGAAGTCATGAACATGGAAGTGATGGGTCCAATGACCAACCCGGCCTACAAGGAGTATGCCGGCAACATCTTTGAGAGCGGACACCACCTGCTGCACCTGATCAACGAGATCCTCGATTTGTCGCGTATCGAGTCTGGCCGCTACGATCTGCACGAGGAACCCGTGCGATTGGCGGACTTTGTCGCCGATTGCCACCGGCTTCTGAAATTGAAGGTGGAGAGCAAAGGGCTTGAAGTGGTCGAAGACCTCGCACCCAGCCTTCCGCTCGTCTGGGCCGATCCGCGTGCTGTCCGGCAGATCTGTCTCAACCTTATGTCTAACGCTTTGAAGTTCACGCCGAAGGGTGGGCGCATCACGCTGACGGTTGGTCCGACTGACAGGGGCGGACAATACTTTTCGGTGCGCGACACCGGGCCGGGCATACCTGAGGACGAAATCCCCAAGGTTATGCAGGCCTTCGGTCAGGGTTCGCTGGCACATCAAAACGCGGAAGGCGGCGCGGGGCTCGGCCTTCCCATTGTGGAGCACCTTGTTGAACTGCATGGCGGCACATTCTCGCTCAAGTCGGAGTTGCGCAAGGGAACTGAGGCCATCGTTGAGCTGCCGCCGCACCGCGTGTTGCAAACAATGGCGCCTCTTCAGCCGCTGGGTCAGGAAACACATCGCCTAAAAGAGCCGGCGCCGCGGCCACCTCGCCTGCGCAAAATCGCAAAAACGTTGCCTGCGCAGCGTCATTCCACCAATCTTAACTGAGCCTTCCGGCCTACGCGTTGTTTTGGCGTCAGGCGAACGCTACATATTCCCCATAACTGAGTGCCGAATTCCATCGGCGCATCACACGGGAGAGCGAAGCGCTCGATGGAAACGCCCTGCGTCAACATTTGCGACATCGATCGCGAGACCGGATTGTGCATGGGCTGCGGGCGCACCATTGACGAAATCGCCCACTGGGCAACTATGACGAGTTGGGAGCGGCGGCGGATCATGAATGTGCTCACCGCACGAAAAACAACTATCTTGAAGGGCTAGGTAGATGATCACGTGGCTTATTGTGGCATTTCTCGTTCTTGCGGCTGCGTTCCTGCTGCTGCGCGGCGAGTCCATGCTGTTCTCAGACCTCGGCTCGTTCGAGACGATTTTTCTCGGCGCCGCGGTCGTGATGATCGCCGTCTATGTCGTGGTGCTCGTCAGCGGTGAGCGCGCGCGTCCCTTGCAGGCCATACGTAATTTTGCAGTGTGGGGCGCGCTGGCGCTCGTGCTGATCGCTCTTTACAGCTATCGTGATGATATCTCCGACATTGCTCATCGCGTCGCGGGCGAGCTTGCCCCGCCCGGGTATTCGCTGACCGTGCGCAGCGAACAAGAAGGTGAGCATGCCGTACGTGTGCGCCGCCGCCTCGATGGCCATTTTGCTGTTCGAGGTGCAATAAACGGCCAACCCATGACGCTCCTCGTCGACACAGGGGCCTCGACCGTCGTGCTTAAACCTGCGGACGCCGCCAGAGCGGGGATTGATACGAGAAGCCTCGGCTATACGGCAGCTGTGCAAACCGCCAACGGGACCACCTATGCCGCGCCTGTGCGCCTGCGCTCGATCACTATTGGGCCCATCGAGTTGCGCGACGTCGAAGCGCTCGTGGCCAAGCCGGGAAGTATCAACGAAAACTTACTTGGTATGAGTTTTTTAAGGCGTTTACGTTCGTATGAGTTCTCGAAGGATTTCCTGACGCTCAGGAGCTAGTAGCCGGCACTCAGGCCCAGAGCGCACATATCACGGGATCATTTCATGGGGCTGTCATCGGGAACGAGGCATCTGCTTCGCGAAGCCGTTAGTTGGACTGCTATCGCCGTTGTAGGTGCCGTGGCGCTCACGCATTTCGAAGAAATAAAAACAGGCATGGCGGCGGCTCTCGGCAAGGTCCAGTCCGCAGACGTTGCCGCAGCGCCCCAAGCCAAGGCGAATATCCCCCGCGCGCGCCATTCCGGTTCGGTCGTAGAGATCCACGCCACGCGCGGTGGTCATTTTTTCACCGAAGTTGAGATCGACGGCCAACCCATCACGATCATGGTCGATACCGGAGCAACCATGGTGGCATTGAGCTACGAGGATGCCGAGCGTGCCGGCATCTTTCTCAATCCGGGCGATTTCACTCACTCCGTCAGCACCGCCAACGGCCGGGCCCGCGTTGCCCCCGTGATGCTCAACAGCGTCAGTATTGGCGACATCACAGTGCGCGATGTCCGCGCCGCGGTCTCCGAACCCGGGCGTCTTAGAACCTCCCTGCTCGGCATGAGCTTTTTGGGCCGCCTATCACGTTTCAACATGCGCCCAGGGTTGCTCGTGCTTCAGGATTAAGTCGAGATACTTTCGTTCCCATTCCTTTCCCTTTCAGGTTCCACGGCATCGCCTTAAGGATGCCAGGCGGGTCCACCTGCGCGTCACTGCACCGTTCCTAGAGCAAGATCGTTCTTGATGGAATCACTGTCCAGGCCCCGGAGGTCTCCAGCAAGAACGTGAATCTTACTCTAAATCAAAAGTGTAGAGACTGATTCACGTTTCACTTGGACGCTTTAGCGCTTCCAAGTGAAACGATCAGGCTCTAGAGGATCAAGTCATGCTGCCGCCGCCAAGAGCCGATTTAAAGCCGAACACTGCCGAGTTTGAGCGCACAGCGCTTATTAAGCCAACCGGTTTTCGCGAGTACGACGCGCGCTGGCTGTTCCCCGACGAAATCAACCTCATGGGATTGAATGCCGTGGGCCTTGGGCTCGCAACGCTATTTGCGAAGCGCGGTGTTCCCAAACGCATCGTCGTTGGCCACGACTACCGCTGGTACTCGGGCAGCGTGAAGCAGGCATTGATGATGGGGCTCTTGGCTGGCGGCGCCGAGGTCTATGACATCGGCTTAGCGCTTTCGCCCATGGCCTATTTCGCGCAATTCGATCTCGACGTCGAAGGGGTCGCCATGGTCACCGCCAGTCACAACGAAAACGGCTGGACCGGCATCAAGATGGGGCTTGGTCGACCGCTGACCTTTGGTCCCGATGAGATGTTGGACCTGAAGGACATCGTGCTCGGCGGCAAATACGAGACCGCGCCGGGTGGAAAATACATCTTCGTTCCCGACATGGCCGATCGCTATATTAAGGACCTAACGGATCGCCCAAAGCTCAAGCGCAGCTTGAAAGTCGTTGCCGCCTGCGGAAACGGAACGGCGGGCGCTTTCGCGCCGAAGGTGCTTCAAGCCGCCGGCTGTGAAGTGGTACCGCTCCATACAGAGCTCGATCACAGTTTCCCCCATTACAATCCCAACCCTGAAGACTTGGCCATGCTCCACGACGTTTCAGCGAAGGTGCTCGAAGTTGGCGCCGACGTCGGCCTCGCCTTTGACGGCGATGGCGACCGCTGCGGGGTCGTCGATAACGAAGGCGAAGAGATTTTTTCCGACAAGGTCGGCGTCATGCTGGCTCGCGATATCTCCGCCTCGCACAAAGGTGCGAAGTTTGTTGCCGACGTGAAGTCCACGGGTCTTTTCATGACCGACCCCGTACTCCTGGCCAACGGCGCGACGACGACCTATTGGAAAACGGGCCACTCCTATATCAAACGCTACAGTCACGAGACGAAGGCGCTCGTCGGCTTTGAGAAATCCGGCCACTTCTTCTTCAATCCACCTCTGGGGCGCGGCTACGATGACGGCATCGTCGCCGCCCTTGCCGTGTGCGACATGCTCGACCACAACCCCGGAAAGACGATGGCGGACTTGAAGAACGCGCTGCCCAAGACGTGGCAGTCCCCCACCATGTCACCCCACTGCGCCGACGAGGAGAAGTATGGCATCGTCGACCAGGTGGTGGAGCACTACAAGAAGCTCGCAGCAGACGGTGCACAGATCGCGGGCCAGAAGATCCGCGAACTCATCACTGTCAATGGTGTCCGCATCGTGCTGGAAGATGGAACGTGGGGACTGGTACGCGCCTCGTCCAATAAAGCCCGAGCTTGTCGTCGTCGTCGAAAGTCCGACGTCGGAATCCAACATGAAGGCGATCTTTGCCGACATTGATGCCGAGCTTTCAAAGTTCGGCGAGGTCGGCGAATACAATCAGAAGCTCGCCATATGAGCCGGTCGCCGGCTCCCCGCTCACCCCAATAGATCGACAAAAAACCGTACAGCAACGCAGGCTAAAAAGGCGGCGATGCCAATTCGAGCCGCCGCCGCGGAATGCTGTGCGCAACGCGAACGCCGAAATGGCGCGGCAAAAACGCTCGCGGGAATGATGATCGCAGCCCCGACCAGGCTGACATAGCCCAGCGAGAAGAGAGGAAGGTTTTCGGCGCCCCAACCCACCCAAATGTAGCCGAGCGTTCCTGGGATCGCGATTATCGGACCAATACCGCTCGCCGTGGCAACTGCCCGAAGAATGGGCCGGCCGTAGAGCGTGAGAAACGGCACGACGAACGTCGCGCCGCCTATGCTCATTAGCGTGGAGAGGCAGCCGATCGACGATGAAACGACCTCTAGCCAAGGCCGGCCGGGCAGACGATCGCCAAGCCGCCAGTCCTCCCGACCTAACGCCAGTTTGAGCGCAAACAGGCTTGCTGCAATCGCCCACACCCACTTCAGCGTTGTGCCACTTGAAACATTCGCGATGAGAATGCCGGCAACGACACCTGCAACAATCCAGGGCCCCATACGTACGAGGACCTGCGTGTCCACCGAGCCCTTGGCGCGATGACCAGCAAACGATCTGAGTGCAGTCGGAACGATGATGGCAAGCGTGGTGCCAAGCGTCAGGTGCATCTGGATCGAAGGATCAACGTGAAGAACGCCAAAAACTTCGTAGAGCACCGGGACCAAAACGCCGCCGCCACCAATGCCAAGGAGCCCGGCAAGAAAGCCCGCGACGATACCGGCCGCAATGAGTGCGACGACGACCGCGGCAAGCTCAGCCGGCGTCACCGCCAGTTCCATCTCTCAGCGCTCCCTACTCCGCCGCGGCGGCAATTAATCGATGCGATGGCTCGGCGATACACAGTGCTTCATGCAGAACGTCGAGGCCGGCACCCTCCTTCACTGCGTTCTCGCTCAAGTGCCGCCGGTAGGCACGGGCCCGAGGCTGACCATGATAGAGGCCAAGCACGTGACGTACGACGTTGTTGAGGCGGCCGCCGCGTTCCAGATGGCGTGCCGTATGAGTCATCAGTGCTTCGAGCACTTCGGCGCGTGAGGCCACCGGCTCTTCACCGCCAAAGAATCGCCGGTCGACGTCGGCGAGAAGATATGGCGTCTGGTAGGCCGCGCGTCCGAGCATCACACCATCAACATGTGCAAGATGCTGCTCGGCTTCTTCCAGATCGGCGATGCCGCCGTTGAGAATGATGGTCAGGTCCGGGCGCGACGCCTTGAGGCGATAGATGCGTGCATAGTCGAGCGGGGGCACCTATCGGTTCTGCTTTGGTGACAACCCTTCGAGCCACGCTTTGCGTGCGTGCACAATAAATGTGCTGCACCCTGCGCTCGCAACCGTCGCAATAAATCTTTGCAGGTCGTCTTCGCTATCTTGATCGTCGATACCGATACGGCACTTGACCGTGACGGGGACCGCGACGCGCGCGCGCATCGCCGCAACGCATTCGCCAACAAGGCTCGGCTCTGCCATGAGGCACGCACCGAAGCGTCCCTCCTGCACGCGATCAGAAGGACAGCCCACGTTGAGATTGATCTCGTCGTAACCAAAGCCAACACCAATCTCTGCTGCCTCGGCAAGCGCGTTAGGATCGCTGCCCCCGAGTTGTAGAGCGACGGGATGCTCACTCGCATCGCACGCCAGAAGCCGGTCGCGATCGCCATGAATGACGGCTGGGGCGGTCAACATCTCCGTGTAAAGAAGCGCCTTGCGCGTCAGCAGGCGATGGAAGGCGCGGCAATGCCGGTCCGTCCAATCCATCATAGGGGCCACGCAGAATCTATGTGCTTGATTTTGCATGGTTCTTCCTATTGAATCCGAGAGCTAGGCTGCACACGTGTGCACTTTTGTTCGCATCTGTTCGCACGCATCCGCATCCTTTCGCATCCTCACTGCACACGTAGCGCACACGCTCATGGCTTCCATCATTAAATTAAAGTCCGGCTCGTGGCGCGCCCAGATCCGCCGCAAGGGGCAGTACGCCTCTAGCACATTTCGGGCGCAGGCGGATGCCCAGCGCTGGGCGCGTGACATCGAACGCCGGGTCGATCTCGGCCAGACGATAGGTGCTGCCATGGGCCCCAACCCCACAACCTTAGCCGAGGCCATCGAATTGCATATCGCCGATATGTGCGAAGTGGGCCGCGCGCCACGCCGAAGCAAGGCCTATTGCCTCGACAAACTCAAATCATCGCTCGGCCGCATCAAGCTGAATGCCATGACACGCGAATGCCTGATCGCGTACGCAAGACGCAGAGCGGCAAGTGGTGCTGGCCCAGTCACCATTAGTATGGAGCTTGGTTATATCCGTACGGTTTTGGTCCATGCCTCCGCCGTTCATGGCATCGCGATCAGCCCAGTACCCGTTGATCTGGCGCGCGTGGCGCTAAAACGACTTGGTCTCGTTGGGAAAGGTCAGGAACGCTGTCGCAGGCCCTCACCCGACGAGCTCAATCGCATTCTGATCCACCTGGAAAGCAAACCCCGCCAGACGATACCAGTTGCGCGGATCGTGCGCTTCGCCGTAGCCACTGGACTGCGACAACGTTCCTGACCTTTCCCAACG
>PVMK01126200.1_pt1 | contig 12123 bp, 11 predicted proteins | sample 1853481 | NCBI WGS metagenome assembly PVMK01 (sample SAMN08533507, study PRJNA380276) | Marine sediment metagenome, whole genome shotgun sequencing project. | reverse complement strand
GGCCGATCCCCCACTTCTCCCCTCCCAGTGCATTATCAGATGCCGTGGGCAGGAGAAACCCAGGGCCCACGCCCCAGATAATACCGGCCGAGGTAGGTTTCTGTGGTGATCCTCGGCACCATTGTCAGGCGAGTCGGCCCAATACCGCACACCGGCACCAATCTGTAAAGGCATCTTCCCGATCTTCAGCAACTGGGTTACGGAGAAATTGATCGGGCCTGACTCCTCGTTGCTCTCCCAGTCATAGGTTGACTGTATCTCCAAAGCAAACGTGGTCATCGTCCTGGTGCGGTAGGTCAGAAAAGGCTGGAGCAGTGTCAGGCTGACATCAGCACGAGCATCATCGCCTGCAAACGACTCAATGTGATTAGCCAAGGCGCCGTAAGTCCAAGGGCCATCCTGTTTCAATACCGCGCCGGTCGGGCCGATCCCCCACTTCTCACCCCCCAGTGCATTATCAGATGCCGTGGGCAGGAGAAACACAGGGCCCACGCCCCAGATAATACCGCCCGAGGTAGGTTTCTGTGGTGATAAGAAAAAACTCTGCACAACATCTCCGATACCGGACTCACCCATCCCATTGGCTGGAATGTCATCCTGATCGATAATTGGAAGAATGGTACGTGAGATAAGGTTCCACTCCTCGTTAAGCGTGAACGGGATGACCGGCTGTATGTTGATACGCCAGGCTGATCCTTCCTCTGCCACACCGAAATTCTTATCGTAATCCATCTGGATCGGGACAATGGTCAACGAGGCTATTGGATTCGACAGCATCTTGGCCAATTTCTCCTCGTCCTGGGCAAAACCCGTTGATGCGAAGAGCATTGCAAAAGAGAATACTGCAACGAGTAAACCTTTAAAACTGTTGATTCCTGATGGTTTGTTAAAATATTTTATTTTATATTCTCGCAATTTACCGGCCATGCTCCGCATCCATCCTCGCCCTGAACCTCTTTGCATAAAACTTCAGTATAGCTTCGATCTCTTCCCAGGATGTCAGCTTCTCTTTTTTATCTTTAGGAGAATGCGGTCCACTGTCTATCAAAACACCTAAGCGCTCATTTGAAACTGCATCGAGCATTTCAACCTCAATCGTGGCATTAACTAATGAAATAGCCTTTCCTTTAATAGCTCTCTTTGCTGCTGTAGCAACAATACCTATCGGGGTGTACCCCAACAGACCGCGTTTCTTTTTCTTTACATGCACATTAGTAATAGCCAGACGAAGCCCAAGGACACCGGCCCCCGGTTTGCTCACAACAGGATAGTCGGGTTCAAGCTCTTCAACGATGACCGCACGGAAGGTGTCGGCCAGTGCCTTCAGGTCATCAGGATTGATCCCCTTATATTTGGAGTCATCAGCGATCCAGATCTCTATGGGATCGATCATGATCTTGGTATATGCCTTTAGTTCAGTGCCTGGTTTACGATAGATCTTGGCTCCCTTTTGGTCCTTGTCCGCTTCAAAAACCGGGTAGTCCTCTATAAATCCGGAATACTCATCCCCCCCTACAGCGAGGCCAGCGCTTGTGATCAGCATTGCTAAAGCAATGATCGAGACTGCTGTTGTTTTCAGGATGTTCATTTCACCCTCCTTTTTTTGTAAAAAGATTAACGGTCAATTTTCATTACAGCACGTTGAAAGCATATAGAAATAGCGGCAAATACCACCAAACCAGCAAGTGGAATTAGAAATTCAAGAGATAAAGATGGTGAAAATAATCGCGACAGCGCCTGGATCAAAAAAGTGAATATTCGCCCGCTGGATGGAATGTGCGGCATTGCAAAGATGTTAAATATGAATGAAGTGCACAAAAGAACAAGGGAGAAGATCAGCAACTGCCCGGCAATGTTAAATAATATATTTGTTGTATCTTTGCCTTTATTGATAGTCACCCCGGAGTAGACCAGGAAAATGCCGCTGAGAACGAACCAGACAGAGTCAAACATTGTAAAAACAATGTTTAACAAAAACCCCGGTTTAACAGGAGCTGAGCTCAGCAAAACAAGCGCAATACCATAAAGCAGGAATGCAATCCCGGCAACAATAGATATTTTATCGAAGTTTTTTAACATCTGTTAATTAAAATATGAACAAGTGAAATTAAAAGACCGGTCCGCCACGCGTTATCATTTAGTTTACACTGTGACAAACCGGTCCAGTTTACTTTTCTCATACTACTCGCGGGCCAGGGCGACAGCCAAAATTCTGTGCTGCTTAATAATGATAAAGGACACCGAGTCCGATACCAAACTCGTCTACATCGTAAAAGTACCAATTGCTATCACCCTTGGTGCCATTTTCGTATTCGACAGCTGTGTATTTACCATAGAGAGTGCTCGACCAGTTCTCAAGAAAGCGCCAGGTTACACCCGTCTGTCCCATATAGGTGCCTTCTGATCCGCCAAATCCTGCATTGGCACTGGTGTTCCAGATCCATTCCTTTGTGAATGGGACCGTAACAGTTGCACCAATGAGGAAATCAGTCCAGTCTTCCTCGACATTTCTGGTTAGAGTACGATTTAAATCAAGACCCGAAATGGCGAGACTGGAGTTGAGTTCATGTTTCGTGTAACGCACACCTCCATCCACACTTACGCTAACTGAAGGGTCCTGATAAATCTGGTAGCCGACTGTTAATTCAGCGCCGGCTGCTTCAAAATTAAGCATGGCACTCAGTGTGTGTGGCACTGTTAGTTCTACACCATTTGCAGGAATAGTACGACTCGCATCACCCTCAAGCTCCATCATTTGGAATGAATACCTGATCATCCATGTGCCATCAGTAGAATATCCTCCAAACCCAATCGCAGTTTCCATAAGATTGCTGATATCATCAAAATCAAGATCAGCATTTTCAATTAAAATCGGACCGGCAAGGACTGTATTAATTCCGACATCTCCCTCAAGATTCAACCCGAAGAAACCAGTGCCGATCCCATGTTTCCATTCAGCATGAGAATTGGTTGCAATACCTATGATCATAAGTAAACTGAGCAGGGCCAGCGAACATAATTTCAAACAATGTTTAGCCATTCCAAATCTTTTCATCTTGTCTCCCCTCCTTTTAATAGAAATGTTCAATTGTTTATATACCGTAAGATATTTTGCATTATATTGGCAACACCTTATATATATAAAAAAAATCTTATATACCTAAACACTAACTAACAAATCGTAAAATTACCAGTCTCGTAATATGTTATCGTCCTCTACGTCCCCCACCACCGCCTTTTCTACCTCCTCCTCCACTGCTCCTGCCCTTGAAAGAGCCTCCTCCACGACCACTGCTGCCTCTGTTCTGGAAGTTGCGGCTTCTCTGATCTCCGCGCTGGCGCGACTTAAAATCGCGGTTGAGCCTGTCATAGGAACTCTGTCCTGAGATCCTTTGTCTTGAACTTGATCTGCCTGAGTCTCTTGATCTATCCAATTCCTTCCTGGACTTCAAGTTACTGCGAGTTGATGATCTATCGATTGACTCCCATCCGCTGCCGCTGTTTTTCTGCCAGGAGTCACCTTCCCTCTTATATACATTGCCGTCACGGCCCGCATAGACATCACCGTATTTGTCTTTACCAACAACAGCACCCTGACCGGTCCTTTTATTGTAACCGCCAATTGCAGCAGCTCCTTCGGACGTCTGTATTCCTGCCACTGTCTTACCCTGAGAAGAGCGGTGTCCTGCCCGTGCCCATTTGTCACCCTCAGTTACTACTGACCTGCCCCATGATCCATATGGAGTCTGTACCCGTGCCTGGGCAGCAGAGCGGTTCGTATAGGGGTTATATGCCTGTCGGGCAAATGCACTGCCGTTTGGCCCTTGAGCATATCCTCCCCTGTAATATGTCCCTGTAGATGGATTGTAACCTGACCACCCTGCTGCTCCTCCGTTAGGCCCGTAATACCTTGAACTGCTATGGTAGCCACCGTAGTAATAATCGTAACGGTGTGCACTGCCATAAGCATAGTAATGAGAGTGATGGTGATAATGATGGTAATGGGAATAGTGGTCATCATGACCGATCCAGTAACCGAGACCGAACATAATGACACCAGTAGTGGCAACATAAGTGCCGGAATAACCGGAGGTATACCCTACGATGACAGTATCAGGAGTTGAATCATACACATACACGTACGTTACGTTGTACTTTGGATGAGTGGCCGGAATTGTGTAAATAACAGCCGGGACATATGTACTGACTATCCAGGGTCCCGCTGGAGCTGTGGAATAGAACCATACGCCATTATGGATAGCATAATATTTTTTGTCCACGCGGAAAACACTATAAGGTGTGTTCACAGCATAGTAGACGGTAGTCGTGCCGTCAATTACAACGAACTCCGGGTCGCCTTCATAGATTACCTTGATAGTCGTGTCTTTTCTGTTAACGGTTGCCTTTCGCGGGATTGATGCAAGCAGCACTGCAGCATCTGCATCGGGAGTGCCCGGCACAGAGCTTAATACATGGGCTTTGGTGTGGTCTGAAGGAATATTACGAAAATCATCGGGCAGATCCTCAGAAGCAGAAGACCATGGCCCGGCAAGACTTTTGGCCATGAACCAACGGCCTGCAGTCAGAAAATAAATCATCTTATTACTGCTGTAAAGAAAAAGATCGCTTTCAGTATTCGTTACGTACAGTAGTTTCGTGCCGGAGATCGGGCTGTAACTCGGAGTTCCATCTGTTAAGATCAATTCGGATGGCTTTGTTGATACGAATACCCTTGGGATGATCTGTGCGGGTTTTCCAGGAACATTCTTCTTGACCGCCCTCCAGTTATCATCATCCGGCAACTTTGAAAAAGCTCCCGGCAGCTCGCCTGCGGCCTTCCATGAGCCCTTCATTATGTCGTCTGTTACAAGCCAGCTCTCCCCGTTCAGCAGATAATAACGGGAGGAACCGAGTTCAAGGAGTATATCCCAGTTTGTATTAACGGCAAAAAGAAGGCCTGATCCTTTTTCTACTGATTCGAATTTGGGATCCCCCATAAAATTTATAAGGATCGCGGGCTCTTCGCTTTGGTAAATAGGAGGCGGCTCAAGATTTACCTTTATACCCTTTGCCAGTTTTTCTGTCCTTTCCAACCCGGTAATAACCCTGTCAAGGGAAACCAGCATGGTCGTGTTCTTCGGCAGTGCCTTTTTGACGATTTTGCTGCATTTAGTAGCAAGCTTTTCATCGATATTTGGAAAATAGAGATCAGTTATCCGGAAATCCTTGAACAGCACCGTCCTTGTGTCAAAGTCTGTTTCTGTTTTTGCCTCAAGGGACAAAGCACCGTAGTATTCTTTTTCGCTTCCTTTAAGAGTTACAGCCACTGCCGCCTTGCCCCTGATGAGTTCGTATTGCTCCCACTCATCAAGCTGCGGCTGATGAACCACCACCTTATTGCCTTTACTTTCAAACATCCGCGGCCAGCCCTGTCCGGATGTTTCCTGATCGGCTCCGAAAGCAGTCGAAGCAAACAGGAAGATCAAAACTACCGCTAAATATATTGTCCTATTTATTGCCTTCATACTTTCACACAGACCCTTGATTGATGGTCAAATAAAAAAATACCAAGAAACAAATTCTTCATTATGGACCTCCCTTTATATTAACTTTAGCTTTGCAGCCAGCTCCTGGCATCTTTCTCCCCACCATTAGAGAAAAATTTCACATCCCGCCCCCTAAAGCCAGCTCCGACAAAGATTAACATATCGTCTTTCCATCTATCGTTAGCTACAATAGCTATTTTTTCTATATAAGGTCCCTTTTCTACATAAAATGTCATGTCACCCCAGTCGCCTTCTTTACCCCAACCGGAAAACTCCTCGGCAAGAACCAGCAGCTTGAATTTTTGACTGCCGTCGATCTCAGCAGCTGCCTTGCTCTCAACCTCCCTGGAGTCTTCGATCGTATATATCCCTTTAAGTTTAACTACAAATAAATTTTCCGATTCCTTTGTGAATGTTACACTCATAAAAAAGCTCCTTTCTTCTCTAAACTAATATGTTTATCTTTTACTCTTTAAATCGTTCCAGGTACTGAGCAGGAAGCCATTTGAGGAGAATCCTCTCCAACGTTCCGTCCTTCTTCCATTTATTCAAGAAACTGTTGACCTTCATCAAGAGCGGCTCATCATCCTTCCTCACTCCCCATGCAAGCTCCTCCTCGTTCACCGGTTCCCAGAGGGCCGTCAAATACGCCTCGTTCTCCGAGACCAGCCAGATAATAGATGGGGCGTCGTGAATAAAAACATCGATCTCCCTGTTCTTAAGCGACACAGGGGCGTAGCCCGCCTTTTGAAAAACGGATATTGTTGCCGCGTTCGGAAAGTTCCTCCTGACAAATATTTCACCTGTAGTGCCTTCGACGACCCCGATATCTATCACGTCCTGTTTAATACTTTCAATTGAATCGTACTTCCGGATGTTCTCAACATGCATCATGGGCACGAGACCGCTTTTCAGGTATGGATCGGCAAAGATGACTCTTATGCTTCTTGCTCTTGTGATACTCATGCCCGACATTATGATATCGGTCCTTCCTGCCATCAGGGACGGTATCTGCTCCGACCATTTCAGCTCAATGAATTCAACTCGTCTGCCAAGTTCCGCTCCAAGCCCGCGCGCCAGCTCCGCCTCTACCCCCGCGACATTTCCGCCCTGCCTGAATATTATCGGCGGATAATTAGTAGTGACCCCGACCCGCAAAGGAGGCATTTGTTCCTGGATACCGGTCTGGACCCCGGTATTAACCCCCGCGGTCGTGCAACTGCCGGCAACAACTATCACAAGAGTAATCAGAATTATTTTTAGTTTTTCTTTTTTCATAGTTCGATTCCCCGCCCCTTAATCTATGATTTTGTCTGATGACAGCTTCCGGATGATACCGCGGATAAAGCTATTTATCAATTGCGATTCGCCCTCTGTTATCTCTATTTGAGAACGGGTTAACCAAATTAGTTTTTCTGTCTTCACATCGTAAAGATTAGTCTCAATATAGGCAACCCGAGTATCATCTGTATAACCATAATCAACAGAGACAATTTCATAATAGGTTCCCCAGAAAGAGTGGCCAATTGGAACGGCTTTTACACTACCAGGCTGATAGGCCTGGATTGTCTTTGAATCAACCAGTCTCGCAATGAGGACGGTATCCGCTTCTGTACTTTTTATTTTGGATTTTATTAGTTCTTTGTCTTTTAGTTGTTCAAAAGTAATGATCTTGTGACTCTGGGTGGCGTTGATCCCTCTATCTCTGAGTTCAGCAACAAACCGGCCTTCAAACATGTTCCTGCGATCTTGAGTCCTGGCCATCATCATCACAACAATATTCTGTGCATTCCCCTGATAAGCCTCGTCTTTCCATGTATCGTTTGTAGCACATGAAGTAAAAAGGGATGAGCAGATACATAAAAGAAAGCAAAATAGTTTTGTGCTCCTTTTCATTTCATTAATCCTTCCTTTTCTGAAGCTGGAATTTATTCAATTCATTTCTTCTAGACATTCTTTGATATATGGGCGTTTCTTATGACACCATCCGGCAAAAAATCAGGGGCCGGAGAAACCTTTAATCAGAGACCTCCCTGCACTCTCTTCCAATATCTATATACTTTGTTTCGTCCGTGAACTCATAACCCATCTGCTTTTTGAGAGGCTGCGCGGCCCAGACCGACACTAATCGGGCAAGCAATTGGGTCAGCTGCATTGTTTTGCATTCAGGATGCAGCTGCATAAAACGATCTGCCTCCTGTACATAAAAGCTCACGGGCTTATTGAATAACTCCTGTGCCCTTGATATAAGCAGCTCCGCCTCCGCCTCTGACATCATCGTATCGTCCTTCACTCTCCTGTGTTCTGATGCCGCCCCTGTAGCGACCCCTTCCCTGTAACCAACAAGCAGGCCGCCGATCAGTACACTTTTAAATGCCATGTCAAACCTGTCCCACATTTCAGCTTTAGGGTCACGGGGTGTTAACTTATCAGCAGCAGCCTCACTAAAAGAAATAAAAATGATAAGGCACAAGATCAATACTAATAATTTCTTCATTTCACCGGTCCGTTACCTATTACATATATGCTGATAACTATGTAATAAATTTAGTGTAATTAAGACCTCTTAACAACTCGTAAAATTACCTGTTTTCCTCAATATCATTTTGGAAAGAGGAACGTCAGCTGCAGCCTCGCCCCCCAGTCCTCCGGACCTGCAGCAGTCGAGTCGACCCAATACCGGACCCCGCCGCCAACCTGTATGATTTGAGTGCCGACCCTAAGAAGCTGATTGACTGTAAAGTTGACAGGCACTGACCATTCTTCGCTGTTCCAGTTATAGGTGGACTCTGTACTCAGGCCAATTGAAGTCTTCGTCTTTGTAATGTACGTCACAAATGGCTGAACAAATGTAGCGCTTATATATGCACGGTCGTCATCACCCGCAAAGGACTCGATATGATTAAAGAGCCCTCCAAATGTCCATGGGCCGACCTGTTTAAGTGCTACTGCTGTCGGTCCTATTCCCCACTTCTCGCCTCCCAATGCATTATCCGATGCTGTCGGTATCAGTATTACAGGCCCCACTCCCCAGATGACACCTCTTGATGTCGGTTTCGCCGGAGAGAAAAAAAGACTCTGCACAATGTCACCTACGCCTGATTCGCCTAATCCGGTGGCCGGTATATCTTTCTGGTCAATTATCGGCAGAATGGTACGCGATATCAGGTTCCAATCTGCATTCAGAGTAATGGGGACAACGGGCTGGATGTTGATCTTCCATACAGAGCCCTGATCACCGGCACCAAAATTCTCGTCATAGTTGGCCTGGATCGGGACGCTGATCAGCGACGCCACGGGGTTTGCCAGTTTCTTGGCCAGTTCAGAAGCTTCATCAGCAAATGCAGGCGCTGCAAAGAGTACCGCAATAATAACGCTAAATATTTTTTTAATCATTATCTGTCTCCTGTTCTAATAAGGTTAATTTATTAAGAATCTCATAACCTGTCGTTCCTGCAGAGAGCAGGACCAACATAGAGCTAAAAGAAATATTATTCAGCATCCTGCCGGCTCTCCCATTGTGGAAAAGGATATAGCAGCTCAAATTGAGCCAGTTCTTCAGGATACACAAGCCTCCGAAGACCCTTCTGCCATTGAATTATATAATTAGGCTTGCCAATCTGTTTACCGTTCTCGTCAACACGGAAATGTCCGATCAAAGATCTGAACTTCATTGCCTTCAATTGTTCACGGACTTTTTTCCTATCAAGAGACCCAGCCAGTCTCACGGCAGCCTCGATTACCTGACCGGCCGCATAACCGCCTGCAGCATTATAGTCAGCATCAACTCCATACTTCTGCCTGTAGCGGAACGAAAAATCGAATGAGCCTGGCATACGCTGACTGCGCATCCACTGCACAGTGGATATGATTCCTTCTGTGTCAGGTCCAAGCGCTTCCCCGAACTCGATCAGGGCCGGACCGGTAGTGAAAACGAGCATCTTTGGCTCAAGCCCGGCTGACTTTGCCTGACGGGTGAAGGCAACAGAGTCGAGGAAATAGGATGCAACGATAACCACTTGAGGATCAGCCTGTATCATTCTCGCCACAAGGCCCAGGAATTCTTCACTCGTTTTATATGCCTCGTCATATTCCTCGTCCAGAACAATCTGCATCCCCTGCTTTACTACTTCTTCCCTGACCCCCCTGGCAACACCCTGAGGAAAGTCTGTATTTGCATAGGCAAGGGCAACACGCTTTAGGCCTCTTCCGGCTGCCATCGTGAGAACTGTCTCCATGGATTTTTCAGAAGGAGTAAAAATACCAAACATATTTTTTGCGCCCCCTTCCCAGATCGTAGGAGCAGTACCTTCCACCATCATGGGGAAATTATACTTTTCAACTACAGGCCTGGCAGCAAGGGTCATCCCTGAGGAATAGGGACCAACGAGAAGATCGACCTTGTCTTCGGTGATCAATTTTTCGTACAGACTTGCACAAAGACCGGGGTCAGACTGGTTGTCATATGCTATGAGTTCAACAGGGTGAGCGAGCAGAGCACCCCGTTCATTAACGTCCTCCACCCACATCTTTAACCCGCGATACTGCTCAGTGCCAAATTCTTCATACGCACCGCTCATCGATGTAGCGATTCCCACCTTGATGGGGTGCAAAGCATAACCTTTGCTGTAAAGCAGACATGAAAGAACAACGCTGAGAATAATGAATAGGTTTTTTATAGCAAATCTTTTATTTTTCAATATCAAGCTCCCTTTTCGTCATATAGAGCAACCGCACCAATTCATACTCAAAGGGAGATCCCGTTGCATAGTAACGAAATTTCGTCCTGTGTCTCGTATCAACGGCCCTCATTGCGGTAAGAGCGTATTTCAATTCATCTTCCTCACTGTCACTCATATTCAATTCCTCAATTATCTCGTTTGTGGTGAACGAGTACACAACACTGTCGCCAATAAGGCCCGTGGTATCACGCAGCGATGAAGGGCCGAAAATTGGCAGGACCATATAGGGTCCAGGCCCGAGGCCATAGTAACCCAGGGTCTGGCCGAAATCCTCATCCACTCTGTACATCTTCATTGCTGTTGCAGGATCAAAGATACCGAGCATACCGATTGTCGAATTCAGTAAAAACCGGCCCATAGTAGTAGCCGCTGCATGTATCTTCATCTGCAGCGCGGAGTTCAGGAAGTTATTGATTTCGCCGAGGTTCAGAAAAAAATTCGTTGCTCCATCTTCAATAACATCAGGCGTTATGTATGCATATCCGTCTACAACAGGAAGAAAAACGTACCTGTCAAAATAATAATTAAAGATGTACATTCTCCGGTTCATACCCTCCCAGGGGTCGTAAACATCCAGTGTTTCGACATCCTCCTTAATCAAGCGGTCAGCCGGATAGACCGGCTCAATAAGTTGACCGTGTCGGACAGGTGCAGAGCTGCATCCTGCGAAAAGGAACAGGAGAGTCAAAAAGAGCATCCATGAGCGGAAAGCTCCCGGGTATGTCCTGAAGGAAGCTGTCATTTCGTGAAATACCCCACAATATAAGCAAGTGTATCGCGCTGGGCCAGGTTTCCCATGTGGCCGCCCCGTGGATAGATCATTGCACGATCACCAAAGACATCGGGAAAAAAATCGATTTCTCCTTTGGTCAGAATAATGTCGTCCTGATTGTGAACAACGCCGATATTCTCTGCCGCACGAAGGAAATCTTCTATATACATTAGACTCATCATGTCAGCCAGTCCTTCCCGTGTCAGTGACGGATCCTTTTTTTGAAAATATGGGAATAGATAATCGTGATAGTAATCGGTAAATCCCACACGCATTCCAACCCTGAGATACTTTCCCATAGACGATGTTTTTTTCAGGGTTTCATTACCAGGCTTAATAAACCCGAAATTGGTCACAATATCCGATGTCAAAATCATACTCGCAGATGATATACGAAAGGCCACTCCAATAATTGCGGCCAGTTCCTCGTCGTCCGGCCGCTCCTCCTGGAAAGCCCGGTAAATAATTTCCTCGTTGAATTCCACAATGTCGGAACGTTTGTAAACTTTGGAAATCTTTTTCACCAACCCGGCATAATATTTATTGAAATTATCCTGACCTCCGGGGATGTTTTCGAGCATGCGGTCAAGCTTGGAGACTGAGTTATAGAGCGTGAGCGACGGGTTCACCATCAAAACCTTTTTGAAGTTGAAGATCTGCTGTTCCCTGTCAATTTTTGCCACGAAGGCCGCCTGCGTTCCGCCAAGACTGTAGCCGGTTAGGTAAAACTCACTCACATCGACCTTATCAGCAAGGTCATCACGGACCTGCTGCATTACACGGTACAAATCCTCTGCATCATATTGCAGGTGACCCGGGACACCAGTTGAGGATGCAGCTGTCACAAAATTGGGGTGAGTTGGAGATGTTATTCCAACCACATGAAAACCAGCCTGATAAAACGCCCTCATGAGAGTTAAATTTTTCTCTGTGTTATGATCTCCCCCGGTTCCGGAAATAGTAAATATAAGGGGAGATCATAACACAGAGAAAAATTTAACTCTCATGAGGGCGTTTTATCAGGCTGGTTTTCATGTGGTTGGAATAACATCTCCAACTCACC
>PVMK01119803.1_pt1 | contig 12124 bp, 7 predicted proteins | sample 1853481 | NCBI WGS metagenome assembly PVMK01 (sample SAMN08533507, study PRJNA380276) | Marine sediment metagenome, whole genome shotgun sequencing project. | reverse complement strand
GTAACCGGGGTGAAACTGTCAGAATCTAACGCTAATTGACGGGCATCTTTAGCGGCATCCATATTTCTTTTCAAAGGGATGACAAACTCATGGCCTCGCAAGTCGATCTCATAGAGGATCTTGACGGCAAGATCCTCTATGAGATCGACTTGCGAGGCCATGAGTTTGTCATCCCTTTGAAAAGAAATATGGATGCCGCTAAAGATGCCCGTCAATTGGCGTTGGATTCTGAAAGTTTCACCCCGGTTACCCGTGAAGTTGAAGTTGTTCATGGCTATGGCAAAAAAAAAATACATCGAAAAAGTGCTCACCACCCTGGTGGGTATACCGGATCTTTTGACCTGCGACTGGTTTAATCCACAGGGTTGCAAAGTCAATAGCACCAAAAAAGATTACGTACCTATTCCGCTAAATGCCGTGGTTGTCAAAAAATGGGACAACAAAACCCCTGCGCTTGAAAAACAGGTTGTGTTCGTGACAAATATCGACATCAAAGACCCCTTCATAACCTTTGATCGCTATGATGAACGTAGTCTTATGGAAAATAAACTTTTCCGAGAGGTTAAACAAAACTGGCACTTTGAGCATCCCCCTAAAAAAACCAAAGAGGGCGTCTATGTCCAAACATACATGACCACGGGCATGAAAGCCCTCACAACGGCCTTTTTAAAATGGCAAAAACAACAATTACAATTGGAAGCCTTGGGTAAACAAACCACCTGGAAAATGTACCGCCGGAAACTCAAGGTTCTTAACCGCAATAAGCTCATCGTTTTTGTGGGCCAACACTTCGGGATCTTTCCCTCCCATGAAGTCTTCATGCTGGCCAATGTCCCTGTCCACAAAACCGAAGAAGAACTCGATATCAGTCGAGAACAACTCTATGCCAAGTACACCGATGTGCCTGTAACCGAAAATTCTTGATCAGGCCGCCTGAGAGTTTTCCTGAATATCATAAGTTTCTCGGTTCATCCTTATATCGGAATTCCAGCAAGTGTTTTCAATATATTGAAAAAATGATGATTATGGTTTATATATAAACAATGACTGCATATTTCATCCGGCGCTTATTCTTGATTATCCCGACCTTTCTCGGCATCACGATCATGGTATTTATCGTGACCCGCTTTGTTCCGGGCGGCCCGATCGAGCGCATCATAGCAGAGGCCCAGCAAATGCAAAGCATGCAAGGGGGCCGAACATCCGGGCCGTCCTCAGTCGAACAATCCCAGCCGCTTTCCGAGGAGCAGATCGAGGAGTTGAAGAAATACTACGGCTTTGACAAGCCGATTTTCACCAGTTACATCCACTGGCTGGGGAAGGTGCTGCGGGGTGATCTCGGGACATCTACCCGGTACTACGACCCTGTCTGGAGCACGATCAAAGAAAGAATTCCTATTTCTCTGTATTTTGGCGTTATTTCCCTCATCCTTGTATACAGGTCAGGACCTGGGGTCGGGCCACAGTAACATATTGTAAAATCAAGAAAAGATACCTAAAATCACCAATATTTCGGTCTTAATCGATCAATTTTCATGCAAAAACTAGTTGATTAAGAATTCCTCTGCTCACCGCGAGACCTTGCGGGGCTCCGAAGATAGAAATCGGAAAGTGTCACTGCCGCAGGTCGCCGCATTCCAGGTAATCCTACACCACCTCGTCCACAACGGGTCGCAAGAAGCCGTAGCAGTTTTCGAAGACGGATGGGTAGGTAGTGAGACCGGGAGGCTTCGTAGGGGTCGTCGAGGAGCTTCCGGAGAGGAAAGTCGCGGGTGGTAAAGGGGGGCCCCCGCCGCTGCCACAGCCATGGAGGCGCCCTCCTTGGAAGAGCGAAGAGGAAATAGTTGGAGTCTACCGCGCTCTCAACGGTTCTCCATTTGCGCGCTTTCTTTTGATTTCCTCAGGGTCGCCGGTCGGAATCGCCGCCATCAGCTTCTTTGTATAGAGGTGCTCGGGATTTCGGTAGAGTTCCTCGGAAGTTTTCAGCTCCACGATATGACCGCCTCGATTCTCCCTTAGCAACCGCTCGCGCTCCTCTCCTTCGAATAAATCGGCCATAATCGCGTTACTGCACATGACGGCCACTTGGTCGGAGACGTATTTCACCACCGACAGGTCGTGGGTTATGAAGATGTAGGTCAAGCCGAAGTCATCCTGTAGGTCGAGCAGCAGGTTAATCACTCCAGCTTGGATGGAGACGTCCAGGGCGCTCACCGACTCGTCGCAGACGATGAAGTCAGGCTCCACCGCCAGGGTACGGGCCACTCCGATTCGCTGGCGTTGGCCGCCGGAAAATTCGTGGGGGTAGCGGTTTAGGTGAGCCGTCGACAGCCCGACCCGTTCCATCAGCCATGCGGCCTTGTCACGCCGGCCCTTGGCATCCTTGTAAAGGCCGTGGACAGCCATAGGCTCCACGATTGCCTCCTCCACCGACATCCTGGGATTCAACGAGGAGTAAGGATCCTGGAAGATGATCTGCATGCGTCGGCGCATTACTCGAAGTTCTTCGCCCGAAAGCGTCGCCAAATCAATGCCGTCGTAACGGATGCTTCCTTCTCTGGGCTTTTCCAGGTGCAGCACAGAGCGGCCAAGGGTGGTCTTGCCGCATCCCGATTCTCCCACCAGCCCCAGCGTCTTTCCTCGCGACACAACCAAATCCACGCCGTCAACTGCCTTAACCCAATCCACCGTGCGTTGAAAAACGCCTTGTTTTATCGGGAACCAGGTGCGGAGCCCCTTTATTTCCAAGAGCGGCTCACCGAAGCCGGCCATGTCCTCTCGACGCTTCTTTGCACGGCCGGGGTAGTCTATGTCCAGGTCGGGATCCGTTGGGTTTAACGTGATTCCTTGCGACTCGGCCCGCAGGAAATTTTCAATGGTCGGAAGTCTCTCGGATCTGGTCTTCAGGCTCGGCCTGCAGGCTATCAGCCCCTTGGTGTACGGATGTTTCGGGTTAGTGAAGATGTCCGCCACGCTGCCGAGCTCAACAATGTGCCCGCCGCGAGCGTATTCGGGATCGTCGTCCTTCCCCGTTCCTATGCCAAAATGGCGAAGCGTCTCGCCGGGGCACATCACTGCAACCTGGTCGGTAATCTCCGCGATCACGGCCAAGTCGTGGGTGATGAACAGGACGGCCATGTTGCGCTCTTTTTGCAGACCCTTTATCAGTTCCAGAATTTGTTTTTGGATGGTGACATCCAACGCGGTTGTAGGCTCGTCGCATATCAAGAGCTTAGGATCGCAGGCGAGCGCCATGGCTATCATCACGCGCTGCTTCATCCCCCCGGAAAGCTCGTGGGGATACTGGTTCATGCACCGCGCCGGCATGGGGATTCCGACCTCGTCCAAGAGCTCGGTCGCGCGCTTCCAGGCTTCCTCCCAACTCGCGCCTTTGTGATAAACAATGGATTCAGCCACCTGCTTTCCGCATTTAAATACAGGATTAAGGCTTGTCATGGGTTCCTGGAAGATCATGGCGATGTCGCCGCCCCGGTAATAGGGCATCTCCTCGATGGGAAGTTTGGCAAGGTCCACCCGGCCTTTTTCCCCGATCCACTCAACGGCGCCTTCTTTTATGTCTGCAACGCTTTCCGGCAAAAGCCTCAGAATCGAGTACGCCGTCACTGACTTGCCCGATCCCGACTCGCCGACTATGCCCAGGGTTTTTCCCCGCTCCACCGCTAAGCTTACGCCGTCCACGGCCCGCACGGTTCCGTCCTCGGTGTGGAAATAGGTCTTAAGCCCGTCTATTTTCAACAAAGGATTGCTCATCGCCTATCCCTTACCTAAGCCGTGTGTACTTCTTGGGATCGAAGGCCTCGCGCACGGCCTCGCCCACCATGACCACGCAAAAAAGCGTTCCGGCAAAAGCCAGAACCGGGATGTACACCAGGTGCGGGTAATTCACTATGTTTTCCGAACCCTGTTTAAGGAGCGCCCCCCACGAAGGTGTGCCGGGCGGCAGCCCATAGCCCAAGAAATCCATGGAAACCAAAAAGCTCATATAGCCAACCACGTCAAAGGGCAAAAAGGTCACGATGGGTACGAGGACGTGGGGAAAAATAGGACGGATCCTAATTTTGCGATCCTTCACGCCCAGGGCGCGGGCCGCCTGCACATAATCCTTGGAACGCTCTCGATAAAACTCGCCGCGCACGGTGTAGGTTATGCTGGTCCATCCTCCCAGTCCCACCAGCACGAAGGCGAGGATCGCAAATTTGACGATCAAGGAAACAGGGCCTATGACGCTGGAGATTATAATCATCGTGAAGAGAAACGGGATGGAGGACAAGATCTCTATCAGGCGTTGGGCGAAGATGTCGAACCATCCGCCGTAATACCCCATGGCGCCGCCCACCAGCACCCCGACGGCATAGCCCGTGAAAGCCACTAACAGGGCAAAAGCGAAACAAATGCGAAATCCATAGAGCAACTGGGATACGATCTCACGGCCCTGCCCGTCGGTGCCTAAAATCGGAAAGCCTTTCTGAAAGGGCTTGTGCGGCGGCGCGCCGGGGAGCCCCAAAAGCTGTTCCCTGGGCGAGTAAGGGAAAGGCGGCATCAGAATGGAAGCCTTGCCGCTTGCGAGCTCTTTACGAAGGACTCTCAACTGCTCGGCCTTTTTTCGAATGCCCTCGTATTCTACCAGCTTCGACTCCGGGAGCGGCTGGGAAGGGTCGTAAAGCAGCCCTCTATTTTTTGCCTGCTCTTCGAGCACCTTGCGAAAGCGAGCTTCGTCCTTGGCGATGCCTTCCTCCATTTCTACTATTTTCGCGTCGAGGACGGCGGGGTCGCCGATCCAGGCGGAGTATTCTCTGCAGTCAAGGTCTCCGGCATCGTCCAGCCCGTAGTCATTGGCCGCGACCCGGTCATTGAATTTAGCGAAAGGAATCAGGAAATTGCCCCAGTTGGCGATCGCCGAAAATTGAACCTTCTCGCCGTATTTAATATAAATGGGCTTGTTGTTTACGAAGAGCTCCAGCCCCAGACTCATGACCGAGGCCATGGTCACCAGCACGAAGCATGCGTAACCGCGTTTGATTTGCTTGAACCGCCGGATGCGCTTTTCGGTGAGAGGCGTCGGCTTCATGGCGAACCCGAGAACGCGGCCCAATACAGTGAAGAATCTTGGGATAATCTTGAAAGCGACCAGGTAACTGACGGCGAACACCAGGGCCAGCCCCGCTATTTTTGCGACAAAGGTCATGACGACGCTCCGAATCGTATGCGGGGGTCGATCATAGCCCAAATGATGTCGGACAAAATGTTGCCGAAGAGCCTGATCGCCACGCCTATTACTAGGATCGCTAAAATAATAGGATAATCGCGCTGCATCACAGCCTCTAAGCCCATGAGCCCCATCCCCGGAATGTTGCAGACTTTCTCTATTAAGAATGATCCGGCGAACAAAATGCCCACTGCGTGGCCGATTCCCGCGGTTATGGGGATTAGTGAGTTTCGGAGTGCGTGGACGAATATGACTCGCTTTTCCGACAGCCCCTTGGCGAACGCGGTTCGCACGTAATCGGCGCCCAGGTTTTCGAGAAGGCTGTTTTTCATGAGTATGGTCATTGTGGCGAAGGAGCCGATCATGTAGCCGGTAATCGGTATCAGCATATGGCGGACGCGGCCCAGAAATGCTTGTAGATAGGTCAGCTGCTCGATGTTGTCGGGCTTGTAGCCCCCAAGCGGCAGCCAATCGACGTTTACCGCCACGCCGACGAGCAAGAGCATGCAAACTACGTAGCCGGGTATGGAGTAGCCAAGAAAGACGACAAAGGACGAAGCGGTATCGAAAAAGCTGTGGTGTTTTATGGCTTTATAGACTCCCAGCGGCACGCACACAAGCCAAGTGAGCAGATAACCGATGAGCCCGAATTGAATGGAGATTTCCATCTTCGAGCCTATGAGCCCCAACACCGGCTCGTTGTGCATGTAGGATCGGCCGAAGTCCAGTTGAACAATGCCGCTTAAGCGTTTCTCCACCTTGTAGATGAGCCCGACCTCGTTGATTTCAAATCCACGTTCGGCTGCAATTTGCTCCCGTTTTTCGCCCGCTGCCCGGATGGCGGCGATCAAACTCAATGCCTTTTCGGCGTATTCCTTGTCTTCAGCCAACTCGGTTTCAGTAAGCACGGCGCAGTATTTGCCGTTTGCGTAGGTATGGCCTTTGGTCTCCAAAAAGGCCAGAAGCTCGTCGAGCTTGCCGTAGCCGCCGCCCCGCAGCTCCTCGGCCCGGTTGTAAAAGCTCTTCTCATCGGCCTTTAGCTTTTCCACCTCTTCATCTGAAAGAGTTCGATAAAGTCTGCCCCGAAAGACAACGTGCCCTTTGGGCGCAAGCAATTCGTCGAGCTCCGTTTCCCGCTCCCCTTGCTTGGCGAACAAGTCTTTAAGCGGTTTGAACGCTTCCCCGTGTTTTTCCATGGTGGAGGCGGGAACCCGCGTCTTGAAAGACCTTTGCCAAAGGCCCAGCCACTGCAAGTATCCTACGAGGATAGGGCGGTCCAACGCATAATACTCCTTCAGATACTCCAGACCCTTTGCATCGAGCTGAAGATCGCCCTCGGCAACCGCGCCTCCGGACGATCCCCCGCCGCCCTCGCCGCGCATGGCGGCCATCTTCATGGCGGTTTCGGCCTGCTCGATGGGTCCGCCCGGAACAACGCGCAAAATCGCGTAAACCATAAAGGTTATTACGAGAAACGTAATTGGAACCAGCATCAGGCGCCGGATAAAGTATGCGCCCATGCCGCTCATTTATTTACCTCCTTCATGGGCAGGTCGTGTTCGTTCCACCAGGTCTGTTCCGGTGCATCATATTGGTTAAGCGGCTTGTCAGGGTAGTTGGATGTATTTGTGGCCTTGTTCGCCTGGGTTCGGCGATCGCGTGCTTCGTCGTACCACCAATAAGCTATGATGTTGTTCGTGTTGCGGTCGAAGCGGTTCGCGTACTCCGGTGGGTGACCGAACTTATCCCAATAGATGACCCTGAAATACGGCGCGGACCACCCCAACGCGTATGGGTGGGTTTCAAAAAGAAGCTCGTCCAAGCGCTGCAGCATCTTAATCCGCTTCTTGCCGTCGAATTCGGTCTGGTAATCTTCCATGATCTTGTCGGCTTCCTCGTTTTTGAAGCCGTTTAGGTTATTCGTTTGGGGCTGGTCTGCGTACTTTGAGTGCCAGTTTTGAATCGGTTCTGGAAAGAGGGAAGCGGTCCATCCCCAGTATGTGATCTTGTACTTGTACTCCCAAACTTTCTTCAGCAACGACGGGCCGTCTATGCGATCCAGCTCCATCTTGATCCCGGCCTGCTGCCAAAGGTCATCCACGACAACGGCATGAATGCGTTGAAAACTGGGTGATGCGGACTCCAGGGGGATGACCGGAAACCGCTCACCCGTGGCGTTGGCGAGATAGCCTTCGTCGTCCCGCTCGGTCCAGCCGTCAAGAGCCAGCAGGCGACGGGCTTCGCCGGGATCGTAGCGCACGTGCTCCGCGTTGGGCCGGGTCCAGGGCTGGCCGGGGTAGTAGCTGTCGGTGTATTCGTATTGATAGAAGAAAAACTTCTCGAATAGTTTCTCCCGGTTGAAGAGATGGGCGAAGGCCTTACGGACGTTCAGACTGTCGAAAGGCGGCTCGCGCATGTTAAAGCAATACCCGCCGAAACCGTTGGGAGACTGATTGTAGATCTTGCGTTTTTGAACCCAGCCCATCTGGATTGCATTTTCCCTGTCCAGCTCATCCACCCACCTTTGCGCCCGCGAAACCCAATAAAGGTCCAACTCGCCGGCCAAGAACTTTTGATACGTGAGTTCGGCTTCGCGGATGACCTCCCAGCGGATCGCGTCAAAATTATAAACCCCCTGGAAGTTGGGATTGTCTTCGTCCCAGTAATTCTTCCTCCGCCGAACCATGATTGACCGGCCCTTCTTGATGTCCTCGCTTTTCAGCTCGTACGGGCCCGTTCCGGGCGGGAGTTTCCAGTTCCATTCGTTCACATAGGTCTCGCCGTCCATGCGGATGTAGGCGGCTGGGTATATGTTGCTCCCCGAAATCGTAAGTAGGCTCTGCCAGCGCGGCTCCTTGGAACGGACCTCGACCGTCAGGCGATCGAGAACCTTCACATGTTCGATGTACTCGTCGTAATGCTGGGAAAGTGAGGGATCCTTGCGGTCGGGGTTCATGTAGTGCTCGAAGCTGGCGGCAACGTCGTCCGCCGTCACCGGCCGACCGTCGGCCCAGCGCGCCATGGGGCTGATGCGAAAACGAAAGGTTTGCCGATCGTCGTCCACCTGCCAGTGAGATGCGAGCCCCGGAACATAATCCCCGATTGTGTGGTCGTACCCCATCAGGGTTTCGTAAATGAGCCCGTGGATGGTTGAAAGCGTAGCGATCCTTGAATTGGGCCCCTCGGTCCGGATGGTTGGCGGATAGCTCAAAATAGAAAGCCGAAGAACCCCGCCTTTGGGTGCATCGGGCACGGCCACCGAGGGTCCGGGCTCGTTGGTCAGCCACTCATCGGGATTGAAGGGAAGGTCGGGCGGAAACGTGGGATTGTAATCCTTGCCCCATTCGGGCGGCGGATCGAGAACAACGTCGCCAAGGGACCTGAGGTTTTCATCGAAAGCCTCCTGCGAGGCTTCGAGTCCCAGGGTTTTCCAAGCTGCTTGTTTATCGTAATCGGGCATGGGTTGTTGGGAGTCGCAGGCGTATAAAGCGAGCAACGCGGCAATTAAAATGGACGCTGGGAATTTCATGCCGGATCGGCGCATGGGTTGTGCCCTTTGGAATTTTAAATTTCAATGGCTACAGATATCATCATGGACAGTTGTAACGCAACAGTTAAATAATCGCCCAATTTGCATCTATAAAAAAACCGGTCTTTATTACCGGTTTCAGATTTCACCTTTCTATTCTGTCAAGAAAGGAGACAGCCTGGGGACAATAGCCAAGGAGGTTTATGGAGACATAAACCTCTGGGGGTCTCCTGTATTTGATAAATAAAGATAGCGTTACCATTCCCGAAAAACTAAGGTCAGGTATCAAATTAAGGGTTCCACCAAAAGATGCATTGGCACAATCAGGCAAATATTCATTTGCCAAATTTAAACAGGCTTATCCTCGAGAATAGAGAAAACATAGAATCCAAGGCAATAACAGAATTTAGCAAATGTGCAACATTAAATATCGCGGTGTCACTGTTAACTGATTGCTAGTGACCGTAGATATTGGGTCAGTAGCGTTAAATCTCTCTCAGGCTGCTCCATGTCGATTAAAAATGTGATGCAGGATATTTGGTGACCATGGACGTACTCACATTATCATGTTTTCCTGCCAATTAGGGCGTTTTTAAATTTTACAATATCAACAAACCTTCTTTGCATTTATATAAACATTTGTTTAGCTTGGTGACCCCAATACCGCATGTAATTTTTTGCCCCTTTTCATTGCCTGCATCAGAATTTTCAAGTAAGTTCGGTGCCGACTCTTAGTTGATCTGCAGCCAGGTAGAATAGTTCCCGCTTCTGCCTAACCCTGTCCCGGACCTGATCTTCCGCCCAATTTCAGTGGATCGTTTCCTGATCTATTGTGTCCTAAGTGTTTGGGGTCTATGAGAATAATTTCATTGATCGATGACTTGGATGTGATCAAAAAGATATTGAAACATTTAGGGCTCTGGTTGCCAAAGAGAGCACCCGCGCCCAAAGCCAATGCCCCACCTAAAGCTGTTCTCATCGATTACCTGGATTCTCAGATTCCTTCTGCTGATGATTATCTAATCAATCCTGATCGTTCGACCTTGAGGCTCTCGACAGGTTATCCCACTGACAGCTGGACGAATTAAAAAAAACCTATTCGGTTCCGGCAGGACAGCTACGCGCAAAAATGCCGATAAACGGTACAATTTGCGATGATAAGGGCAAAATCAGAAGTTGACTTTTAATCACGATAATGCTTAAAAAGTGCCATGTTCATCGAAGCCTACGTATTGTTATGCCATAGTGGCAGAACCACAAGTCCAATTTTTCAATAGACTTCACTCGAAAAAGCAAATTCTTATCTTTCGATGGTGTGTCCCTCAAGGTCCGCGCCGGCGAGACCCTTGGACTCGTGGGAGAATCCGGTTGCGGCAAAACCACGGTGGGCCGGACGATTGCAAGGCTTTATAAACCTGTCGCCGGGAAGGTCATTTTCGATGGCAACGATCTTGCCCGTCTGTCCCATCGAGGCATGGCAGAGGTACGGCGGGATTTGCAAATTATTTTCCAGGACCCTTTTGATTCTTTAAATGCGCGACACACGATTCGGGATATTTTGGCGGAGCCATTTGAGATTCACAACATCGGGACCCCCAAAAATCGGGAGGAGGAGATAGTACAGCTGCTAAGTCGGGTTGGAATGGACGAGGACGCCCTTATCCGTTTCCCCCATGAGTTCAGCGGTGGTCAACGGCAGCGAATCGGTATTGCCAGAGCCATTGCATTAAAACCGAAAATGATCATATGTGATGAACCCGTGTCGGCGCTGGATGTGTCGATCCAGTCCCAAATATTAAATCTGCTTCTGGAACTTCAGTCTGAAATGAAGCTCACCTATCTTTTTATCGCCCATGATCTGGCGGTGGTCAAACATATCTCCGATCGAATCGCGGTGATGTATCTGGGAAAAATCGTGGAATATGCGGATGGGGACGCCCTGTATGACCATCCTGCGCACCCGTATACCCATGCATTAATCTCGGCGATACCGGTGCCTGATCCCCAGATAAAAAAGAAAAGACAACTCCTTAGCGGAGATGTGCCGTCTCCCATACACCCGCCGCCGGGCTGCGTCTTTCATACCCGCTGTCCTTATGTCAAAGAACCGTGTAGAGTGCAGGTTCTTGATCTGGGTCCCGTACCCGGATCAACCGACAGCGACCACTTGCAGGCCTGTTTACGGGCAGGGGAAATTTCATTCGACTGATATTATTGCAAATGTATAGGAATTTCCATTTTGGGGACACGGATGAACACGGATTACCAGGATATTTAAAGCTAGAAAAAACCAAATATCTGTGGAAATCTGTGAAAATCTGTGTCCTAATTTAAAAAGTCTGGTGCTATGACCGGTCAAATCTCCATTTCAATCTGGCTCTTTATATTCTTGCTGGCAGTGGCCGTCTGGGCCATTCTGGATCGCGTGCTGATTCCCAGTACCCGCTGGTTTTTAAGACGGCGGATCAATCGGGTGATTGATGAAATAGGCACCCGTCTGGATATCAAAATCAAACCCTTTCAGATCACCAAACGGCAGGTGCTGATCGATCGTCTCGTTTATGATTCGGAAGTTGTGCAAGCCATTCAGCAAAAAGCGGTCGAGCGCAATTGTCCCCGTGATGTTGTCCAGGCGGAAGTGGTGTCGTACGCCCGGGAAATCGTCCCCTCATTTAATGCCTACCTTTATTTTCGTCTCGGGTACTGGTTGGCAAAAAAAATCGCCCGACTCCTTTACCGGGTGCGCATCGGTCTTGCCGACAATCAGGAATTTGCCGGCATCGCCCCGGATTCCACGGTGGTGTTTGTGATGAACCATCGCAGTAATATGGATTACATTCTGGTGGCATTTCTGGCTGCCGAAAAAACCGCACTTTCTTATGCTGTCGGGGAGTGGGCGAAAATTTGGCCCCTCCAAACCCTGATTCGGGCCATGGGGGCGTATTTTGTTCGTCGCAAATCAGGCAACCCATTGTACCGACGGGTGCTTGAGCGTTATATCCACATGGCCACCAAAGAGGGGGTTTGCCAGGCTGTTTTCCCCGAAGGCGGGCTTAGCCGCGATGGTCGCCTGAAGACGCCGAAATTGGGGGTCCTGGACTATATGCTGCGCAATTATGATCCGCTGAGGGATCGGGATATTGTTTTCATCTCGGTGGGAATTAATTACGATCGAACACTGGAAGACCGGAGTTTGCTGCGAACTTTGAACCCCGAAGCTCCGAAACGAAGCGGCTGGTTTGCGATCAGGACAACCGTGGGGTTTATCCGACGCAGCCTGATATTGATGGTGCTAAGCCGCTGGCAGCGTTTCGGGTATGCCTGGGTCAATTTTGGTCCCCGGATTTCCATGCGGGAATACTGCCGCA
>PVMK01134231.1_pt1 | contig 12125 bp, 6 predicted proteins | sample 1853481 | NCBI WGS metagenome assembly PVMK01 (sample SAMN08533507, study PRJNA380276) | Marine sediment metagenome, whole genome shotgun sequencing project. | reverse complement strand
GCAACCATGCGAGACGCGGCACCGATCAGAATCCTGTGTTTGGGTGAGTAGGGGAGCCATCCTGGTATTCTTCCTCCCGCGTGAAGTGATGCGAAAGGTACTCCGCGTGATGCTGTGGATTTTTTCCGTGGCCGGCGTGCTCCTCGTGGTGGCCGCGCTGGTGCTGACCAACCCGGTCAAGGCCCGGCCGCTTGCGTCCGGGGTTTCGGCGGACCCATCCAGTCTGCGATCCGATGTCGAGGCCCTCACAGGGCTCCCCGGTTTTCGTTGTTTCGAGCGGCCCGATGATCTCGACCGCGCCGCCGAGTGGGTGAGGTCGGCCCTCGAGGCGAGCGGTTTGCCGGTGGAGGAGCAGCCGTTTACCGTCGGCGGCCGGACCTTCAGGAACTTCATCGCCCGCTACGGTTCTGCCGGCGCCCCGATCCTGGTGGTCGGCGCCCACTACGATGTCTGCGGCGAGCAGCCCGGCGCCGACGACAACGCCAGCGCGGTGGCGGGTCTGCTCGAGCTGGCGCGGCTTCTCAGCCGGCACGGTCCCGAGATGACCCACCGCCTCGAGCTCGCGCTCTGGCCGCTCGAGGAGCCGCCCAACTTCCGCACTCCGGCCATGGGTTCGGCGGTCCACGCGAGCTCGTTGGCCCACCGCAAGGCTGACGTCCGTGGGATGATCTGCCTCGAGATGCTCGGCTATTTTTCAGACGAGCCAGGCTCTCAGACCTACCCCGCACCCGGGATGGGGCTTCTTTATCCGTCCCGCGGCAACTTCATCTCGGTGGTGGGCAACGGCTCGTCGTGGTGGTTCACCCGCCAGGTCAAGGCGCGGATGGCTGGAGCTACGGAGCTTCCCGTCAGATCCATCAGCGCTCCCACGATCGTGCCCGGGGTCGACTTTTCCGACCACGTCAACTTCTGGAGGCACGGCTGGAACGCGGTGATGATCACCGACACCGCCTTTTACCGAAACCCGAACTATCACCAGGTCACCGACACCCCCGACACCCTCGACTACGGGCGCATGGCCCACGTCGTAACCGGGGTCTACTCTGCGATGACGACCCTTTGACGGTACCGCTGCGGATGGCATGAAGGGTCGTCCTGTCCGCAGAGCTTCGATGCCCGTGCCGCTTCGAGGCCACCACAACGTCTCTCGAAGGCGTGGTAGCGTGTGCTCGCGCAAGAAGAACATCCTATCCCTCTCACCGACCGGACCAAGGAGGAACACGATGACGTAACGTTGCAGTCGGCGCTGGTTTTTGCCGATGGCTTCGAGTACGGCGACACCTCGGTTTGGTCGAACACAGTTCCCTAAATCGCCCTTGCTATCGAAAAGGTGCCGTTTGAAGGTGCCCAAAACACCAATGAACCGTCAGCGGCGAATGCCCTCCAGGTAGTCGGGCAGCCTGGCCGGATCGACGATTAGCTTCCACTGCTCGGCGCCGAGTTCGGTGACTCGCAGCTGCCACGCATCGAGCCGCTGTCGGTAGAGGTGAGGGTTTTCAGTGTCGTCTCGCAGCTGCTTGACGTTGACCGCCGCCACGTAAACGCTATCGAACTCGCCGGGCGGGATCCGTCGGCGTGTTCCCTCCGGCTGGTCCTCCTGCAGGTCGGAGAAGATGATGATCGCTTTGTTGCCGGCGTCCTGAGCCCGGAGATGGTCCGTGCACATCATCATGGCGCCTGGAATGTCCGTGTACCGGGATCCTTCCACGATGTTCGCGAATTGGTCGAGACGTTCGGCGAACGCGAGCTTTTGGGCGTTGGCGTTGGAAGGTCGGTGATCGAGGGTGAGCCTGCCGACGACATTCTCCTTCTCGTAACTGTCGCTGTCGATGTTGACGACCACCAGGCTGTCCCCCGGGAGGAGGTTGGGGAGGATGCCGGTTCGTATGATATTGGTGACCTCCGGAGCCTGATCGGCGTAGGTGCCCGAAACATCGACGGCGACGCACACCGCCTGAGCGTACTCGCCCGGCTTGCTGCACGATCCGACACACGCTAGAAGACACAGCACGACGAGCCAGCGGCGCATCATCACCCCTCCCCCTGAAAAGCGTGTTTCCGGGATGGTGCCTGGGCTCCGGTGGTCTCGCTCTTGGTCGCTGTCGAGGAGGCGGCGCCCTCGGACTTTGCTTCGACCGTGGACCGGTTCGTGCCGCCTGTGCGTGTTTTCTTCTGGGTGTTGGTCTTTCGAGCGCGGCGACGAGTGGCGGGTGCGGATGCCTCCTTGGCGGCTCGGTCTCTGGAGGGCGGTGGGGGAGGCTGACTGGCGATGGCGGCGGGCTCCCGCACCATGTCCTCGGCCGTCAGCGTGGGTCGTGACGGCGCATTGTCCCCGCGGATCCACCGTTCGATTTGAATCGGGATCATGATGATCGTGTCGTAGAGGTGGGCGATCAGGAGAATGGCGTACTGCAGAACGTAGGCGATGAAACGAGCCACCAGACCGAATCCGTACAGGAGCAGAACGAGGATCCGGTTCACGACATGCCGGCCGCTTTCGATGAGCATCTCGAGCGGGACCGCGATCATCGCCAGGATCCACGGCAGCGTGAAACCGAGCACCGCCTGCCCGACGACGGGGATGAGTGACCCGGTGGCGCGCGCGACCGCGCCATCGCCACCGCCGGCGAGCGATTCCATCAGCGACATCTCGGCCTCGACGAGCTGCTCCCGCAGAACCGCCAGTGAGGCCTCGATGGAGGCGAGGAGGAACAGGCTTCCAAGCGCGACTGAAAAAATGAGGCGGCGTCGTGACGCCGGGAGGGTGCCGATCTGTGGGAACAGATGGGTGATCCCGAGCGCGTCCAGGAGGAAGATCCCGGCCGCCACCTCCATCAGGACGATGACCAGTGCGGCTACGGATGCGACCGGCATGCCGATGAGCCGAGTTCCGCTCGGCACCAGCTCGGACATGGGCAGCGCGATCAGCTGGAAGTTGATGAAGGCGGCTGCGACCGCGATGCCGATGACGATGAGGGAGATGATGAACAGCTTTCCGGCCGAGGATGCAAGGTTCCGCGCCGTCCGATCGTCGCCTCTCCGGATCTGCTCGTAGCGATCCATGTAGCCGTCGATTCGCCGGGTTGATTCGAGGAGCACGTTCACCGACTTGCCGACCCGTTCGAGGACTCCTTTGAGCTCCTTCCATCGCGAGGCCATCGACGCCAGGATCTTGTGCCGCTTCGCGCTCGCGGCCCGGTACTCCTGAAGCGCCTCTCTCTCGGCCTCGACGGCCGAGTCGTGGATGTCGCCGAGCATGTTCTCGACGGCCGGGGTGTTCATCCCCTTGACCATCGTGATCGCCTCGACCACATCGCCCCATCCCGGAGCCACGGGAGGCACCTCGGCGGCGTCTCGGAAGGCGGAGTCGATCTCGGTGATGTTCTCGTCCAGCTTGAGGTGGAGCCTCGGGTAGCCAGCGAGGTCTTGGGCATAGTTCGACTCGAGCCTTCTGAACTCCTGCTCGATATGCAGCTCCTGAGAGTCGCGTCCGGCTTCGAGCAGCAGCTCTCGGCTGCGCGACTGCATATGCTCGGCAGTTTCGTTACACCAACCGGCGATCAAATGGAGCCCACCCGAGAGACCCTGGGCGAGGGTTTTCAGGACCCGTTGAAACGGCTCCCGCGCGAAGTACATGAAGATCACGGCGGCGACGATCAGGACCAGAATCGAAAGACCGGGGTTATCCTGCCAGAGGTAGAGTCCTTTCATCATTGACCTCCTGGAGACACAGATATCTCAATAAGGGAGAAGTGCCATCCAAGACACCAGGCTAACATCCTGGCGGGTCCGCTAAGAGTGACGAATCGCACCAAACATGGTGTAAAGTTCGTGGATCTGAAGCAGGAAAGAGGTACCCATAGCTAGATCCCGTCCGGAGACGCGACAAGTCCTTTGAAATGAGTGAGAAAACACGCATTCAGAGGATGCGTTTTCGCATATAACAACGTATGATCATATGGTACGAAACATTGATACTACGTCACTTATGGCGATAGGAATTCGCCGAGAATGCTCGAAAATCACACAAGCCAACCGACACTCACCGAACTCTTGCGCTCTGGCCAATTGAGACTCCACGCCGCCCCCTCACAATGCAATAATGCGATATGTGGCCCCCATCCGGGAAAGACACCGGTTGCGGGACGCGGCGGTGTTAGTAATGCAGAAAGAGGGTCAGGCCTCATGAATTGGGAAACGAAAGACTTGCAGGATCTCGAGACGGCCGTGAATCTGCTGGAGAACCCTGGTTTCATCGCCAAGATCTCTGACCTTGTCGGGACGCCGATCGAGTTTGTTATCGACAAGCTGCCAAGAGGTGCCAGCGACAAGATCTCGAAGGCGGTTCACGAGTCCCTTCTCGCCGCCGTCAACGCGGCGGTGATGACCATGGATCCGAACGACAGAGGCAAACCGTGGTTCAAGAGCCATATCGCAGCGGCTGGAATTGCAGGGGGGATTAGCGGGGCTTTTGGTCTGGTCGCCCTGCCGATCGAGCTGCCCATCACGACGACCATCATCATGCGTTCGATTGCCGACATCGCTCGAAGCGAGGGAGAAGATCTGTCGAATCTGCAGTCGAAGTTTGCATGTCTCGAAGTATTCGCCATGGGTGGAACGTCGGATGTTGATGATGCAACGGAATCCGGTTACTTCGCCGTGCGCGCAGCGCTTGCCCGAGCGGTGAGCGAGGCGGCAAAATACGTGGCAGAGAAGACGGTTATCGAAGATGGGGCTCCGGTGATCATTCGGTTGTTGGCCCAGATCGCCGCCAGGTTCAATACCGTCGTTGGCGAGAAAATAGTGGCCCAAGGCGTGCCGGTGGTGGGGGCTCTCGGAGGCGTGACGATCAACGTGTTGTTCATCGACCATTTTCAGGACATGGCTCGTGGGCACTTCATCGTTCGCCGTTTGGAGCGAACATACGGTGAGGATGAGGTCGAAGAAAAATACCGGCAAATCTTCGAGAAGGAGAACTGACGGCGGTCTACTCGCGACCCTCGCCACGAAATCTGGTGAGAAGTGCGGGTTAGCTCCCTACCCTGAACGTCACCGACGCGATTTCGTTCGCCTTGCCGGTGCCGTCGTGGAGGCGGATGTCGTACGAGCCCGGAGTGTCCGGCGCCTTGAACTGCAGCGTTCCCGAGGACTTCCCGCCCAGGTAGTAGTACTACAGATCGTGCAGATCGTTGGTTGCTGCACTGCCGTGCTCAACACTCGACGGAAGGAGTCCGGCCCAAGCCCGGGATCCGAGCCCCTCGGGCACCTCGAACGACACAGCGACGACATCGCCCGGTGAGAACGAGGTCTGATCGAGCGTCAGCGTGCCTTTTGCTATCGACACGGTGAAGGCTGTGTGTGCCAGCTCGTTGCCGTCCGTTGCCGTCGAGTCGTTCAAACGGACATCCCATCTTTCAGCGGTGAACGGGGCGTTGAGGCTGACTGTCCCGGACGTTTGCCCCGGGATGTACCTGTAGTCCACGTCATGTCTATCGTTCTCGCTGGCCGATCCGTGCGGCACATCCGATGGCACGATGGCCACCCACGCGCTATCGCCGAGCGCGGACGACGACGAGAAATGAACATCGAGCTGCTGCCCAGCCAGGTAGTCGGTCGCGTCGAGCCACACCTTGCCCGATGCCTTGACCACGTTGAAGGTCACCGATGCGATCTCACTGCCGTTGTTGTTGGTGTCATGAAGCCGAACGTCGTAGCTGCCCTCGGTAGCCGGGGCAGTGAGGGTCAGTGTACCGTCCGGGTCGCTCGTGACGTACTTGTAGGTAAGGTCGTGCTTGTCGTTCTCCGCTTCGCTCCCGTGCGGGATGTCGGACGGAATGATGCCCGCCCAGGCGTAATTGCCGAGCGCCAGCGCGCTGTAGTGCACCACCATGTTCTCGGCAGCAGTGAACTCGTTCTTGTCGAGCCACACCTTGCCTGTCGCGGCTTCGACGGTAAAGGTCGCCGACGCCACCTCGCGACCGTTGCTGTCCGAATCGTGCAACCGAATGTCATAGCTGCCGGGCTGCGAGGGCGCGGTGAGAACGTCCTCGCCCGAGGTGCGACCGCGGATGTAGCGATAGCCGAGATTGTGCCGGTCGTTGACCTGCTCGCTGCCATGCGGAACGTCGCTGGGAACCACGCCCAACCACGCATTGTCGTGGAAGGTAGTTGCGGCCTCGAATCGAACCGTGAACTTGGTGCCGGGCGAGAAGACCTTCGGGTCCTGGATCCACACCTTGCCTTCTCCCGATGCCGGAGCCGCGGCAACCGCCATGGTTGCGGTCTTGGCAGCGAACTCGAAGTCCTCGGAGCTGGCTGCCGTGAAGTACTTTCCGCCACCCGCAGAGGCGATGCACTCGAGCTGCGCCCTCTCTTCATCACCGACATCGAAGCCGATGACATGCATCACGAAATCAACTCCGGACTCCTTCAGTTGACGCGCGGCCGCACACGGGTCGGCGTCGCAGGTCTCCTCGCCATCGCTGACGAGTACCACCGTCGCTGCACTTTCGATGGTGCGCAGGGCCTCTCCTGCGAGCTGGATCGAGAGCGTGATGGGGGTCTTCCCCTTGGGGTTGATAGCCTGAATCCGCTGGGTAAGCCCGGATTTGTCGATGCGCCCAATCGGCGTGACCAGCTCAACGTCGTTGCAGTCTCCCTTGGTGCGGTGCCCGTAGAGAATCAGGCCAACCTCGGCGTTGTCCGGAAGGTCGGTGATGATGGTGGACAGGGTCTGCTTCGCGATGACGATCTTGGCCACTCCGTCGATCTGACCCCACATGCTGCCCGACGAGTCGAGTATCAGCAAGATGGTCGTTGGATCGTCAGCCTCCTGGGCGCCCGCCGGGGTCACCGTCGACAACAACAAAAACAGAGCAAGCGCTGTCGCACCACAAAAAATCTCTCGCGACATTTTCATGTTCGCCTCCACAGCCCGTCTGGATTCAAACCGAGTTTAGCAGCGAGAGTGCGAATTCGTTTCGTCGCCCTCGATACTGCACACCAATTATGGCGGGGCACACTAGGATTTGCGTTGCCCGGAATCCTGCCTGAAATTCTGGATATTGGGGGCTCTCGTCTGGGTCATCAACGCCGTCATCCTTTCGGCGTTCATCGGCCTGTTCAAGAGGTAGCCCTGAACATAGTCGCACCCGACCTCCTTGAGGAACGAGAGCTGCTCCTCGACCTCCACTCCTTCGGCGGTTGTCGAAGACCCATCTCCGTGCACATGGCGATCACCGCTTTGACAATGGTCTTGCCTTCTAGAGACTCCGTGATTCCGTCGATGAAATGCTTGTCGATCTTGACGTTGTCGATCGGCAGCGTCTTGAGCATCGCCAGGGACGAGTATCCGGTGCCGAAGTCGTCCAGACTGATGGACATCCCCATGGCGTAGATATCGTGAAGCGCCGCGTTGACTTCGGCAGTACCTTGCATCATGGAGGTCTCCGTAATCTCGATTCCCAACGTCTCCCGGCCGATGTCGTATTTGGAGAGCATCGCCTCGAGCTGTTGACCGAAATCCGTGCGAGGGAATTGATGCGCACTGATGTTGACATAGGTTCGAGGGGGATCGATCCCCTGATCCTGCCAATCCCGTTGCTGTCGACAGGCCTCCTCGAGGACCCAATGCCCGATGTCTTTCATCAAACCGGCGCTCTCCGCAACCGGGATGAAGACCGACGGTGAGGTTGACTGACCGTCGGGGAGGGCCCAGCGCAACAGGGCCTCACAACCGATCATCCGACCGGTACTCAACCCATAGAGCGGCTGGTAGTGGAGCCGAAATTGCTTCTCTTCGATCGCTCGACTCAGAGCGAGTCTCATCCTCAGTTGATCGTTGGCAGCAGCGGATGTCACCGGGTCATAGAAACGGTGCTGGTTCTTGCCGGATTGCTTCGCGGTGTACATGGCGTAATCCGCGTTCTTGACGAGTTCGATGGGTTCGTGACCATCCTCCGGATAGATCGCGATGCCGATGCTGCAGCTGATGTGGTAGGTAGCTCCCTGGAACACATACGGCGCTGCGAGCGCATCTTGAATGCGATCCGCGATGAGGCTCGGGGACGAGGCGTCGCCCAGATCGGCGATGAGCACCGTGAACTCGTCTCCACCGAAGCGGGAGGCCGTAAAGCTACTTACTCCCGCCCCCCCTTTTGTGACCCGACTGACGAGGTCCTCGCCACGCAGGCAGTTGACCAGCCGATCTCCAACCTGCTGCAGCACATAGTCACCCGCCTCGTGGCCGGCAGAATCGTTGACTACTTTGAAGCCGTCCAGATCAATGAGCAGCAGGGCAACCCTGCCCGCATGCCGTCTCGAGGATTCGAGTGCCTTGCCGAGAGACTCCATAAAGACCCGGCGGTTTGCCAAACCGGTCAGGGTGTCCTTGTAGGCAAGCTCCTCGAGGTGCTCGCGAGCCTCCAGGAGGTTTGCACTCATCAGGTTGATGGATTGGGAGAGCTCGCCGAGCTCATCGTCTTTTGACGCGCTCGCGGTCAGACGGAGGTTCCCCTCTCCAATCTTCATAGCGATGTCGCGCAGGTGAGCGACCGGTTTGACGACACGCTCGGAGAGAAAGATCCCGATCACAAGCAGTACGAGCCCAGACGCACCAAAACCCGCGAGAACGGGGACCGTCACCCACCGCGCATCGAATGTTCGGGCCGGCACCTTCTGACGGACGAGCAAGAGGGGTGCGCCCGTCGCATCAAACTGCAGCCAGTAGATATGGTCTCTTGTTTCGCGTCGAGTGATCGAATCGGGAGAGTTCAGGAGCTTGGAGACGACCTCATCCAGGTCGCCTCGAGTGCTCGCCTCGTCAACGGGCATGAAATCCAGGTTGAAACCCATGGCCTCCTCGATCACCCGTACGTACTTCTTGTCGAAGTAGCGCCAGAAGATCAGCGTGCCTCGCGATGGACCCTGCCGATACTTGTGCCTCTCTTCGAGTGGTATGAAGGTCTCCGAACCGTCGATCGGAGACCGGGTTGTCTCTGGGTCCGACCTGTGAATCTCCGATGCCACAAAATACATGGGGCCCCGACCGGTCTGGAGGAAGCCGCTGCTGATGATAGCCGGATCGATACTTCCCGAGCCCTCCCCCTGACGACGGTACGGACCCGTCAGGGCCTCTCGAAAAGCCGGGGACATCAGATCCAGCTCTGGGATCGGCTTCCCGGTCTCGAGGTCGAGGCTGAGCCGGTATACCAGCGAGCCGTCCGAATCGAGGTAGATGATTCCGTTGATGCCTTGAAGGAAAAATGTATCCCACGGCCACATGTACTCTGCCTCGAGGTAATCGTCCCACTCCTCGCTGCCCGGCTCCATTTCGACAAAGTCATAGGTATCGTCCCAGATCGAGTAATCCAATAGCACCATCTCCAGGTTTCGAACCGGAGCGCGAAGGGTTTCTTTCACCTGCAGGACCGCGTTCTGATCGGACTGCGCTTCGAGTCGATAGAGGGCGGGAAGGTCGCGAACGACACGGATCGCGACCTGAAGGGCAAAAACGGCCACCACACCAACAAAGAGGATGTAGAGGAGGTCCCGCTTCAGAGTCGTCTTTCGGATCGGTGGTCCTTTCCCCGCCCCCGGGTGGCTGCAACCTCCCATTATAGAAGAGCCAAGCTGAAGCACAGACCGTGGAGAGACTTTCACCTGAGATGAGCGATTCTTTCCGGCGATCTGCACCAACCTCTTGCGTTCTGGGCGGTTGCGAAAATGCTGGACGTACCAGCGGGTATGCCTCCGCTTTTCGCGACCACCAGGGCATCAAGATTTTGGCGCATCTCATCCGGCAGAATCGCTCGCCTTGGGTTTCAGAGGATTTCGCAGAACATCGGCGGTCTGGGTGAATTCACCGAGCTTTGAGTCTCTGGCCAAGGATGCATCTGCTACTCCTGTTCGACCCAGACGTTGGTGGACACGGCCTCGGTGAGCCGCGGGCTCCACTTGTAGCCGTCGAAGTCCGCGTAGCTGTTGAACCAGAGGAAGGTGTTGTTCCAGAGATAACCGCTGTTCCAAAGAAAGGCGTTGTTCCACAGGTAGGAGTTGTTCCAAAGATACGCGTTGTTCCAGAGGAAGGCGTTGTTCCAGAGGAAGGCGCTGTTCCAGAGGAACCCGCCGGACAGGAGATACTCGCCGTCCCAGAGGTAGACATCCGTATCGTCGTCCTCGATGAAGAAGTCGCCGTTTTCATCCATCCGGACAGGTCCGCCGTAGTGGGTCTCCAACACCGGGTCGAGGTCGACGGCGACATCCAGCCCGACGTTGGCGCACTCGGTTGGGCAGGTACCCAGTTCACCGCAATCGTCGGCCACGGCGGCGTCGACGGCAAGCAACCCGGACCCCTGCTGAAAGATGCTGTAGGCCGGGTAGCCGGCGCCATCGACTGCGACCTGGGCGGTCGCCGTCAACCGGCACTTGACCTCATCGGGCTCGAGCCAGGGCTCGGCCTGGAGAAGCAGCGCCGCCGCGCCGGTCGTGACGGCGGCCGCCTGGGAGGTCCCCGACATGACGAAGTACTTGTTCGTGTCGTGGAATTCCGGGTGATCGGAGGGGATCTGGTCCTTCTTTTCCATCATGCCGAGAAGGTGCCCACCAGGCGCTACGATCTCCGGCTTGACGAACCCTTCCACAGTGGGACCGGCAGCGGAAAAGGAGGCCAGGAGATCGTCGGTGAGGATCTCGGGGGTGTAGTTGTCGGTCATCGCTCCGACCGTGATCACGTACGGGCAGTTGCCCGGCACGCCCACGGTCATCGGGTCAGGCCCCGTGTTGCCGGCCGATGTCACGACCACGATGCCGGCCTTCCACGCCGCCATGACCGCCTGATTGACCGGATCGTCCCAGTAGTGCGACTGCGGCTCTGCCGAGAACGAGCAGTTCAACACCCGGATGTTGTACTCATCCTTGTGCGCGACCACCCAGTCGATGCCGCGGATGACGTCGAGGTAGGAGCCGCGACCCTTTTTGTCGAAAGACTGCACGACGACGAGGTCGGCATCGGGAGCGACACCGTTGAACTTTCCTTTGCTGCCGTTTTCAGAGTTGACGGCAATGCTCGACACGTGGGAACCGTGGCCGTTTTTGTCCTTAATATGGCGCATGCCCTCTTTGTTTTTGATCGAGTTGTAGGCAGCGACAATGCGGTCAGCCCCAAAACTGTTCCGCGTCAAGGGGTCAATGTCCCAGACGCCTGTGTCCAAGATGGCGACGGTCACGCCGTAGCCGGTGATGCCCTGGTCGTGCAGGCGGTCGGCTCCAATGGCCTGTGTGAAGTATGCCTGAGGCTCGTCGCTGCCCAATCCGTCGATCTGCCAGCTCGAGGCTACGAGTTCTCCATCGTCGAAGCCGACCTCAATAGTGAGCATGCCGGTCTCCACTCTTTTCGTGAACTCGAACTCGAGGTCAGCGTGTTTGCGCTTTTTGATTTCGCGATCTTTCCCCTTTCCGCGCCACCCTTCGTTGATTTCCACGACCGGCGGTGGGGCGTCTATTTTGAGGATTTCCTTTTTATCGAGCTTGATCTTCTTCAGCTTTCCCGCCGACGCGTGCCAGGTCATCGTTATCCGTTCGATCCGGACATCGCGTTTTCCGTTGTTGGTGAGCTCCCATTTCACTTTCTTGTCGTGAACATCGATGCGGTCTCCGCCGACAACACCAAGAGTCGTCGAGGCCTCCACCCGTCGATCCTCGCTGAGCTTGATGCCTTCCATCGCCTCGAGCGCCGCCACCTGTGGGGGGGTCAGCAGGGCGCCCACCCCGCGGATGATGGCGAGCGAGTGGGTGATCTCGCCGCCCACCGAATGCACCGCGGCAGCCGCGGTCTCCATGTCGGAGGCCTGGACGATCATGCTCTCCGAAGCGGAGATCACGTTTTGGTGCTGGTTGCCGCCGGCCGTGGTGGTCTGGTTCACAGTCGAACACGCTGCCACAGCCAGGAGCGCTGTGATGGCAATGAGGCTGGAGATTCGATGATTCATGAACTGCTCCTGGCGAGAAATAGTGCAATCGCCGTGCCACATCATGAAACCTCACTAAATCATTTTATGAGAATCAGTTACGGTGGAATAGGAAAAAAAACAGAGACGCCATTTCTTTTTAAGCAAAAAAAATGGCAG
>PVMK01133058.1_pt1 | contig 12126 bp, 10 predicted proteins | sample 1853481 | NCBI WGS metagenome assembly PVMK01 (sample SAMN08533507, study PRJNA380276) | Marine sediment metagenome, whole genome shotgun sequencing project. | reverse complement strand
GCCCCCCAACCCGATACTACTGTTGAGTCCCCTGAGCGACTGGCCATCCTGTTGGATGTGCAGGGCCCGATCGGGCCGGCCACGATGGAATTCCTGGTCTCCTCGCTGAAAGAAGCCGCGTCACGCAACGCCGAGTTGGTGATCATCCGCCTGGATACGCCGGGCGGCCTTGACGCATCTACCCGGGGAATCATCAAGGCGATCCTCAATTCGCCGGTGCCGGTAGCGACCTTCGTCGCTCCTGAGGGTGCACGCGCGGCCAGCGCGGGCACGTATATTCTCTATGCCAGCCACATCGCGGCCATGAGCCCCGCGACCAATGTCGGGGCGGCCACGCCGGTAAACATTATCGGCGGTAAACCACCCGGCCAGAAGGGAGATTCCGGCGAGGATGAAGATGATTCCGAGCCGGCGCCTGATTCCGGGGATACCATGAGCCGCAAGGCCATCAACGACGCCGTCGCTTATGTGCGCGGACTGGCCAACAAGCGCGGGCGTAACGCGGACTGGGCAGAACTGGCGGTACGCGAAGCGGCCAGCATTACCTCGGACGAGGCGCTGGAGATCGGCGTGATCGACTTGATCGCGCAAGATGTAGGCGATCTGCTGGAGCAGGTGAACGGCAGGACCGTCGAGGTGCAGGGCCGGGAGCGGATCCTCGACACTTCATCGCTGCTGGTGGAGCAGCTTGAGCCAGACTGGAAAAGCGAACTGCTGGCCGTGATAACCAGTCCGACGATCGCCTATCTGCTGCTGCTTATCGGCGTCTACGGGCTCATCCTCGAGGGTTACAACCCAGGCGCCATTGTGCCGGGCGTAATCGGCGCTATTTGCTTGCTGACTGCACTGTACGCATTCCAGATGTTGCCGGTGAACTATGCCGGCTTCGCCCTGATCTTGCTCGGGATCATCCTGATGATCGGTGAGGTGATGGCGCCCAGCTTCGGGGCGCTGGGCATTGGCGGCGTGATATCCATAGTAATTGGCTCGATCATCCTGATCGATACCGACGTGCCCGGCTTTGCGGTATCGCGACCCCTGATCGGCGCCATTGCACTGGCCAGTTCACTCGGATTACTAGCCATCATCGGCGTTGCCATGCGAGCCAGGCAAAGACCGGTGGTCGCCGGACGCGAACAACTCATCGGCGCCACGGGCACGGCGCTGGGGGATTTTGAACGCCAGGGAAGCGTGTTCGTACACAGCGAACGCTGGAGCGCGCTCACCGCGTCACCATTGCACAAGGGGCAGGCCATCGTGGTCACCGGCATCGACGGACTGACGCTGGAAGTACACCCCGCCGATAAGTGAACCTCCGGTGTCTGTATTAATGAAGGAGCAGGACAATGTATGAATATTTCTTTGGCATCATCGCACTTGCCGTGCTGGGCATTATTATCAATGCCATCAAAATCCTGCGTGAATACGAGCGCGGGGTCATTTTCCAGCTCGGCCGTTTCTGGAAAGTGAAGGGTCCGGGGCTGATCATCGTCATCCCGGTGGTCCAGCAGATAGTACGGGTGGATTTGCGTGTCATCGTGATGGACGTGCCCACGCAGGACGTCATCTCGCGGGACAACGTGTCGGTGCGGGTCAACGCGGTGGTCTATTTCCGCGTGATCGACCCGGAGAAAGCGATCATCCAGGTTGAAAAATACCTGGAAGCCGTGAGCCAGTTGGCGCAGACAACCCTGCGCTCAGTGCTGGGCCAGCACGAACTGGACGAAATGCTGTCCGAACGCGATACGCTGAACAAAGACATCCAGACCATTCTGGATCGTCAGACCGACGCCTGGGGCATCAAGGTGGCCATGGTCGAGATCAAGCACGTGGACCTGGACGATAGCATGATCCGCGCCATCGCCGCGCAGGCCGAGGCGGAACGCCAGCGACGTGCCAAGGTAATCCATGCCACGGGCGAGAAACAGGCAGCGGCGGAGTTGGCGGAAGCCGCGAAGACACTGGCCACCGAACCCAATGCAATCCAGTTGCGTTACATGCAGACCCTGACGGAAATCGCCAACGACAGGACCTCGACCATCGTGTTCCCGCTGGACCTGATCGAAAAGCTCAAGGGGACCCTCAGGGAATAAACTACCCCCCTTGTTCGTCCTTATTTCCTGAAGATGACTAGTGTAGTGTCAAGCCTGAATTGTTGGGTTCAGCGAGTCGTGAAGTGGTTGGGCGCACGACTGCAGGGAGAAGGTGAGACCGGGAAACGGTCGAGAGGCTGGCCTGGGCCATGCAGGAGGTAGAGCAACGCAGGGAGCAGTTGCCGAAGGCACATCTCGCCGGCAATGGCTCGTCCTTGACCAGAGGCGTAACACCGCGAACGACCGCTTCACGGCTCGCCCGAAGGGAGCGACCCAGATGCTCCAATACGGCGTTGCAGCCCTTGAAAAGGACATGCCATTTCCTTCGGACTGCGTCTTGTCTTGGAACATCTGGGTCGCTCTGAACCCATCAATTCAGGCTTGACACTACACTAGAGGCTTTTGCCGTTGCCCTATATAAATCTGAGCAATGCTGGTTTGGCTCTCGCCACCTCGACCATGATGTCAATCCTGATTTTTTCGGGATTGGCTTATGGAGACGAGGCCGACAAGCAGCGCCTGGAAGGGGGAAAACAACTCGTGATGGCAAGAAGCAAAGGCAACTGCCTGGCTTGCCACATCATTGATGACGACGAGTTTCCGGGTAATATCGGACCAACGTTGGAGAATATGAAATGCACGCAGGTCGGAGACTGTTCATAAGAGGAGGCCTCGCCTTCGTTGCTCTCATGAGCTTGCCCAAGGAATTGCTTGCGAGCGCCTGGCCACAAAAGGCGTTCCAATCAACAGTGGCCCGGGAAGCCTTGAGCGACCTGTTCGGCACGGACCAGACCACCCCATCTGGTGAAGTCACACTGAAAGCACCGGTGATTGCTGAAAATGGAGCGGTCGTGCCAGTGTCGGTCAAGACTTCGCTGCAGCGCGTTGAATCCATCAGTATCGTAGTGGAAAAAAACCCTCGCCCGCTTGCAATCTCGTTCGAATTCTCTCCTGAAACACTGCCGGATGTTGCTTGCCGCATCAAGATGGGGAAAACCTCAAAAGTGATGGCTGTGGTCAAGACCAGGGACGGGCTCTTCAGTGCCACCAAGGAAGTCAAGGTAACCATCGGCGGTTGTGGCGGCTGAACAGGACAGACAGCCACCGAAAACAAACAGGATACGAAATAATTATGGCCAGTAAAATCAAATTAAAAGTGAAACTCAAAGGGGACGTAGCCGAGGTCAAAAGCCTGATGTTGCACCCAATGGAAACCGGGGCGCGCAGAGATCCCGATACTGCAGATATAGTACCGGCGCATCACATCACGCAACTTACATTTACCAATAACGGTAAGCCGGTGATGGTCGTCAATTGCAGCACCGCTGTCGCCAAAGACCCCTACTTCAGTTTCAGCTTCAAAGGCGCCAGCCCGGGTGACAAATTTAACGTCAGTTGGGTAGACAACAAGGGCGAAAGCGACTCAATTGAAAAGGTCCTTGGCTAGTGTACGTGTGACAGTACACTAGGAGTAACGAGGGTGTTCCGATTCCCGAAGTGGCCGGTAACCCGGGTATTTCCAATTATTCCGGTAGAATCAAGGAATGAAACAGTGAATGCCTGAATATGTACAGTGAGCTCCTGCTGACCAACATATTCAAGGCATAAGGTGAAATGTCAGTAGCAAGCATCAGAAAGATATAACTGGCACCCCTGGTCATGCTCCTGCCGGGATCAGGCATCCTGGCGCAGGGCAGTAATGACACCGGTTATTACCGTTATTGACCTGGACGGCAGCGAGATTTTCCGCCAATGGGGCATGGTCGCAACTCTACGATAATTCAACAGGCCAACCAGGCCAGGGGAACTGAAACATGGACTGGAGTCCGGTGTACAAGGTCGCTTCACTCGGTTTCATCATCGGAATCGTTTTCGGGGCGGTAGTGAACAAGACAAATTTCTGCACCATGGGCGCCGTCAGTGACTGGGTCAACATGGGCGACAAGGACCGTTTGCGCGCCTGGCTGCTGGCCGTTGGCATCGCAATCGTGCTGAGCCAGGGAATGCAGGCCTATGGGCTCTTCGACCTGGGCCAGTCAATCTATTTGACCACCAATTTCGGCTGGTTGGGTTACTTGCTCGGGGGCCTGTTGTTCGGAATCGGCATGACCCTGGCTTCGGGATGCGGGCAGCGCACCCTGGTCCGGCTTGGCGGCGGTAACCTCAAATCTCTGGTAGTCATGTTGGTTCTTGGACTGACCGCATACACGACCATGCGCGGCCTGTTGGCGCTGGTGCGGGTCAACGTGATTGAAGTAACGAATCTCAACCTGGGCAAAACGGGTGTAGCCGACCAGGGGATAGACACCTTAATTGCGGTAGCGGCAGGCATCGAGAATTCGGCCGCAGTCTCCTGGGCTGTTACTGCACTGCTTGGTGGCGGCCTGATCATTTTTGCTTTCGCGAGTGCCTCGTTCCGGCGCAGGTTTGACGACATAATGGCCGGTATCGTTGTCGGCCTGATTATTCCGGCAGGCTGGTATGTCACCGGGGTCATTGGTTTTGATGACTTCGAGCCGGTGCGATTCGAGTCCTATACTTTCGTGGCGCCCGTCGGTGAAAGCCTGCAGTACCTGATGACCTATACCGGATCCACGATCAACTTCGGGGTTGCCGCGGTGGCGGGCGTTATCCTGGGTTCTTTCCTTTACGCGGTCCTCACGCGCAAATTCCAGGTTGAAACATTCATCGTGCGCGGTGACATGGTCCGCCACATCCTGGGCGGAATACTCATGGGTTTCGGCGGGGTCCTGGCCCTGGGCTGCACCGTTGGACAAGGCATCACAGGCATGTCAACGCTTGCGCTTGGCTCGTTAATGGCCCTGGTAAGCATCGTCTTTGGCAGCGCATTGACCATGAAAGTCGAATATTACCTGCTGGACGATGTAGGATTTTTCACAGCCTTGCGTCATGCATTGGCGGATATGAGACTGATGCCCGCAGCGGTAAGCTCCGAAAAATAACCTTTCCATTTGGAAAGACGATAACTCGAGGGTGTGGCGTCATATGTTCGAGCTCGGTAGCCGCCAGATATCGATTAACATCGTGACGGACCTTCAGCGATGATTTCACCGCTGGGTTTATGCGTCATTCTAACCTGTTTAATTTTAGCCATTATCGACTCCGGCTAGCGGGAAACTTCGACACGGATCTCCTCTATTTCCTTGGTAAGAAAATACCCAATGACCGTACGGATCAATACCAGAGCCCCGACGATGATCATGTCATCCATCGATCGACTGACGATTGTGTGCAACAGATCGGAAATAATAAGCAGTTCAAGGGCGAATACCAGTTTCACACCCAGATCGCAGCGCACTATTTGCAACTGCATTATGCGCTCGGCCCGTTCAGCACGGATTGCAATTTGAATATAGGAGAACATGGCGCCGGCAAATGCCAACACCATGACTAACGCTGCTGAAACATCGATGATAATTTCAAGCCATTCAAAAATACTGTGTAACAGGTGCATTTGTTACGCTCCTCAGACCAATTGTGCATCACAAATGATTTCAACGAGCGCCGGGCCATCATATGCCAGTGCCTCGTTGATGGCGGCCTCAAGCTCATCCGCACGGGTGACTTTGATGCCCTTGCCGCCACATAAATCGGCGAATGCCGCGAAGCTTGGGTTGTGCAGATCGGTCGCCCAAACCGGCCACTCTCCGGCACGCTGTTCTTTGGATATCTTGCCCAGTTCCGAGTTATTGAGCAGGATGTGTGTGATGTCCATCTTGTATTTCACGGCGGTGGTGAAGTCGCCCATGTACTGGCCAAAACCACCGTCACCGCTGATTGAAATTACTTTTCGTCCCCGGTATTCGTCCAGATCCTGCGTTGCCGCCCAGGCGCCCATCGCTGCGCAGAAAGCAAACCCTATCGAGCCAAGATAGCCGGACATCATGATCCGCTGACCCTGACTTTCAAAATAGCGCCCAAAAGAGTACGTGTTGTTGCCAACGTCAACCGCGATAACGGCATCAGCAGGCGCACACATGGTCAATGCAGCGAATATGGAGGCTGAATTGACACCCTTGCCGCGGTCGTCCGTGGCGCGGCTCTTCTTTTCTTCGCGCCAGATCGCCCAGCGCTCTTCGAGTTCCGGCCGTTGATCAACCGTGTGGGCGGTGCCCGAAAGTTCGGTGGCCAAACGTTTTGCGGTCACCCCGATTTCACCCCAGACTGGAACGGTGACGGGGTGAAATTTACCCAACTGCATGCGGTCAAAATCAACCTGGATGGTGGGTCGTTTCTCGGTGATGCCAGTATGATTGGAAAACGAGGCGCCCAGGGCCAGGATCAAGTCACATTCATTCATGAACCAACTGGCCAGCATGGTACCGGAACGCCCCAGTACCCCGCCTGCCAAGGGGTGACTATCAGCGATCTGGCCCTTGGCTTTAAAAGTTGTAAGAATCGGCGCATTGAGTTGCTCCGCCATTTCAATGACCTGGTCCATCGCGTCCCTTGCACCGTAACCGACGATCACTATCGGGCGTTTTGATTCACCTATCAGGGACAAAGCCTCTTTCAGCACCCCCTCATCGGGGGCCATTTTTGTCACTGAAACCCTGCCCTCCGGCCCGGAAGCGGTGGCGTCAGGCGCAGCCAGGGTTTGTACGTTGTCGGGAAAGATCAGGTGCGCCACGTCCCGTTCGACGATGGCGGTTTTGCATGCAAGCGTCATGAGCTCAGCATGTTTTGAACTGTTTAATACCGTTTGACTGTAGCGGGTCACCGGCGCAAATGCGGCACTCAGGTCAATATCCTGAAAAGCGCCGGGGCCAAATACCTGGACCTGAACCTGCCCGGTCAACGCCAGCAGTGGCGCCCGGTCAACCTTGGCATCCCATAATCCGGTCATTAAATTCGTTGCACCGGGCCCGGCAATGGTCAGGCAGGCCGCGGGTTTACCGGTAAGCTTGGCATAACCAGAGCAGGCAAACGCAGCGGCGCCTTCGTGACGAACCCCAAAAAAAGTCAAACGGCCTTTCTCTTCCTGCCGGCGAATAGCATCCGACAGGCCCAGGTTGGAGTGCCCGACGATGCCAAACACCGACGTCACACCCCAGTTGGTCATGGTTTCCACCATCACATCAGTAACCGTTGTCACATGGGGTAGATCCTCTTCAATGCCGACGTATATCCCGTCTTCTCGCACCTCCACCGGAAACATCTGCTGTCCCGTGTCTTCATGCCCGCCTGGCGGTAATCCGGTTTTCGGGTCAAAATCCCATCCATGCCAGGGGCAGCGCAACATGCAAGAGCCATCCTTGCCGGACTCAATAGAACCCTCGCCCAGCGGACCACCCTGGTGCGGGCACCGGTTTTCCATCGCGAAGTAGTTGCCATCGATATGTGTCAGCGCCATTGAGTGGATGCTGGCAGTAACCGTTTTAACGCGGCCTTCGGGTAATTCCTGCAGTTCAGCAACTTTGTACCAATTCAGTTGTTTGTTCTGGGCATTCAATTCAGGCGTCCTCTGTAAGGGTTTACTAAATATGTTTGCGGCCGGCAGTCAACAGGCCATTCCACAAGTCTAAGAGGTGATCGGTGGGGTTTGCATTTTCCAGCAGGGATCGGTACGGCAATACAGCACCACTAAAACCCTCAGTATGCCATTTCGTGCCATGCGGCAGTGAAAGGCCCGGAAATGCTTCCGGTAACGGGTATGCCGTTATATAAAAGTAAGGCTCGGGAATACCCTCATCACCGAAGGTGAAACCGAAGTTCATGCTCTTATCAGAGTACTCCTCATCTTCGGGGTCCTGGCCGGCAACCTTTGCGCCTGGCAGCCATAACATCCCCAGATCAAAATGATGCGGCCAAATTTGGACAGGGCTGGTCTCTTCACGAATACTGGCCTGAAAAGTTGACATGGCAGCGTTCACTGACCGTAGCGCGCCGCCCAGGGTTTCGGCGAATTCCACCGAGTAAGCCGGTGTCGCCTGGGCATCACGTTCCCGGCCTTTGTCGGCCGGAATTAATTCGGAGTCAATACCGTTATCAATCAAAAAACTCTGTACTATTTCTGCAAGCTCTTTGGCCGGCCGGCCTGCCAATGGTTCACTCAACTCTTGCCCACTGGTTACGCGTCCCCGTAACCGGTCCTGCCCCAGTTCAAGTTCAAGTTCAAAGTCAATTCCCGCTTGAACCAGGCCAGTGCTTATGCCCCCTATCGAAGGCTTGACGGTCAGTTGCCACCAGTGCTTGCGTCGCGGCAGGCTGGAGCCCAGCCAGTCGCCTAAAACCTGGGTGTAGGCATGAACGGCGTTGAGTGTAGGACCAATTGCGGTGGCATCCAGATTGGGAAACGCTGGTTCTGTCATGAAACCCCACCATATGCGACCCCGGTGAGCTGCGCCATGTCGCTCTTGAAGGTAGTGAGATCACGATGTTAAATTCGTTCAGGTGCCGGTGTCCGGCCGCGCGCGCCATGACACCCATTAGCTCAACGGCTGCCGAAAAGAAGCGTGCCAGTCTCTCGGCAGCGAGATCAACCGGCAGGCGGTCACGCAGGTGTTGTTTCTGAGTGGCGATACCCACCGGACAGTTATTGGTGTGACAGGCGCGCATTCCCAGGCAACCAATAGCCTGGATGGCAGAGTTTGATATGGCAACCCCGTCAGCGCCCAGGGCCATCGCCTTGGCAAAATCAGCCGGGGTCCGTAAACCGCCCGTGGTGATCAACGTTATCCCGGTCGCATTGCAGTTGTCCAGGTGACGCCGTGCCCTGGCCAGGGCTGGAATCGTCGGTACCGAAATATTGTCCCGGAAGATCAGTGGTGCTGCGCCGGTGCCGCCACCGCGCCCATCAAGAATAATGTAATCGACACCAATTTCCAGGGCAGCATCGATATCTTTCTCAATGTGTTGCGCGGACAGTTTGAAACCCACCGGTATTCCACCGGTCTTTTCACGCACTTCCGCTGCAAAATCCTTGTATTGGCTTAATTTCGTCCAATCCGGAAAACGTGGGGGTGAGATTGCCGGTTGGCCTTCCGGTAATTCGCGAACCTCCGCGATTTTTCCAACCACTTTGGGCCCTGGTAAGTGCCCGCCGGTACCCGTTTTCGCGCCCTGGCCGCCTTTAAAATGGAATGCCTGGGTTTTCAGGACTTTATCCCAGGAAAAGCCGAAGCGTGCGGAGGCAAGCTCATAGAAATAACGGGAGTTTGCTTCTTGCTCCTCCGGCAACATGCCGCCTTCGCCCGAGCAAATTCCAGTGCCGGCGAGTTCTGCGCCCTTTGAAAGAGCCACTTTGGCCTCTTCGGACAATGCACCAAAACTCATGTCGGAGACGAACAGGGGAATATCCAGTTTGAGTGGTTTTTTCGCATTCGGCCCGATCACAAGATCCGTGCCGACCGGTTCGTCATCAAGAAGTGGTAGCTTGTGCAACTGGCCCATCACGAATTGCAGGTCATCCCACTTGGGCAGGCTGTCCCGCGGCACCCCCATGGCGGCGGCCGGTCCGTGATGCCCGACTTTGCTGAGGCCCTCGTTAGCAAGCATGCGTATGAACTTGACATGCGGTTCATCAACCGTGCCTGTCGGGTCCTGGTAAAGCCCCTGGTAGGCATCACGCTGGTATGGCTGTGGGTGTTTATTCGCCCAGGCTGCGATCTCGTCCTCGTCAACCAGGACCTGACCACCCTCTACCCAGGCGTTGAATTTAGGCAGCGTTTCGTTGTTGTTGTATTGAGAGACTCCGGAGTCGAGGCGATAGTCCCATCCGTGCACACCGCAAATCAGGTTGTTGCCGTCGACCGAACCATCTGCCATCAGCGCACCCCGATGCGCACATCGTCCGTACAAAACACTCACTTCATCGTCAAATCGGACAATAACCAGGTCGACGTCAGCAACCAGTGCATAGGCCGGCTTGCGGTCCTCCAGTTCATTCCAGTTTTTTATTGCGATTTTGCTCATTGAATTATCCCATGGGTATTTAATGTGAAAGTTCCGTAGACCGGTCGAATCTCTTGCCGATTGCAATTCCGGGCACCGGGCTATGGGCTACAGTTGCAGCGCCCGAAAATCGAGCCGCCCATCTTTCATTGGTGGGCACCAGAAGTAACTTCCGCTTACCGGGCGAGTGAACTGGAACAGCGCGTCGCTTATGCCATCCTCGTCCCCAATCATTCGCGCAAGTTGCGCTTCGAAAGCATCGAATGATTTTCCGAACGTGACGAAAAACAGGCCGCCCTCGGCTTCAGGAATGCTCCAGGGCATGGAACGTCGCAACATAAATGCCTCGGGGTCGAAACTCTCCTGCGCCGTTCGTTTTACATGAGCTGATTCGGGTGCGTCCTCAAGTTCGACGTTGTCGCTTAGCCGCCGGCCTATACTGTTGTCAGCTTCGCTTGTCGTCAAAGCGGCAAACGCGTTGAAATCGTGCAGCCATTGCTGTGTAGCAACAAAGCTCGACCCGTCAAGCCCAAGTCCTGCACCACTCAAAAAGCCCGCATCTATCGCTTCCTGGCCAGTCGGGTTTTCCGTGCCGTCCTCATAGCCGGTCAGGTCCTGACCCGCTCCGTATTTGAAGGTATCGATACAGTCACTCTGTACGAAGTCCTCACCGAGTAGAGCATTGACATGCCGTGAGCGGTGCAGCAAATCGCCAGGATCGTCACCCCGCAGCCAGCACATGAGCGCTGCCGGCGTGGATGGGATGTCAATGTCCGCTTTGGACCGTGCCGTGAAACAGCTCAGACCGGGTATTTCAGCCCCGAGTTTGAGGGTCAGCGATTGTCCGAGGCCGACAACGATTTCCACACCGTCGACGATATCCGCGAGTCGCTGTAAGCAATCTGCTGTATTACAACCGGGTGCTTGATCGAAAAACAGGTATTTCGCATGTTGAGGGATTGATTCAAGTATGCCCGGTTGACTGTTTTTCATGGCTTTGCTTTCCCTCTGAGATAATCCTTATCGGTTGTGCACAAACGCATCAAAGCACGTTATTCGCAACAGCACAACTGATGTTTCTGGGCCGCCCGTCGACCAGTTCTGACATCATTCGGATCATTAGTACCGGAAGTAAACCTGGGGGCCCGGAGCGCCCGCTGATCCATGAAAATCTGAATTTTTGGGGCATGCCCACCGGCTACCCCGGCAAATCCGACTGAGTAAACATCCAAACCGGGCTTCAATCAGCAATGCTGGCGCCCGGTTCCCCACGTGTGTCATTCACGTCTCGTTAAATTTGATTGACGGTTTCATATGAATAGTTCGCAAGCGGGCGGATATGAGACTGATGCCCACCCACGTTCGCCCATAAAATCCTATAAACTGGAAATTCCTAACTTAAGTCAAGTAACCTTCCCACGTGGATTTGATACAGTGATCATCAAATAACAATACATCCTTTGGGCAGAGAAACGGAGTTTTGTAATGAAAACACTTTTTATGAAAATAACCTTTTTGACCATCCTGTTCGTCGTCAGCGTTTCAATTCCCATGACACTTTTGCAAGCCGAAGAGGTTGATTTTTCCTGCATGAGTCACCTGGTCAAGGGAAAAACCCAGGTCAGCGAACATTACAAGGAATTCGATATCGTTCTGGAGAACCGTTGCCCGGGTACCGTTTACTGGTCGATGTGCATCGAACGAATGGATCCATGGACAAATAAAATCCAGGTGGGACTCAACCCTTCGGGCAAGATTGAGATGCATAAGAAATCCAAGGTTAACCTGCAAGCGAAAAGGCTTTGGGACGAATCCCAAGAGCGCCATTCTTTCCAGGAGTTCTATGTGAGTATCGGGTACGCCTTAAAGCCACCTGCAACCGCACAATGTGTCGCCAGCGGATGTGAATCAAAGAAGCGCAGCCTGAGAAAGATTTTCAGGAAGAATGACCAGGACTGGCACAAGGCAAAAACGGCTCTGGCGGCCCGAATGGCAACTGAGTGCCCTCAATCGAGTTGGGATGGCAGCACACAGGAAGCCTGCGAGGCCGAACTCCGTAAAGCCAGCCAGGCCCAAATGGACGAGTATGCACAAAAAGAAAAGGATTTGAAGGACAAGA
>PVMK01160523.1_pt1 | contig 12127 bp, 12 predicted proteins | sample 1853481 | NCBI WGS metagenome assembly PVMK01 (sample SAMN08533507, study PRJNA380276) | Marine sediment metagenome, whole genome shotgun sequencing project. | reverse complement strand
CACCTGAATTGCGCGAGGATTGATTCTCACCTCTTGTAATCCCGGGATTTTTTTCAAACACATAGATGTCTTTGCGGGTTTTGGCCAGCTCCAGGGCCACGCAGCAGCCAATGATACCGCCTCCGATAATCGCTATATTTATTTTCTCGCTCATAAGAATAACCGGTTGTTGTTGAGATTATTTATCCGCAGATTACGCAGATTAACGCAGATTTAAAAAATTATATTAAGAGCTATTCTTATAATTGCAGAGATAGCAATAGTTGCGAATAATCTAAATCCTGTAGAAAAATATCTGTGTTTCTTTAACCTAGTTTGTAATCTGTGTAATCTGCGTAATCTGCGGATAAATATTTCTGTACTTTTTAACCTGGTTTTAATCTATGTAAGCGGGAGAGTGAAGCAATCTTTTGCTTAATTTCACCGAGAATTGCTGATATTTCATAGATTATCTTGATTCCAGGCGCAAGAACCTTCTATACTAGTGGAGCGCTTTCGAATTAATATTTCAATTTTGCCTTTAATAAATTCTCAGCCCGTTTAATCGGTTTCAGGTTTCGGGTGTCAGGTGTCAGGGCACTACACGTCATACCGAAACCTGAAATCTCTCTGGGACTACTTCCAGCCCATAGGCTTCAAGGCCAACGATAGGTCCTGCGGCCCAAAGACTGACACCTGACACCTGAACACTGAAACCTTGAAACGTTATAGCTCTCAAAATATGATCACCCGACATCAAATTTACTTTCAAGATTCCAGAAATATGGCAGCCCTGGCGCCCGACAGCGTGGATCTGGTGGTCACCTCTCCCCCCTACCCCATGATTGAAATGTGGGATGCCATGTTTGTCGATCAAAATGCTGAAATCGGCAATGCCTTGCATAAAGGCGACGGACCGCTGGCCTTTGAACTGATGCACAAACAACTGGACGCCGTGTGGCAGGAAGTCCGGCGCATATTAAAAGAAGGCGGTATCGCCTGCCTTAATGTTGGAGATGCGACCCGCACAATTAACAGCCGTTTTAGGCTGTATCCGAATCATTCCAGAATTTTAAATCAGTTTCTAAAGCTGGGTTTTCAGGCCCTGCCCGCGATTTTATGGCGCAAGCAGACCAACGCTCCCAATAAATTTATGGGATCCGGCATGCTGCCGCCCGGCGCCTATGTCACCCTGGAACATGAATACATCCTGATTTTGCGTAAAGGTCCCAAACGCGAGTTTAATCTGGATACCGAAAAGCAAAATCGGCGCCAAAGTGCTTTTTTCTGGGAAGAACGCAATGCCTGGTTTTCCGATGTATGGATGGATGTTAAAGGCACCTCCCAACACCTGGGCGACCGTGCCGCCCGGCTGCGCAGCGCCGCCTTTCCTTTTGAGGTCCCCTACCGTTTGGTCAACATGTTTTCAGTGAAGGGCGATGTCGTGGTGGATCCGTTTTTGGGCATAGGAACCACCATGTGGGCGGCGATGACCGCCGGGCGGAACTGCATCGGATATGAAATTGAAGGGGGACTCCGAGATGAGATCGATGTCATAAAACGTACAATATTACCCTTTGCCAACGAAAAAATTAAAAATCGGATTAGAAACCATTTGGATTATCTCGATGCCAATATCAACTCCAAAGGCGGGTTCAACTTTAAAAATGCGTATTATAACTTTGCGGTCAAGGCGCGCCAGGAGACAGAGATTCTTTTAAATCCCTTAATGACGATCGAAACAACTGCTAAAAATTCTTTCGAAATTACTTATTCTGATAAACCCCATCGTTTACGGGTGACTGACAAACATAAACCCGATAATCCTCAAGCCAAATCATCTATTCCACAAAAGGAAACACCGTCAAAAAAGATGCGTCGATCCGTTCAACGAGATTTATGGTAGCTACCGTTGCAGCAACCTTTTTAAGCGTCTTCGGGCTCGAATGATGCCAATGCGCCCTTTCAAATTAAACGCCACCAGCGCCAGGGGCAGTACTCTTTCGATGACCGGCGTCAGGTAGCACAGCCGGATCAGTTCCAGATACAGTTGCTGCATATTGGCGCTTGGATTCGGATTTGGGCCCCGGCCTGCTCAAATTTCCAGCGGCGGGCCAGCCTGGCGGCCGCTGCTTTTCCTTCCCGCATGGTCAGCGTTGCATTAAACGGTCCCGCCGGTTCATAGGGTATGGTTTTATGATTGGCCAGGGATTTGACCGCCGCCTGTGCCAGGGCTGAGCGCCAGGTACTGGAATCAAAGTTTTCCGGGCCGCGGGATTTATCAATTGGAAAGCAATTGATGTTTTCAATGACAGCGGCTGCCTGCTTACAGGCCACCGGGCAGCCGGAAAAAAAGATCGGACGGATTTTCCACGGTGCCAGGGATGCGGCAAACAACTCGATTTCAGCCAGCAAGCGGTGGTTGACCTCCAGGCGGGCAATACGGGAGGTTAAAGTGTGAGCCAGAAATCCATCGGATCCCGAAGCCGCATGCATCCCCAAAAACATAACCGCCTCAGCATCCTGTGGATTTCCGATACCGAAAATGGGGCCTCGCCGGTAGCCGGATATCAGGGCCGCCCGGGAATCGATCAGCTCCGGGAACATATTGTAGCCGCTGCGGTGAAAATCCTTGATGGTAATGGTCTTTACCCCGGCATCAAAAAGGGCACTGACGACCCGGTTTAGATCCCGGCTCATTTCAAGGCAGGCCTGACACCATTCGTCGGTTAAAAAAGCGGATGCCGTATAGCTCCAGCAGCCCGAGCTGCCTTCAAGATCTGCGATGATCAATATGCGGGTATATGGGCTCATGCGCGAGTTGACAGGGATTGGATGCGTTGCAAGACGGGCGGATGAGAATAATTTAAAAACACGTAAAACGGATGAGGCGTCAGATTCGATAGATTGTCAACCGAAAGCTTCTTCAAAGCCGCCACCATCGAGCCGGGGTCCTTTGTGGTTTCGGCTGCAAATTGATCGGCAGCGGTTTCGTTTTTGCGCGACAGGATCTGCATTAAAATTCCGACAAAAAAATCAATCGGCGTGTATAACATGGCAAAAAAGAGCATACCGGCATAGACGGACTGCTGCGGCATATAAAAGGCCTCAAAAAGACCCGGATAGGCAATGAAATGCGACAACAGAAACAGCATCAGTCCGGTTTGCAGAATGCCCAGAATAAGCGCTCTGGCGAATGTGTTTTTTCTTGTAATGCCCCATCTCGTGGGCCAGTACCGCGACCAGTTCGTTAGTCGTGTGCTGCTGTATCAGGGTGTCAAACAATACAATTCGTCTGTGTTTGCCGAAACCGGTAAAAAAGGCATTTGATTTGGATGATCGCCGGGAACCGTCCATCTGATAGACATTCTGCAGCGGGAAATTGATGGCGTTTGCATACGCTAAAATGGCCGACTTGAGTTCGCCCTTCCTCCAGGGGTGTGAACTTGTTAAACAGGGGCATAATCCATGTGGGGGCCACAAACTGAACCACCAGCATATAAAGCGTTATGCCGATCCAGCAGTACCACCACGCATAGGGGCCGGCGTATTGAAAAAATGCCAGAATGGCGGCCAGCAGCGGTGTGCCCAGCAAAAGCGCCAGCAGCAGGCCTTTGAGCAAATCCAGGGCATAGGTCGATTGGGTGGTTTTGTTGAAACCGAAGCGCTCTTCAATGACAAAGGTGGCATACACGCTGAAAGGCAGCGCTAAAACCGACTTTTAAACAGCATCAAGCCCCCCACATATATCAGGCCGCTTAAAACCGGCCCGAGTTCAAAAGCGCGCAGCCCATTTGTCCAGCAAAGGAAATCCTCCGGCAAACCAGAATACAAGAATCAGGCAGAGGTTAAAGGCGGAGGTGATCCAGCCAAATTGCGTATTGGTCTTCAGGTATTGCTGGGATTTACGATACCGCTCCGGATCGTAAACTCCCTCAAACGCCCGGGGCAGTTCGTTTCTGAGGTGTTTGAGGTTGAGCCCGTCGGCTGCGAGGTTCAAAATGAAATCAACACCGATGGTGCAGAGAATGATAATGGCAATAAAGTTCATTGGCAGTCCTTAGAAGTGGTTTCAAAACCTCAGATCAGGTTCAAGGGTAAGGCGTCCCGCGAATTGAAAACGGAGCGTACACGTAAATACGTGAGTATTTCAATTTGCGGGGCAACACAGCCATTGGGCATCAGATGGGATTTTGAAACCACTTCTGGAGCAGGATTCGACTCGTCTTTGATGCTGCAGGTCGGTTAATGTTTTGATGGACGCCGTTTGACATTATTTTGCAGCATAAAATTTGCCAGAGCGTTGAACGTTTGAGCGCCAACAAGCGTTTGCCCGTTCATTAAAAAAGTGGGTACGGCTGTCACCCTGGATCCATAAGCGCGGGTCCAATCGATGTCAACGGCTTCCTTAAAGGTTCGGGCCGCAAGCATATTGTGAGCCTCCGCGGCATCAAGTCCAACTGAGGTGGCGACATCAGCTAAAATATTGACATCCGCAATATTGCGACCGTCTGCGAAATAGGCCCTGAAAACGGCAGCATGATATGCATCGCCTTTTCCCATCTGTTCCGCCCATTTGCCCAGTTCCTGGGCCAGGCGGCTATTGTAAGTCATTTCCCGATCCCCAAACGGTAACGATAGATCCCGGGCAACTTGCTTTAAATGAGCGAGCATTGGGGGGATGTCGATATTGCGCCCCGAAAACAGATCTTCCAGCGTAAGGCCCTCCGATGGGGTGTCCGGATGAAGGGGAAAAGCAATCCATTGAGCCCGGATCTCAAATTCGCTCTGCAATCGTTCAACACGCCCGGTGATGAAATAGCACCAGGGTCAGATATAATCCGAAAAAATCTCTACCACGGGAATTTTCGACATGTTTCACCAAAATAAGCGAATAAAAATGGGTGGCCCCAAAGAACCACCCAGCAGAACAAGGTGATTGAAGGAGGTTCCAAACAACCACCTCGATTTTAACATAAGGTTGTGTTTAGATCTGTCAAGATTTGTTTATAGCGGTTGTCATAAATATGACAAACGCTCTAGAATCTTCGAGTGCATTTTCCACTATAGCGGTTATCAAAATTTGGTTCCGATAACCTGTCATTGCGAGGAGCCTAGCGACGAAGCAATCTTTTGGAAAACCTGAGGGATTGCTTCGCTTCGCTCGCAATGACTTTTGAAAGATTCTCTAAGTCAATCGAGATATATTTTTGACAATTACTCAAAAAAAAAGTGGCCCATGGGGAATGGGCCACTTAGATAGAGGAAAGTGTTAAGGGTTAAGTTGAAAAGTTAACCAATTAACAACTTCGCAGCTTTTGCTGCTTGCTTAGAGTATAATACCACCGTGTATCATGTCAAGATGAAAACGTCTCGGAATATCTATAACATATTAAAAACATGTAGCTGTTAGAGCGTTTGTCAGAATAACGTTCCGATAGCGGTAGTTTGTTGTGTCTTCTCAGGGTTGTCGATAACGTCCAATATGGCCTGATCCAAACGCTCTAATAATTTTTCTTCATTATAATATAGCGGTTGTCATGTTTGTAATAATTTTAAGCTGTTACACATGACATTTTCCCTTGTTAGCGAATCCGGCAAACGGAACATATTTATGACAACCGCTATAACGACACTTGATCTTTATGCCACCTACATGGATGAATGAAATTCTCCACAGCTGCCAAGGGCAATAATCATGTTTTTCAATTCGATGCAAAAAAGACCCAATATTCCAGTGTTCCATCTTTCCATCATTCCAATGGTGAGCGAAGCGAACTAAGCTCTGCCCTTAGCGATTGCTCGATACCTTGCCGGTATTTCGCCGAAATTCCACCCCGAAACCATTGTGACTCGACCAGATGACACTGGCATGGCGTTTGATCACATTGCCTTTTTTACGGTTGGGAATCGCCAACTGGAATTGTTGACCGACATCTAACCCGTCATTTTCATTGGTTTTAAAAAATACGCCCCCCAGGCTGATATTTTTGACTTCCCCAGGGATAGATCTGATTTTGAACCGCATATTTTATATATAAAGAACAGGATTTTCGTGGATAACGGCGGGACTCGATTCCTCTTTCTATGGGTCGGTCCAATGGATCTCTGCCTAAAAACCGAACTCCGTAACCATAGTAAAAAGAGGATTCTTTTAAGGGTTTGCGCCATTTAATTTCGGCGTGATAGCGTTCATAAACATCCGGATCCGGTGTATAGGGGGAATCGGGAATTCCGATATAGATATCGGTCCCGGGGGCTAGAAAGTGGTCGGTTTCAAAATAAAGCCCGAAGTCGCTGTAGTTAAACATTCGGGCTCCCTGCAGCATACCAAATTTGGCATCCTCAAGAACAATTGGCGCCTGGTAGTCAAAGCGGGTATTGTCTCTTTTTTCCGGATTTGAATTCATCAAACCACCTCAAAGTGCTACGTGTTTATTTAACACCGTGAAATGGTAAAAATCAAGTTTTTATAGCGATTAATTTACAGGTTCCTTAAATTTATATTTTTCAAGAAGGTCGTGGATGGCTTCTTCAAGAAGATCATTTTGCCGTTTTTCCAGTTGAGCGGCCAGGATTCTGATTTCCTTGATTAAATTAGCATCCAGGGTGGTGTTATACATCTTTCTTTTAGCCATATTCACTATTTTCACTCACCTGTTAAACGGTTAACAGCTTGCATGCCATGGCTGTCGAATTTGACTGCTTGCCTCGCCGAAAATCAATGGTCGCAGCGATATGCAACCGCAGCTGAACCCACCCGATAATCATATACCCAGACGATATGGGTGGCCCCCAGATTGCCGGCTCGTTCCAGGACTCGATCCTGATGTTCAGCAGGTCGATAATTGTCTAAAGGCCTGCCCGGATCGGTAGTTTCAGAGATCGTTGCAACAATTTCACAGCCCTGTACCATAGATTCTTCGGCAACTTTCACTGCCGGAATGGTTTTGGTACATGCGGCGATAAATAGTACGCTGATGATCCAAAGCATTTTTTTCATTTGAAAAATCGGGTCCTTGAAGTTTTTGATCACAGAAACCAACATTTTTTTCTGCTGTCCAGTTATGTTAATTATTGTAATATAAATAACAGTTTATGTCAAAATTTAAGTCGTATCCAAAGCTTAAAAATTTAAATATTATATGTAATAATAAATAGTTAAAATCTTTTAATAAATTCACCAATGGCCCTATGAACTTTTTGGGCACCCTCACCCAGCAAAATTCCATGGCGATCAAAATTAAAGAGCAAATACTCTTTTTCCGAAGTCCCGATCAGTTCAAAAATTTTGCGGGACCCTTTGGGATCCACAACTGGATCGCCGCGAGATTGGACAACCAGCGCCGGTACGTTTAAATCAGTTAATCGCGGCTCTAAATCATCCATGAGCCGATCGAGTTCTACCACCCCCGAAATCGGATTGCGCGAATAGTTAATATGAGGATTTTCAGGCTTGTTTTCCACAAATTCCTTTTTGGCCCCCACCTGCCGTGCTCTTTCCATCAAACGATTCCACATGTCCACCGCGGGTGCAAAGCGCGAAGAAAAATCTTTAAGCCGCAGGGGCGCCGAAACGGCAAAAACACCGGCTACCGCTTTAACCCGCACAGCAAGATCCAGAGCCAGGCCGGCTCCGGTTGAAAAACCACCAGCCACCACCCGTTTGCAAATATTGCTGATGATGGCGTACCCGTGATCGACGGAATTTCTCCAATCCAGATATGAGCGTGTTGCCAGGTCTTCCGGAGATGTTCCATGGCCCTTTAAACGCGGCACATAGACCCAAAAACCCAGCCGGCCTAAATATTCAGCCAGTTGTCTGACCTCTAAAGGCGCTGCCATATAACCGTGGGAAAGAACGATACCCAAATCCCTGGAGCGTCCTTTGATCAGAAAGGGCATGCCCACCGACATCGGTTTTGTTTCGCCTTCGACTTTAAATTCTTCATAATCTTTTTTGAATTCGATAACCGCTTGGTCTTTGAGGTAATTGGCAACCTTCCGTTTAATCCAGAAGCCGGGTTGAGAAGCCAGCCGGTTTACCGTGCGCTGTAGATCGGTCAACGGCTCAACGGCATTGGCCATCACCTCAATCGGATTATCAATCCGTGCCCGATGAAAATCATAGGGTGAAGAGAATTTCGAAGGATCTTTGACCAGTGTATTGTCTTTTTGGGTTATAATGCCCTTATCAAGGGCCACGGCCATAAAATCTTTGACTTTGTGGTAGCGGTCATCGGTCAGTAGATGCACCTGGTCTTCCTGTAGACTGCGGTGCCGGCAAAAGTCGGTTTTCTGCGGAATTTGGGTGGCCGCCAAAAAAACCCGTCTTCTTAAGTCCGATTCATCGATTTTTTTTGATCGCATCGCCCGCAGCATCGAGGCAAAGAGATGATCGTGATTCACGGTGGTCAGATTGTAAATGGCGCTCATATACCGTTGCATCAGTTTTAAGGCCTCGATCCGCATTCGGGTTCGCGAGGCTATGGGATCGTCAAAATTGATGCGCCGCTTGGCTGAAATATCCATATTAATCGGTGAGCATTGCAGGCACTCAAATATCTCAATGGGCTCCCCAAAGCGAACATCGATATCCACTCCGGAAAGAAGCATTGAGCCTTCGGTCATCAGTTCTTCAATGATGCGCTGCGGCAAATCATCCACCAGGCGGACCGCCAGGTTGCTTAAAATATTTTCGCGCACGCGGATCGGGTAGTAGGTCAGGTTTACCGGAACAATGTGGGTTGCACCATTAATCACCGGTTCAAGGTCCTGGATTTGAAACAGCTCCGCCAGATACTTGGCTTCATCGGAATTTTCGGCCGTCAATTTCCGTATGCGCTGGCGGTAAAATTCGGTCCTCAGCGCCAGTGTGGCCGCTCCGGTGTGGGGTGGGTGTTTGCCGCCGGCCGCTGAAATCATAAAGCGCCCTTTTTCGATTAATTTTTTGTTTTTGACCATGCGGCCTTCCGGAAAAATGATCCAGTTGGCCTCGCCGGTGAGCAAAGTTTTAACGATCAATCGGTCCCGGTCCGGATTTTTGGTGGAAAGCGCGCCCACCTTTTCCAGGTATGCGCCAAAGGCGCCTTTGAACAACTCGAATGCAGCCAGCGACCAGACGGGAATTTTGGTTAACCGAAAAATTATATAGGGCATCAGGAAAGTTTCAAGACGCGTAAAATGATTAATAACAAAAATACTGGACCCTGCGGGGATATTATTCTCACCGTGATAGGATATTTCGGCCTTGGATAGGTTGACAATCGTTTTTATGGCCAATCCGGTGCTTCGATATGCAAAACGGCTAAGCATACAGGGTATCCTTAAAACTTATTCCTGAAAATCAAGAGCTAAAATGGATGCCGGTTAATGGGCAATACCAGAGATCCGGGCCCGCATCACTCTCCCCGCGGCCCCATATATCCGGAAAGCCCTCCTCTATACAGGATTATAAGAAATAAATACTCTAAAATCAATAATTTGAGTATATATCAGCATGGATCATCGACAGCTTTTCGGGTGACCGATTAAATTACGCTGGAATACTGCCGGTATGCGGGGCGCCCCGGCAATTCTCTTTGAGATACCAGGGCGTTGAGATTATTTATCCGCAGATTACGCAGATTAACGCAGATTTAAAAAATTACCAATAATTTAGAAACTGCGTACTAAAGTAACGTTTTTAACCTATTGTAATCTGTGTAATCTGCGTAATCTGCGGATTATTTCTTTTGAGGCGACGAAGCAATCTTTTGCTTAATTTCACCGAGAATTACTGGGCGCCCCGCAGGAGTTGACAGGAACTTTAATTGGCAATAACTTAATACCTCAATATTGCATGAAAATAGATGATCTCGTAAAAAGTCAGAAAAGCAATCTTTTTACGAGTGTGTTTTGTATTTGGTTTTTAGTGTTTAGTATTCTAACATGCCGATATAGCATCATCTATTTCATACCAAACACCAAACACGAAACACCAAACACTTGATGAATTCGACTTTTTACGAATTCATCAACGTTCAATCAGGAAGAAAATGACAACGTTTAAAATCAGTACCCTGGGCTGCAAGGTGAATCAATTCGAATCCGGCGCTATCGCCAAGGAACTGGAATCTTGCGATTGGTTGCCGGCCGGCAACGGTAATGCGACCGAGATAACCATCATCAACACCTGCACGGTAACGCAAAAAGCCGCGATGCAGTCCCGCCAGGCCGTGCGCCAGGCCATCCGCGCCAATCCAAACTCCCGGATTGTCGTTACCGGCTGCTATGCCCAGACAGAGCCCAAAGCCTTTGAGAAAATCAACGGCGTTCATTATATTATCGGCAATGCGGACAAGCATCGCATCGGCGAAATCCTGGCGGCTGACGGAAATTCAGCGGACGATCAAACGATCGCTACCGTCAACGATATCCGACAATCACAGCAGCTAAAACCATCACCGATAACTGTCACCGGCAGCCGTACCCGCCCTTTTTTAAAAATACAGGACGGGTGCGATGCCTTTTGCACTTACTGTATCGTGCCGCATGCCCGAGGACCCAGCCGCAGCTTGCCCAAAGCGGATGTTCTGGAAGCGGTGAAGGCATTATCAGTCGCCGGATACCATGAAATGGTGCTAACCGGCATCCATCTGGGTCTCTACGGCCGTGAACTGATTCCTGAAACCAGTCTCTGTGAGTTGCTGGATCGCATTGACCGCTCAAAGTTAATTCAACGGGTGCGACTCAGTTCCATCGAGCCCCTTGAATTGACCGATGACCTTATTCAGCGTGTCGCCGACTCGACCCGTTTTTGCCGCCATTTCCATATCCCGCTGCAAAGCGGCGATGATCATATCTTAAAAAAGATGAAGCGGCCTTACAGCGCTGAAATTTTCCAGCAACGGGTTGCAAAAATCCGTAATCAAATTCCGGATGCGGCCATCGGCGTTGACACCCTGATCGGATTTCCGGGTGAAACCGATGCGGCTTTTAGGAACACTTACGAATTAATTCATGAACTGCCGATTACCTATCTGCATGTCTTTCCATTTTCAGCACGGCCGGGAACACCGGCTGCCAACTACCCGAATAAAGTTGCGGCGCAAGTGATTAAAAAAAGATGTGAACACATGCGCAGTCTGGGACAGGCCAAACGGCTTGATTTTTATCAACACTTTATCGGTAGAGAACTTGAGATTCTGGTAGAATCAACCCGGCATCCCGCAACCGGTTTATTAAAAGGCGTTTCTTCAAATTACATACCCGTTCTGATTGATGCCGATGATGATCAGATAAATAAACTTGTGACGGTTAGATTAACCGATCAAATTGACAATGCCTTAATAGGAACCATTATTGAAGGAAAAAATTGATGAGTGAAAAAATTGACTACAAAGAAGCGCTTGAACGACCCATCGCCGTATTTGAAACCAGTCTGGGAAATTTTGAAGCCGAACTTTACGCCAAAGAGTGTCCCGGAAACAGTCTGGAATTTCATCAACCTGGCAGAAGGCCGCCAGGAGACCGCCCGCGCAGGAAACTTTTATGACGGTCTCACCTTTCACCGTGTCATTGAAGGCTTTGTCCTTCAGGGCGGTTGTCCCCAGGGAACCGGAACCGGCGGCCCGGGATATCAGTTTGAGGATGAATTTGATGCCACATTGCGACATGACAGTGAGGGCATTCTTTCAATGGCCAACTCCGGACCCGGCACCAATGGCAGTCAGTTTTTTGTCACCCTGGCACCCACACCCCACCTGGACAACCGGCACTCCGTTTTTGGAAAAGTCATAAAAGGTTTGGATGTGGTTAACAAAATCGGATCTGTGCAAACCGGACCCGGTGACAGCCCGCTGGAACCGGTGACCATGACCCGGGTCCGTATTCAACGATAGAAGCGCAGGTTTCTCATTCCGGAAATGGATTGCGATCTCAATCGGTATGAACGTTATTAAAACCGATCAGTTTGACAACGTGCAAAAGATCCTGCTGGGATACAGCCCCATCGGTTCGCCGCTGATGTCGGTTTTTATGTATATTGCAATTTCTTGAAGACCTTTACGGTCACATCAGTGATCTTGCAGAAAAGGGGTTTTCTGAGAAGGCGGTGATTAAGGCGCTGGATCCCAAAAATGACCGCCGGGTAAAATGGGTAACCATG
>PVMK01145162.1_pt1 | contig 12127 bp, 12 predicted proteins | sample 1853481 | NCBI WGS metagenome assembly PVMK01 (sample SAMN08533507, study PRJNA380276) | Marine sediment metagenome, whole genome shotgun sequencing project. | reverse complement strand
ATCAAACTCAGCAGTCGAGGATTCTATGACCCACCTTCGCTTACTTTGCAGTATATCTGTCGGATTCTGCCTGTTTACCATCGGTTGTGGTACGGACAGCCTGAGCGGCGACAACGACGTCTTCGTGTGCCCCGGCGAGCTCCCGGCGGGCCCCACCTGCGAGGCGTTCTGCGAACGCGTGGTGGCCGACTGCAATGCCCTCAATGCGGTTACCCAAGAGTCGTGCATCCAAGGCTGCGAATGCACCCTGCTGGAGGCCCAAGCAATCTCGGATGAATGCGGGGAAGCGCAAGAGGACGGGTTTCTATGCACCAGTGAGCTCGACTGCCAGGACATATTCGAGTTTTTTTCGGCAACATCGCCCGATGACCTTCCGTGTCGCGACGACGTCATTGCGGCCTGCGAGGGTTAGTACACCATTGCGGCACGGAGCTGAACCGTCCACAGGTAACGGCCGCTCATGCCTGCATTCGTGAGGGCGTCGTATGGCTGCATGACGCCTACTTCGAGGTCGGTCCAGACTATGTCTTGCCCAATCCGCGCACGAAGGGCGACGTCAGCCTCCCAGCCGAGGAAGCACGCCGCCTTGAACCCGCACTTGGACTCCGACGCGAGCGTAGAGGAGCGGGTCGAGCTTGTGCGCCCAACCGACCAAGAACGTGGCGTGCGCCTCGAGCCCCGATATGATCTCGAACCGGAACTGCGGATAGAGGTACTTCGAGTTGCAGACGCTCCCGTTCGCGCCGAGCTCCTGCGCGCTGAGCACGCGCCAGCCTGTTCCAGCTCAACGAGTAGAGCGCTACTTGGTACATCAAGAGGCCGACCTTCACGTTGGTATTGAACCACGCGTCGTGAGGTCGTGTGTTGAAGAGGATGTTGTCGTCGCCAGACGCGAAGCCCCCCTCGACACGGAAGTCCCACTGGCCCGGGTCCTTGATGCCGATGCGGCCGAGGACGTTGTAGAGGTGGGCTGTACCACGGTTACAAGGGGCGGGTGGGCATCCACCCGTGAAGGCCAACCCGCCGCTGTGTCCGAGGATGGCGAAGAACTCACCTTCGAGAGTGAACGCGCGACCTTTGTCACCAACGGTGTGCTGCAACCGCACCGCAAGGTCCGGGATGGTGATGCGGCTCTCGGTCGACCGCTGCCATCGGTAGACCGTATAGAGACCTACAAAGAGCTCGTCATCCTCGCTCGTGCCGCTTTCCTCGTCGAACCAAGCGAGAACGCCCACGATCTCGCTGGTGCGCCGGTCGAGGTTCGTGAGGTACGCGAAAGGCGCCGTATAACGTGTATCGAACGTGCTGTAGAACGGCCTAAACTGCGGGTCCGTCGCAGCGCCATTGGCCACCGAAATCGTCGAGTCGACGACTGGATCCTGGCTGAGTCGGTCATAGACGAACGCGAAGATCAGCGGGGTCTGACGCGAGTCGCCGGTCGCGATCGCCCTGGCGAGGGTGATCGGCCGCGTGGCGAACAGGATGCGGTCGAAGGTCTCACCCCGAAGGAAGTCACCCCAATCGGCGAGGCCGTTACCGGCGTGCGTCAGAAGCCCGACGCCCCATTGGGACTCCATTCGGCCAACGCGAATCTGTCCGATCGGGACCAGGAACTCGATCCAAGCACGCTCGAGCTTCAGCGTTTCTTTGAGGTCGAAGCCATCCACTGTCGTTGCGGACTGGTCGACGGCAAATAGAGGCGTGCTGAATACGCGGGCGTTATCGCCGAAGACGACGTTGTCAAAACCGTCGACTGTGAATCGCAGGCGGGCGATCGGAAGGTCGGGGTTTGGGCCATACGTGATCTCGGGATCGATACGAAGACGCATCTGGCCGTAGTTGGCTTGGCCAGTCGCAAACTGGCCGGCGACGGGCGGCAGTGGGACGTTGCCGATCCAGTTGTATCGAGCGCGGTAGTAACCGTGCATCTTGAACTGCAAGGGGAATCATGTCTTCGCCCTCTTGGCGACGCTGTGCGCGGGTGCTCACACCGGAGGGCCGCCGCGCATTCTCTCTCGCTCGAACGCTTCGGTGCCGGCAGGGCTAGTCACCCCTGGCTGGTCCATCCCGCCTGGATCATCCATCATCGACGGAACAGCCGACGGCGGAGGAGGAGTGGCGGCGGCACCCTCGGTGCCGGGATGCAAGGTGACCTCGGTGTCGACCTTCGCGTCTTCCTCTTTCATCCAGGCTTCTTCGGTGTCCTCGTCCGGGACCTCCTTTTGCTGCTCGAGCCAATCCTCCTCGGTGGGGTCGCCTGTGCCCCCTTCGGGATCGACCGTCCCCGGCCTTTGTGCTGAGACCAGCCCGGTTGGCAACAAGGCCAACGTCAAGATGGCTACCGTGATCCAACTATTCTTCACGTCGCACCTCCACCTTCGCATCCTCGATCTTGGGGTCGCCCGGGAGAATGCACCGTCAAAGCCGCGTCTGTCTACCAAGATCTCACGGATCGACGCGTTCCGTGACGGATGCGAATTATCTGCGTTCGGCTGAACGATTGTACCCGAGGTCTTGTTGGCATATTTTCGCCGGTACCCCCCTTTTCACTTCGAGTCGCCTATCGTACCGTCGATGCCCCGGAGGAAGCGGCGAATGCTCAGAGCGATTTGGTGCATGGCGTCATGCATCATGGCGGCGTCGGTGTTTGGATCTGCCTGCAAGCCGGCCACCAAAGCCCCCGTTGAGCAATCTCGCCCCACAGGCACTGTCGAAATGCTCGACGAGATTTGCCGAAAGGTCGCTGGCGAGCCCCGCATCGAAGTCATCGATGAGCGCATCTTCGTCGCGCTTGGATACGACCTCGCCAATATCGTGTTGGTCCGCACCGACGAGGGGAACGTGATCATCGACACGGGGATGAGTCCGGCACGGTCACTGCCCCGCTAGAGAGGCGCTGATCGCAAAGGCCCCTGGAGACATCGTGGCTGTGATCTTCACGCACAGCCACATCGATCACGTTGGCGGGGCTAGCGTTTTCGCAAACGAGAGCACCCCGATCTGGGCAACCGACTCGCTGACCGAACATTTTTTGAAACAGTACGGTGAGTTCGCGAAGGCCGAAATGACCCGTGGGTCGCGACAGTTCGGCCAGCGCCTTTCGCTCACCCAGCTGCCTTGCTCCTCGCTTGGACGCCGCGTCAACATCGAAGCCGCCACCAAGACGGGCGCAATGCTGCCGAACAAGACGTTCTCCGGGCGGACGGCCTTCGCGGTGGGCGGACTCTCGTTCGAATTGGTCGAGGCCCATGGCGAGACCGCCGATCAACTCTTCGTCTACATCCCCGAGCTCAACGCCCTATTCCCCGGTGACAACTACTACGCGGCGTTTCCCAATCTCTACAGCATACGCGGGACGAGCCCTCGCCCGGTGAACGATTGGATCAAGTCCCTCGACGCGATGAGACGGTTTGCGCCCGAGCACCTCGTGCCGTCGCACACGACTCCGATCAGTGGTGTCGATGAGGTGCGGACAGCGCTGACGCGGTATCGCGACGGCATCCAATGGGTGCGCGACCGCGTCGTTCAGGGCGCGAACGACGGGTTGAGCCTCGACGAGCTCAGTCAGAGCATCGGACTGCCCGCGGCGCTCGCTGAAGACCGAGGCCTGGTTGAGCTCTACGGCCAGATCGATTGGTCGGCGCGAGCGATCTACACCAACAGGCTGGGCTGGTTCGATGGCCGACCGGAAACGCTCTATCCACTGAAAGTCGAGGACCGCGCGACCCGAATCCTCGCAATGATGGGCGGAAGTGATGCCGTGTGGACGGCCGCCAAAGAGGCCGTGAACCAAGGCGAGTATCAATGGGCGCTCGATCTCCTCGCCCTATTCCGGCAGGCCGACGGTATGACCCCCGAGCGAACCGAGCTCACCGCGACCGCCCTCGAGCAGCTGGGGCTGACGATTCCCAACACCAATGGCCGTGCTTACCTCCTACAGTCGGCCCTCGAGCTGCGCGAAGGCCAAGTGGAACCGACAGTGGTGCGCGAGGACACGCCGCTCCTCGACGCGACTCCACTGGCGTACTTCTTCGACGTCATGGCGACCAGGCTCATCCCAGAAGAAGCGGAGGGGGTTTACGAATCGGTACAAGTCGAGTTCACCGACGTCGACGAGCGGTATGTGCTCACGATCCGAAACGGAGTCGCCGAGGTCATCGAAGGGGAGCCACTACCGGGCACCCCGGAGCCAGTAGCGATTGCACGGACCGACTCGCACACCTGGCGCAGGCTCGCGTTAGGGATCACGTCTCCTGCAAAGGCCGTCGCCACGGGGAAATTCAAAGTCGAAGGCGGCGTGCTCGCGTTTCGCAAGTTCACCAACCGGTTCCGCAAGGACCTTTAGGGCTGTTGCGGGGGCTCGGGTTCCGCTGGTGGCTCGCCCTCAACCTCTGGCCCGAAGGTAGGCTGCGGGTCCGGTTGCGAGGGCTCGACGAGCTGAAGCGTCGTTTCGAACGTCCCTGTCGTGAGCCGGTACGTCTTGTCCGCGTACTTTAGATACCCGAACCCGTAGAGGAGTGACTGGCTTCCGAGCTCACCGACGATCTCGACGCGGTGCGTCGGAATGTATTTCATCGGGTCGAGCGCGAGGTGCATCAGGGACTCGGCGATTTCCCGGATCTGCGCTTGGTCCTCGAGACGAAGCACCTCGACGTCGGACGCCGGGGCATCCGCCGTGGCCGGTTTCCTCTGGTACACGACGACGCGCTCGAGCTTACCGAGCGGCGCCATCGATATGACCGCCGGCGGGTTCTTGATATCGGGAAGCAGTTGGGCAACCACCGGAGGCACCGCGCCCGGGGCGCACTTGTACGCGACGCCGCGCACGGTAGCCGTGGACGAGGAACCGTCGCCGTGGGCCATGGCGGGTTGCATATCATGCACGGCGGCCTTGCCGGTCCCATGGACGATTTCAGGCTCCCCCAACAGGATGTGGGTGGCGCCCATCTCCGCGGCCTGGTTTCGCGCCCTGTTGGTCGCGGATTCGACGATGACGCCCTTCTTGACGTAGCCGCCACCCGCGCCACCCCCGTGCGCGACCACCTCCCCGAGCTCCTCGCAACCAAGCGGCTCAGCATTGAGCAATGCCACGTCGGTTCCGTGACTGCTCAGCTGGGAGGCTTTGCAACCGGGTTGGAAGAGGATCATCAAGCCGAGCGTGAGCGCGCCGAACGAGGCGATTGTTCTACAAGCCGTGGGAAATCCAAGCATCATCATCATTCTCCGCCTGGAACACAATCCAACGACCGAGCTAAGTCAACCCGTCCCTCGGAGGGCCCAGATTTCCCTTGTGATCACCGCCCGAACGTGATTGCCTCCGAAGAATGCGAAGTATTCTCGTGTTGTTGTTCCTCGGCCTTCTCATCAGCGGCGATTCGTTCGCCAACGAGGCCGGAGCAGAAGCCGCCTACAAGCTGCGGGTCGCAACTCTTGCCCCAAGGCAATCTCCCATCGGCCAGGAGTACCAGAAGCTGAAGGCCGACCTGAGAGAAGCCACGAACGGCGAGGTTGCGCTGCAGATGTACTACGGCGGCGTAGCAGGCGACGAAAGCACGGTCGTGCGCAAGATGCGGGTCGGGCAGCTCGACGGTGCGCTGATCACCTCGGCCGGCTTGGGTGCGCTCGTGCGACCCGTACTCGTGTTGCAAGCGCCGGGGTTGATCGTCTCGTACCCGGGGCTGGCGCTCGTGCGTGAGGAGCTCGGCAAGGACTTCGAGGCGCTCTTTCTCAAAGCTGGCTATGAGCTCATCGCATGGGGCGACGCCGGACGAGTTCGGATGTTCTCGCAACACAGGATTCGCGAGCCGGCCGACCTGCGTCGTGCTCGCCCCTGGGCATGGCGTGACTCGGTCACGATGCAAGCGTTTCTCAAGGCCGCAGGCGCAAACGGTGTGCTGCTCGGTCTCCCCGAGGTCTATTCTGCGTTGCAGACCGGCATGATCGACACGCTGATCGCCTCTTCCTTCGCTGTGATGAGCTTCCAGTGGTTCACCAAGCTCAAGACGATGGCCAAGCAATCGAGCGGAATCGTGGTCGGTGCATTCATCCTCAAGAAAGAAAAGGTGGATGCACTACCCGACTCGGCTAAGGCCTTCCTCCGCAGCGGCGCGTACGAGTTTAACAGCCGGGAGATCGACGACGAAGCGACCAACAAGCTCCGGAAGCGTCTCAAGGTAACCAATCTCATCGCCTACGCGAACTCTTGGAAGGCCGTACAGTATCAGGCACGCTGGTCCCTCGCGGGGCGGGTCTACTCCGCGGCCCTGTTGACGCGGGTCGGCGAGATCGTTGGGCGAGAGTAAGAGGAGCTCAACGTCGTGTGTTGTGGGACGGGAGGCCCACGATCGTGCCGCCTCGTGTATTGAGTACAGTGGGTGGGCCTAAACCTAGCGGCCAGTAGGGGCCGCGGCCTTTGCCTCTCGGAGTAGCGACCGTGCGGCCCCTCAAGCCGATCGGCCAGTAGGGCCCATGGACCCGCGTCGCCAAGCTTGCACGCTGTGTCGGGTCACCACTGAAATGGAACGTGTTGAAGAAGCTGCGAACCCACACGCCGTGCGGGACAAAGAAGCCGGCGAAGAAGAGATGGCGCCCGCCGAAGAACGTCCACCGCGGAGGTACGAACACGTGACCGGGCTTGGGCGCAATGAAGCGACCGTCCACCCACGCGAAACCGTCCGCTCCTTGCGTCCAGTGGCCGCGCACCCAGATCGCACCCGCAAAGGGAGGGTCCCGCGGATCGGACAAGGGCACCAGGGGAGCAGGTGGCGCGTCGGCGACGACTACGATGGGCCCCGGCTCTCGGGCGACAACCACGCGCTGCCCGTTGACCAGCAGCAACCCGCCGGTGGTTAGCGTGACGAACGATGGCTCTTGCCCGTCAGCGCTCGGTGGCCCGACCGAGAAGGCGGCAGCAATGACGAGGGTTGCGGTGAGGAATCTCATCGGGCCCAGCAACCCTACGCGCCAGAGAGCCCGGCGTCACGCCCCCACCTGATCGAGCCCTCAGTCGGGGAGCGTCTGTTCGAACACGCGGACTGCGTTCTCGCCCATCACCTTGCGAATCTCGTCTTCGGTGAACCCCTCGTCGAGCAGCGCTTCCGCGATCAGAGCGAGGCCGGTCGTATCGAATGGGACCGGGACTGCGCCGTCGAAGTCGGAGCCAAGCGCAACGTGGTCGACGCCGACCAGATCCGCCGTGTAGCGGATCGCACGTGCAATCGCGGTGGCATCTTTGCCACACACGGCGGTGTCCCAGTAGCCGATCCCGATCACGCCACCGGTGGCGGCGATCCCCTCGAGTTGCTCGTCGCTCAGATTGCGATTGTTGTCGCACGTGCCCTTGACACCAGTGTGAGAGACGACGACCGGCCGAGTCACGATGGAGAGGGCATCGCTGATGAGCGCCGGGGACGCGTGCGCGAGATCGAGAATGATGCCGCGAGTCTCCATCTCCGCGATCATCTGGCGACCGAGCTCGGTGAGCCCACCCTTTTCGACCCCGTGCGCCGAGCCACCGATGTCGTTGTCGAAGAAATGAGTCGGAGCCATGATTCGCACGCCCGCATCGAACAGCTTGCCGACGTTCTTCACGTCGCCTTCGAGAGCGTGCGCTCCTTCGATGCCGATGATTCCGGCAACGACCTGGCGATTCTTCGCGCGATCCTGTCGGTACCGGCGGAGATCGCTCTTCGATTTGACCACCACGAGCTTACCGTTCGATCGCGCCGCGATCCCGTGCAGCCGCTCCGATTGAAAGAGGGCACGTTCGAGAAAGCTGTCCCACGTCTTACGTGGCCATCCTTGGGTCACAGCGAGCGCGGTGATCGCGTCGGAGTTGTCTTCGGTGCGGTCGATGTTCTGGCCATAGGGCGCCTTGCTGACGATGAAGAAGCACTGAATCCCTACGTTACCTTCGACCAAGCGCGGCACATCGATCGACCCGTGACTGAGCCGCTCGTTCAGGTCGCGGTCCCAAAGCAAGGGGTCACCATGCAGGTCGACGACGAAAAGGTCGCGGTAGAGCTTCTCGGCCTCGGGACTCGCCGTGTACGGAGGATCGTTGAGCACCCGATTCGAGACACGATCCACGATGATCGGGGCGAACAACAGGAGTGAGACCAGCAAGACCGCAAGAACCGCGGCGACTATGACGAGTGCCCGTTTCACCCGACCTCACCGTACACCACGCTAGGCGCCCTAGGCTATTGCTTTATGCTGACACAAGGTGGCGTTTCATCTCCTACCGGTAACCCTCATCGAGTGAACGAGCGCTTGGTCAGCGATCCGAAATACCCACATCGTGGTCGCGTCTTCTCGAAGCAAGAGGTGCTCGTCATCGGGCGTAATATTGATGTTCGTCGGGACGAAAGGCAGATCGACGCTCTGCACGCGGGCTGCCCACAAAGAGAGATCGTATAAGCCCCGGTCGATCAGAAAGACCCGTAACGAGTCGGAGGTGATCACGAACTGGTCAAGCCGTACGTCGGGCCCCGACACCGTGTGGATCTCCTTCGTAGCGGTGTTGAGGAGTCGCAACTTGCCATCTTCGTACCATGACGCCGAGTCGACGAGCACGAGGTTACCAGCCGGCGTCAACGCGTAACGCGGTAAGGTGTCGCCGATCGCCAGGGTTTCGAACTCGAGCGTCACGGTGTCGATGAACATGACATGATAGCGAACGTCGCTCACCGAAGGGATCTGCTCGGGGTCGTCGAATAAATCGGCGTCGATGTTGTCGCGGTCGAGGAACGCGATGGCCACGTTCCCTCGGGGCGCTACGGCCACGGGCCCGAAGCCCGGCAGGTTGCCCATCCAGCGTTCGTCGTCCAGATCAATGACCGAAACCGGGTCGCGACGACAGGTGGTTGGTGCAAGGAAGGCGAAACGTTCGTCTGGCGTGACCGCGACCTCGTCAGAGCAGTTCGGCACGGTAATGGTGTGCTTGTGGCCGCTCTCGAGGTCTATGAACGATACTTTCGTGCTCACGCGATCGTCCTTCCACGCATGAGCCATCGTAACCAGCGCTTTGGCATGAGCTTCGAGTAGATCCACGTCGACGATGTCGCGGTCAAAGAAGAACACCTTCCGGGCGGCGCCGTCACTGGTGTCCAATCGATCGATTCGGTCTTCGTATACGAGGAGCAGGTAACGGTCGTCGCTAGTGACCTTGAGTGTGGGGTAGTGCTGAAGCCCCGTGCGGCTCCAGCCTTGCGACGCTTCGATGGGATGCTGCCACGCCACCGAATCGGTAACGACGTCGTAAGCGTTGATGTACGCTTGGCCGTTTCGAGGCCCAACCCAACGCCATCGTCTTGATTGCCGGGAGTCCGTTGATTTTGGTTGGAGCCGCCTTCGAAGCAGGCGCTCATCGTCATGAGCACCGCAAGTGCAGGTATTGTTCTGTGTCGTCGCATTTCGTCCTCCTGCGCCCGACACATACGTAGACGAAGCAATCGGCATGCCAGGACGAAGAACGCCCCTAGGACTGGACAAACCAGTTCTCCGTGAGCCAGTTCACCCGGCGACTATGGCAAAGGCTTCACAGTGTGGAACGACGGCCACAGATCTGGCGTTACGACTTTTTCTGACCGAACGTGGGGCCGCCGTCTTCGAGATAGACCTCTTCTTCGGGGGTCGGCTTCCGGGAGAGGATCTCGTTGCGGTGCGGATAGCGGCCGAAACGCATGACGATGTCAGCGTGCATACGTGCATGCGACAGAAAGTCGGGATGATCTTCAACTCCGCAACGCGCGATCTCGTTCGAGAGCTCGCCGAACACGTCTAGACATTGGCGCGCCATGTTTGCGTCTTCTGCGTGGACCATGGGCATGTAGAAGAAGGAGCGCTCGATCAGGCGGAGGCCTTTGTCCTGACCACGATCGATTCCCTCGAGGCACGCCGACAATGCTCGTCCGTCCCCGGAAAATGCCGCAGGCTTCCCCCGGCCTAGGGTTCGCGTGAACTGGTCGAGAAGGATGACTAGCGCAAGGCGCCCCCGCGCGGTCTCGCCCCACTCGGAGAGGCCGCCTGCCAGAGCCTCGTCGACCAGATCGCCGAAGCGTTCGCGGATATCCGCGTCGATCGCTTCGCCACCCATCCACCAAAGCTGCTTCTTGTCCCTCGGAAAATCGAGCTCCTCCTCGAGCTCGCCGAACCAGTACTCGAGCACCGCTTCGAACGCTTCATCAGCGTGCGCCATGTCCGACATATATCACGCGTCGAATCGGCGTGCCGCCTCGATACCGTCCGCGACGCGTACGCGACTGAGAAGGAAGCCGCCGAGGAGGAACAGAAGCGTTAGCGACAGGATGCCATCTCGCTCGTCCGCGCCAGGGGATCACCATCGGCGTGAAGGCGATCATCAGTGGGCCGAAGATCGTGGCGAACTTGCCGACCATATTGAAGAACCCAAAGAACTCCGCCGTCTTGGAAGGTGGGACGAGGCGCGCGTAAAGAGAACGCGACAGGCTCTGCACGCCGCCCTGTACAAGCCCGATCGCAACGGCGAGCACGTAGAAGTCGGCCGCATCTTCGAGGAAGCGCCAGGCGTAGACTAGGGCGGCAAGGTAGACACCGAGGCCCAAGAGGATCGCGGGCTTGGGCCCGATCCTCTGGCCGAGCGCACCAAACGCCAGAGCCGCGGGAAAGGCGACGAACTGCGTCAAGAGCAACGCGGTGATCAGCGAGGCTTGCTCGAGTCCGAGCACACGATCACCGAAGAACACAGCCGTCTTGATCACCGTGTTCACGCCGTCGATGTAAATCCAATACCCCAAGAGGAAGAGCATCAAGACCTTGAAGCGCCGAATCTCTTTGAGGGTCTGCGCGAGCTGCCTGAAGCCCTCCCGCAGGGCTTCGAGCTTCGGTGCGCGATCCTCCGTCGGTGCCTCGTGGAGGAACAACATCAGCGGCACCGTGAACACGCCCCACCATACCGCAACGCTCAAGAACGATGCTTTGACGGCCGAGCTGGCACCCTCGAACCCGAACCACTCCGGCTTCAGGACCATGAGCACGTTCAGTGCGAACAGCAGCCCGCCCCCAATGTACCCAGCCGAGTATCCAAGCGCGGAGACGAGGTCGAGCTCCTTCTCCTCGGCGACATCGACGAGCATGGAGTCGTAGAACACGTTGGCGCCCGAGAACCCGACCGTGCCGAGCCCGTAGAGCACCAAGCCCATCCACCACTGACCGGCGTGCACCCAGGCGAGCGCCGCGGTCATGAGAATGCCGATGGCGGCAAAGGAGGCGAGAAACTTCTTCCGCGTGCCACCTCGGTCACCGACTGCACCGAGGATCGGTGCTGACACCGCAATCAGGACACTGGCCGCCGCGAGGGTGACGTTGAACCAGAACTGAGATTCCTCGGTGGTGATGTCCTGAGTGATCGCGCTGTAGAAGACAGGAAAGAACCCCGCCATGATCGTCGTCGCGAACGCCGAGTTCGCCCAATCATAGAATGCCCAGGCGACTACGGGTTTGCGCCTGAGCACGCTGCGCAGGCTTGCGGGTTCGGTCATGCCGCGAGGCTAGCACTGACGCGCACGCCGGCGGGGAAGACTACTGAACGACGATCTCGGTGCAGCAGCCGGTCAGGCAGAAGGCCCCCGAAGGACAAGCCGGATCGCCGGGCAGACCGCAAGCCTGCTTTCCGATCGGGCAGCGCAGACTGCCCCCGTCTCCACCCGTGCCGCCGCCGCCCATGCCACCACTTCCGCCAGCGCCAGGGAAGCAGTCTTCTGGGATGGTCGGCTTGCCTAGGCAGATCTCGCAGCGCTCACATGTGTTGAGACAACTCGCCGCCGGAGTGCACGGCTGGCAACGGTCCGGATCGGTCACCGTGGCGAACGTGCAGCCGTCTTCGGAACCGATGTAGACGTAGCCACCCTGGAGCTCCGGGAAGGTGCAGCATCCAAAGCAGTCGCAGCCATTGGGTGTCAGAGGCGTGCAGACCTGATTGCAGAGGTCCGATTGCGTGGGCAAGGGACAATCCATTCCGCCGAGCCTGTCTGGATCATAGAGACACTGCTCCTTCGGCTCCAACGGATCGCAGCTTCGATGCCAGTGGCAATCGTCGTTCCCCGCACCGTTGCCAAAGTCGAAGTAGCAGTCGGCCTTGCATTGCTCG
>PVMK01115497.1_pt1 | contig 12128 bp, 13 predicted proteins | sample 1853481 | NCBI WGS metagenome assembly PVMK01 (sample SAMN08533507, study PRJNA380276) | Marine sediment metagenome, whole genome shotgun sequencing project. | reverse complement strand
TCGCCAACATGCGGAAACGCTCTAGCCCTTGAGCATAATGGCGATGTTTACTCTTGCGATCACTACGTTGAGCCAGATTACTTGTTGGGAAACATCAAGGAGACCCACCTGATCGAACTCGTAGCTTCGGATTTTCAGAGGAAGTTTGGACGTGATAAGCTCGACACGCTTCCTCGTTACTGTATTGAGTGCGAAGTACGATTCGTTTGCCATGGGGGATGCCCAAAGAATCGCTTTACTCTTGCTCCAGATGGCGAGCCGGGACTTAATTATCTTTGCGCTGGATATCGTTCCTTTTTCAACCACATAGATCAGCCGATGCGCACGATGGCAAACTTATTGCGACAGGGCCACGCGCCAGCGATGATCATGGACCTGGGAGCTGATGGTGACAGTGCTGGAATTGATCGATTTAGGGACATCGGTCGAAATGATGATTGTCCATGCGGGAGCGGGCGTAAATTCAAGCTCTGTCACGGTCGGGCCGTAAAAAGTTATCCGGATGATATATAGCGGGACGGTCTACTACAGTTTCTGCCCAGCCTGGCAGCATTTGATCGCTTAACAGATAAATCGAAAAACCGTCAATTCTCAGATGCGATGCATGTCGCAAATGATCGAGAAAATTGTTAAACTAATAGTGTTCAGATAATCAAGAAAAGTGCTAGCTTGCGTGACATATCCAAATCAATCGTGCCTCGTTTCATCTCAGTTTCATGACTTTATTGGAGTTTTACCCATCGGGTGCAGAAAATGCTTCGAACCTATACTGCCGTAAAAGGCATAAGTTGTGTATCGGATAGATCCTGTTGCCGGTTCTTGTTCCAGCACAGTAAGTCGAGTCAGATAATTGGTGAGATATCGTGAAGTTTAACTGGAAAGTCGCTCTTATTCGGATTCCAATCAATGGTCTTGTTCTGGCTCTCACAGCTTTGATATTGCCATCAATGCATATTGAAGACGGGCTTGTTAGTTTCTTGATTCTAGGGTTGGTCTTCGGGTTTCTAAACGCATTCCTTCGGCCAGTTCTGCAGTTTTTTACTCTGGGATTAATCTTCGTGACAGGCGGCCTGATCTTGATCCTCATCAATGCAATATTGCTGTGGATATTGGAATTAATCCTGCCTGACAGGTTGGTCTTTGACAACATTATTTCGATATTCCTGGCTGCACTTCTAGTGGGCTTCTTCGTACTACTGTTGGAAAGTCTCTTTGGCGTAACTCCACCGATCATCGACCCGACCCTCATTGAAGCGAACGGGAGCTCAGAATGAAACGAAGGAGTCAGTTAGACCAGATACGCGAAAGTCTCCGCCTACAGCTAGTCTATAACACTTTCCTCAAATACGGCATGGACATCGCCTTTGATCGCGGTATTTTGGGTGCTTTCCGGCGCACGATGCAGCAAGCTCTGCACGATCCTCCATATGAGCTAGTGCCACTGAGCATCCCGGTCAAGTCCAGGCTACTTATAGAGGAGTTAGGGCCGACATATGTCAAAATGGGACAGATCGTCTCGAGCCGTTCAGAATCATTACCGACCGAATGGCAAGTAGAACTAACCAAATTGCAGAGCGACGTCCCACCATTCCCTTATGATGATGTGCGCGCGATTATCATAGAGGAATTTGGGCAACCTCCTGAGGAGATATATTCCGAGTTCAATCCGAATCCATTGGCCGCGGCCTCCACTGCTCAAGTCCATCGTGCCCGGTTGGATAGTGGTGAAGAGGTTGTCGTAAAAGTTCAGAGACCTGGAATTAGACATCAGGTAGATTCCGACCTGGGCATTATGATGAGCGCTTCGCGGGTGGTGGCACGACGATCTGAATACGCCAGAGATGTTGACCTCGTAGGCATGCTAGATGAATTTGGCACAAATATCGTGGCCGAACTTGATTACTTTGGCGAGATGTACAATGCCAAACGCCTGTCAAGAAGCATGGAAGATATTCCGTCGGTGCATATACCGTATGTCTATTCTGAACTGTCTACGTCGCGAGTACTTACAATCGAATTTATCAACGGGGTGAAAGTCACCGATATCGAAGCGATTGAAGCGGCGGGATTTGATCGAAAAGTACTGGCCGAGGCTGCGCTTCGCAGTCTATCAAAGCAATTATTTATCGATGGCTTCTTCCACGCAGACCCACATCCTGGAAATGTGTTGGTCGATCTGGATACCGGGGAATTGACCTATATCGACACTGGTATGGTCGGCGAGATAGAAGTTAACCAGCGAATTAGTCTCGTCAGTCTCCTGATGACAATACAACAGGGGGATGCCCAAGGGATGGCCCAGACCATGCTGTCGCTCAGCAAACCCTTCCGAGAGGTGGATGAAAAGGCGTATTATCGAGATTTCGAGCGTCGAATCGGCCGCTATCTGGAACCAGGATCTGGCGCCTCGATCTCTGAGGCGACAAGCCTCGCCTTCGCCCTATTACGAGATCACGGCCTGCAATTGGATCCTGAGCTAACCTTGGCCATCAAGGCCTTGATTCAGGTGGACGCTATTACGAGTCTCTTACATCCGGAATCGGGCATGGTTGCCATGGCTGAGACGATGGTCCGCGAATTAGCCTTAGAGCAGGTGACCAGTGAGAACGTAACAAATCTGCTTACCAAGCACGCCAGATTCACCCTGCGCGAGGCAATAAAACGAGCGCCAACACTTCAGGAGGCTACCATGAAGTGGTTGGAACAGTATGAGAAAGGCCGGTTCTCACTCGAGATCGATACAACGGATCTGAATAAGCAGCTGGACAAAATGAGGAGCACCATCTCCCTAATCGTCGTCGGGATGGTCTTGGCCGGAATGATAATAGGTTCGGCCGTTGCGGCAAGTTTCTTCAGCATGAGCGGAGATCTCGGAGGTTTCTTGCCGGCACTGGCCTTCGGCGGGTATACGATTGCCATGATTCTCTCCACGCTGATGGTATTGAATCTTCTATGGAGGCGGTGGCGCGGAAAGGGAGAGGAGTAACCTGAATTCAGTAGGCCCGTTGGAAGCGGCAGATTCGCGATCTGCTCGTTATTCGAATTAATTTTATCAGCCCTCACCAAGGTCTGGGCGGCAACCACTGCCACCTATGAACAAAGGGGAATCAGGACCAGGTGGCAATCGACCATTCGGTAATTAAGCGGTTTAGGCAATGAGTAGAGACAGCCAGGAGCAAACGGCAGCGAAAAACACTAGTAGCGCTGAAATCGCTCGATCTATAACCTGGCAGGGCAGTAAACAGGCATACTACACAGCTCGCCTTATGGTCGATCGCGATTTAGCCGACGATTTCCTGAGGGCCTATGCCTATTTTCGTTGGATGGACGATGTTATCGATGAATCGTCATCGTCGGATGATGAGCGCGCAGGATTTATCGAACGTCAGAGAGAGCTGATCGACCTATTGTACGATTCAAAAGAGCCCGACGGTTTGACGCAAGAAGAAGAGCTGCTTGCGGATCTGATAGGCAACGACCGATTCGCGGAAAGTGGCCTTCAATCATTTATTCGAAACATGTTTGCCATTATTGAATTTGATTCCTATCGAAAAGGCAGGCTGATAAGTAAGCAAGAATTGGATTGGTATACGGATCGGCTTGGCCGGTCGGTGACCGAAGGCATTCAATACTTTGTTGGCCATGGATATCCTTATCCGCACACACCCGATCGCTTACTTGCCGCGAAAGGAGCGCATATTATTCATCTTCTGCGAGATATGATTGAAGACACGGCCGCCGGATTTATTAATATCCCGAAGGAGTATTTGGACGAGCATGGAATCGGTCCGCTTGATGTTGAGAGTGAGCCATACCGCCAATGGGTAAAAGGCAGAGTGGAAACGGCCAAGGACTACTTTGAGAGAGGAAAACGTTATCTCGATTCTCTTGGTGTTCTTAGATGCAAGATCGCGGGTCACTGGTACTGCGCGAGATTTGAGGGAGTATTATCGACGATCGAGCGCGACGGCTATGTGCTTCGGGCCAGTTATAGCGAGCGGCGAAACATATCAACTTGGTTGGAAGTCGCCTGGCTAGGCGTATCAGTCCCGGTTCGTCATATCATGCCCTGAGCGACATACTTGCCCCATGCATATCGAGAACAATGATCCCACTCAGCCTGTCTCAATAGTGAATGTAGGAAACGAGCTCGGTCAGTCGGTCGCGAATCCAACCAGTGACATCAACAATCCGGCCGTCACCCTCGAGGCAGTGTTGATGCAGCCGCTCATCTTTTTCGCTATAATGCAATAGCGCTAGATTTTTTTAACCGACCTGGGTTGTTGGGACTGTTGTTAGTTCGGGTCATTCCCGCGGCTAATGGTGAATATATCGTACGACCTAGCAATTCACTTATACGCCAGACCTTGAGTGAAAATCGGGAAATGCGGAGATTCGAAGGCACTAAAGTCTAAGATAGATTCTTCACCGAACTAGTGGTGGCAGACCAAATGAAAAGTCGTCGGTTGCCTAGCACCATTATTTCTATCAACGCAGAATACTAAGGAGGAAAGGCAATGTCTTCTGATACGGCAAAGAGACCAGGGTTAGTTACCTTCTCTGGAGTGATAATGATTCTGTTAGGGTTCTTCGAGCTCGTAACAGCCATCGAACTCTTTCGCGAAGCTAGTTGGGCAAAAGATATGTCGGGAGGAATTTTTGGCGACCAGCTTTTGATCTGGGGCATTATTGACCTGGTCGTCGCCCTGGCTGCCTTCTACGCTGGTTACAGCATTTTCAAAGGTAATAACTTCGGCCGGTTAGCAGGTATTATTATCGCCTCGATCAGCGCTATTCGCTGGTTCGGGATGCTACCGTTTTTCCCCTGGATGACTATAGCCATTATTTCCATCGACATTTTAATCATCTATGGCCTGGTACAGCACTGGGAGTGGTTTGACAAAGATATCTAAAATCGAATAATTTTATACAACGCCAGCAGCGGTCGAGAATCAGGCCTTTGCGGGCCTATCATCTTAACGAGCATTGGAGAGATTGGAATAGCTGCGTGACTTACGTTACGCGGGATAGACAGAGTGAGGTAATAAACGATGGGTAATCTGTTTAGTTTTCTTACTGGTATTATTGTGGGAGTCGCCGTCGGCTTATTGTACGCTCCCAAGTCGGGCGAAGAATTAAGAGCCGAGATCAAAGCGGAGGCTGAGGTCGAGCTGCAAAAGCTTGAAGCCGAGTGGAATCGTAGAATGAAAGAGGTCAATGAATCCATTGAGACAACCCGAAAAGAAGTCATGACCTATATAGAGCGAGCCCAAGGTGCGTCTGAAGAAGAGAGCACGTCTGAAGAAGAGAGCACGTCTGAAGAAGAGAGCACGGCCGAAGAAGAGGCCTGATCATCCTTCAGTAGCATTCAGCACAACTGGTCAGACAATCGACTCAGATTCCTAGCAGTCAATTCACCTTATTTGAGTTGTATGTAATAGGCCACTGCATTTTGCAGTGGCTTTCGTTAATGCGTTCTTTTGCTCTCACCTTTGACGTTCGACAGCATTACCACATGGCGAAATCCGAAATCGCTGAGGATCGTCATCGGCCTTCAGAATCGGCTTCAAGCCCTCGGCGCCCGGTTGGCGCTGACGAATATCTGAGCCAGTATTAGCCCAGCCAATATTCGACCAATCCTTATGGTCGAATAACTCTGACCTGGTGATTTTTTAGAGATCCTTGTAAGTAACTTGTGTCGAACCATTCTGGAATGGTTCACTGTCGCCAACCCTGCTCTAACGAAATGCCATCTAATTTTTGAACTATCGCCGTTGCCTGGAGGTTATCAGACGGGCAACCGTTAGGCGCGATGTAACTTCAAGGGTTCGCGGCATTTGTGGTCGCCGACCCGAGTCAAATCCTATCGAAGCAAGGAGAGTTAATTAATGAGTGACCAGAATTCATCACTATCTCGTACTCACCATCGTCTACTACTGTGGGATATACTTCTTGATAAGAGGTCAAGATCCATCGGCTTGTGGGCATTTGCCATCATGATCGGCGGAACGATTTTCTATCACTTTGTCGAGGATTGGAGTTGGATCGACTCCATCTATTTCTGCTTCATCTCTTTGGCTACCGTGGGCTACGGCGACTTGGTGCCGACGACGACATTATCAAAAATATTTACGATTTTCTATATTGCCAACGGAATCGGGGTCATGCTTTCTTTCTTTGATGTTTATGCCTCACTGCGAACAGGACGACACGTTGAAACGTTTAGATAATTTGCCAGTGGTTTGGATGACAACTTGTGGAGAAGGGGAATATCTGTGGATTGGTATAAGCTGAGCATCGATGAGACCAGAAGCGAACTGAAGACGAGTCACGAGTTTGGCTTGACTTCGGCTGATGCTCGTAGACGGCTTACCCAGTTCGGTCCCAATGAATTGATCGATCGGGGTGCGAAAAACCCATGGTTGATCCTCCTCCGGCAATTCACCGAATTTCTGGTCATCATTCTTGTGATTGCGGCGATTGTATCGGCCGTCCTGGGCGAGTGGGTCGATGCCATAGTGATCATGGCCATCGTCATACTCAATGCCATCCTGGGATATACACAAGAACACCGAGCCGAACAAGCTATGGCTGCCCTTAAGAAGATGGCCGTTCCAACGGTCCGGGTGCGCCGCGACGGGGATATTCAGGAAATTACGTCTACGGAGCTGGTTCCAGGGGATGTAGTCCTACTTGAAGCCGGAAACGTAGTGCCTGCCGACGGCCGGATCATCGAAAGTGTAAATCTCAAGGCCCAAGAGGCGGCTCTGACCGGAGAATCGGAACCGGTAGAAAAGAGTCTGCAAATCCCGGATGGCGAGTCCCTGCCCCTGGGTGATCGTTTGAACATGGTCTACATGGGTACAAACATCACCTATGGACGAGGTCAGGTTGTCATCACAGAGACCGGAATGAACACGGAGCTTGGGCACATAGCTGAGATGATCCAGAACGTCGTTGAGGAAATGACTCCTCTTCAGCGGAGATTAGCCCAACTAGGCAAGACGCTGGCCTGGCTATCCTTGCTCATTGTCGCCGGGGTTGTTCTTCTCGGTTGGATACGTGGCGAAGAGCTTCAAAGTCTAATCCTTACAGGAATTAGCATGGCCGTCGCCGCCGTTCCTGAGAGTCTTCCAGCGGTCGTGACGATCACTCTAGCTCTTGGATCTCAAAGGTTACTGAAACGTCAAGCCCTTATCCGGGAACTGCCGGCCGTGGAAACTTTAGGTTCGGTAACAGTGATTGCCTCTGATAAGACCGGGACGCTGACCGAGAATCGGATGACGGTCACAATTCTTGACGTTGCCGGTAACCAATGCGACATCGAAACGCTGGTCGATCGTAAAGGCGTGCTGCTCGACGCCGATCTTTCTCCTGAGTCTGCAGGTGATCTCAACGCAATGAGCGTCCTTGTTCGAGCCGGAGCTCTGTGTAATGACGCTGTTTTGAAACAGACAGGGGACGGGAAAGAAAAGGCGATCGGCGATCCAACTGAAGGGGCGCTCATCCTGGCAGCGAGCAAACTTGGATATGACAAAGTTACGTTGGATGCCGAATGGCCTCGCGTCGCCGAAATTCCGTTTACGTCGGAACGAAAACGTATGACAACCGTCCACGAGATGAGGCAGGATCTCGTCCCTACTGACCTGCCATGGGGTCGATATCCTTATGTCTTATTATCCAAAGGAGCCGTAGACAGCCTTCTCGAAGTGACCGACCGGGTCTACGTAAACAACGAACTTGTGCCACTGGATGAGGAGCTGCGAAATCGGATCCTGACCTCAAATGCCGAATTAGCAAGCGAAGGGCAGCGCGTTTTGGCGGTGGCATTTCGCTTCTGGGAAGAGCCTAATCTACCTGATGACGAGGATCTGTTGGAGATTGAGCAGGTCTTTGTCGGATTGATTGCCATGATCGATCCTCCTCGTCCGGAAGTAAAACAGGCTGTGGCTACCGCAAAATCGGCCGGTATTCGCCCAATAATGATCACCGGCGATCATCCGCTCACGGCAAATCGAATTGCCAGAGATCTGGAGATAACCGACAACGATCTCTGTTTAACCGGTCCGGATTTAGCACGCATGACAATTGAGGAACTGGAAAGCGTTGTTGATGAGGTCTCTGTGTATGCCAGGGTCTCACCAGAGCATAAGCTAAATATCGTCAGGGCACTGCAGAGAAACGGTCAAATTGCCGCAATGACTGGGGATGGGGTCAACGATGCGCCTGCCCTCAAACGAGCAGACATCGGCATCGCCATGGGAATTACCGGCACCGACGTTTCCAAAGAGGCCTCGGATATGGTTCTCCTGGATGACAATTTCGCCACTATAGTGGCTGCGGTCGAAGAGGGCCGGGTGATTTACGATAACATCCGAAAATTCATCAAGTATACGCTGTCCAGCAATACGGGTGAGCTGTTCCTCATGTTCATCGCTCCCTTTCTTGGCATGCCGTTGCCCCTGGTTCCGCTCCAGATTCTATGGGTGAATCTCGTAACCGATGGACTACCGGGTTTGGCGCTAGCCGTGGAACCCGGAGAGCTCGGTGTGATGAACCGGAAACCCTATCACCCGAAGGAGAGCATTTTTAGCCGTGGTGTAGGAGTCCAAATCATCTGGATTGGCATGCTTATGGGGGCTGTTTCCATCGTTGTCGGCCGGATCGCCTTCGGCATTGATGGTGTCCCCTGGCAAACGATGGTCTTCACCACGCTCGTCCTCTCCCAAATGGGCAACGCTTTAGCAATACGTTCCAATCGTGACTCGTTGTTTACAATCGGCGTCTTCTCCAACCGCTTAATGGTGTCGGCGGTGTTGTTGACCTTTGCCTTGCAATTGGCGATTATCTACATTCCTCTGTTTCAGGGCGTATTCAAAACTGAACCGTTGACAATCGAGCAGCTTCTGATCTGCCTTGGAGCGAGCGCCATCGTTTTCGTCATCTTAGAGTTATACAAGTGGGTGAAGCGAACCAGGGCGGACCGTCTGCAAACCGAACCGCAAAGCGCCACGTGACAGTCACATTAACAAATCATGCAACTCTATCTGATTCGTCACGCTCAATCTGAGAACAATGCCCTCTATGCCAGCAGCGGCTCGTATGATGGGCGTGTCACCGATCCAGCCCTTTCCAAGACCGGCCTGACTCAAGCCAATATTCTCGCCCAATTCTTGGTCCGAGGAGAACCTTCGGCAAAGACCGATGAACATGACACCTTTAACAGGCGAGGATTTGATATCACCCATATCTACTGCAGCTTGCAGCGTCGATCGATAGAGACAGCCCTGGCCATTTCGAAGACCCTGAATCTCCCGGCCGCTGCTGATAGCGACCTCCATGAGTGGGGCGGCGTCTTCGAAATCGTGGGCGAAGACCGCGATTATGTAGGCGAACCAGGACCAAACCGGAGTTACTTTCAGGAACAATATCCCACTCTCGTTTTGCCCGAAGATCTTGGAAATGAAGGGTGGTGGAACCGGCCTCACGAACCAAGGCAGGACGCTTTTGCGAGAGCGAGAAAATATCTCGATAGGCTTTTGAAGCGACATGGAGCCAGTGATGATAATATCGCATTGGTAACTCACGCCGGTTTTTACCACTCGCTGATGGCCACAATCAGTCAAATTCCGCTCGATCCGGAGAACGAAAGATGGATGACAGGTGTGCTCTTCGCCATGAATAATGCGGCTATTTCGCGAGTCGCGTTTCGAGACAATGGTATTGTGCTGGCTTACCTGAATCGTGTAGATTTCCTGCCCAAGGAGTTGATCACCTAGGGTTTCTTGATGACCCCTCCCTCCAGCATACCGATAGGCGTCATACGAATGTCATCGACGAAGGAGGTAACGAGAGCTCCCAAAGCTGCTCCAATTACCAGGCCAACTGCGAGAACGATTACATTGCCACGGCTATCTAATTGGCGATGCTCTTTCGACATCATTTTCCTAAATATTCAGGTTCACGTTGACCGCAACTTTGGATAGCTAATCCGTCGGAAATTAAACGCCTTTTCTAAGGGGCAAGTACGATATCGATCCAGCTTATCGCTCACTCCCACTCGAACGCTCAGATAATTTCCGGATATTGACTTCTAAGTTAGTAGCATGTTGGTCTGAATCCTGGGGAACCCAGAAGTTCTTGAGAACAAACGTCAAGAGGCGAGAGGTAACGGAAATAAGAGCGCAGGGTATACCAATTTGCTCCGGGCAAGCGCTGTCGTCGATCATCTATCCCTATGTCAATGAGTGCGAACGCCCACCGCTAGTGATATAGTTGGCTCTGTTACCATCGGCAGTAAAACAAAAAGAGTTGCGAACATGAACGACTTACAACAATATCTCCTCAGGCTAGCCGACACAATCAATCTTGAAGAGGAAGATGCAATCGAGGAGGAGATCCGCCTTTATGCCGGGGAGAATCCGGAGTCATTCATCATGCAAGTCCGGGAGATCCCGATCGAGGAAATATCGTATCTTGCCGATATCTATGAGACCTTGTCAGACGAACCAGAACATTGGGCCGAATTTTACCTGGAGGAGGTCGACCGTCTAGTTAAGTTGTCTCGCACAAACTCAGAAGAGGCAGCCATCCTCGCGCCTCTGGACGCGTACCTGTTACTAAGTTTCGACGAGGAAAACAACATCTTGAATCATGACTTGCTGGTTAAATTCGCAGGATATCTTGACGATGAGAGTCCCGTCGTTCGAAGGTCTTGCGTTGACCTGGTCGGAGACTTCGTGAGTCGAAGCGACTTTAAGATACTCTCAAAACTTGAAAGAATTGTGGAGACTGATCCTGACTGGCGAGTCCGGTTTCTAGCCCACCGGGCCCTGGAGGACGTTCATCCCGAACGCGCTGCTCGGACCAAATTGCCGCTTTTGATCCGCATCAGAGCCCGATACTCAAATGTCGACCTCTAATAATCCGGCGCCCACCAAGAATCTGTTCTAGATGTAAGAAACATATTGGGAACCGGCCAACCGACGCCTTCGTTTCGACGAAACCTGAATTAACTGTCGCCGTCTAGCCTGTTGGAGATTCGCCCTTGTACTTACCCGAGAGCTGCCCTTTGGCCAGAATATGTCCATCCATCGCGTTCAATAAGATCTGCTCGGAACCTCCTATCCAGGTATCAACATCTGCGGCGGCGTTTTCAATATCTACTGGCTCAAGCACCGTATCGAGAGCATAGATGCGCAGATAGAATCGTCGGGTCTCGATGGGGTGGGGTGAAGGTCCACTATATGCCAGTTCCAAGTAGCTGTTCTCGAGATGCTGTCCGCCGATAGCGAGCACGCCTTTTTCATCGGGTACCAAGCCTTCGGGAATGCCAGGCAGACTTGCCGGGATGTTGTAGAGGGTCCAAAGAACCCATGTGCCCCCGGCATCTGGCAAAGGATCTGAGACGAAAAGGATCGCAAAACTCTCGGTGCCTTCAGGCGGATCACTCCAGGTGATAGGGGGTGAGAGATTATTGCCATTGCGGGCATACTGCTCGAGAATAAAACCCCCCGAATCGATTGCCGTACTGGTCAAATTGAGCGCTAGCGGAGCAGGAGTCGCAGACGGAGTTGGAGGCAGGGACGTCCCCGTTGGTGCGGGAGTGGGCTTTCTGGTCGGCGTATCCGTAGGCAAAACCGTCACCGTCTCAAATATCTCCACGGTCGATGTAGGCTCAAGGGGCTTATTCGTTGGCGACGTGGTTATCACCTCCGAAATCTCTCGTGTCGCTGAGCCAGCAGTCGACGAAAAGTTCTTTTCTGCATCACAGGCCGATAATCCTAGCCCAAGGAGGACAGTTGTCAGAGTAAGCAGACCAGCAAATATTTTTCTCATAGATGCTCTACAATATCTGTCACTTCGACATATGTCGAACTGTGCAGAGATGACGCAGTCGACCATATCCAATGTGGGAACCACTGGTTCGGACTAGCAACATCTCTTGCCTACCGAAAGACGGTGCTGAGACTGCAGATATGGCGTATTGATAGCCCCAACATCTCAGCCGTTACCTGGTCGATCGTCCGTCCTGCCAATACCTCATTCAATACCAATAATCGTTTCTGTTCTTTTACGTTCAATGTCACCTTTTCTTTCATAGGGTGACATTTTCACTGAAAAGTTAA